>Ga0172373_10000590_pt1 | contig 59575 bp, 50 predicted proteins | sample Lak10m_2_FD_114546 | JGI IMG/M metagenome (GOLD analysis project Ga0172373, IMG submission 114546) | Freshwater microbial communities from Kabuno Bay, South-Kivu, Congo - kab_092012_10m | ecosystem: Environmental > Aquatic > Freshwater > Lake | place: Democratic Republic of the Congo... | reverse complement strand
TTTATGAATAAGTGATTGAAGATATTCTGGATCAGCTGCTTGCCACGTTTGGGCAAGAGCACCGTTTTTTCGAGGGATATGAAAAATCGTCTGACCATGAATGCTTACAAGGTCAATCTCTTCCTTGCATGCCAATTTATGAAAAGCCTCAGCATGGATATCCATTAATTGTTGAAGGGTTTGCACAAGCTCAGGGGTGAGTTCTTTGGTGCCCAAGTGCCCACGTAATTCTTCTTGAAAAGATAATGAATAAGGAACTGTAAGTTCTTCAAGAACCCTCAAAACAGAGGACCCGTCCGTTTCAATCACAGACACATCCATCCCATCCAAAGATGTTCCACTCATAAAACCCGCAATCACCATAGGTTGTTGGCTTTTAGGGGAAAGAGAAGATAATGACTGAGTGCTCAGTTTTGTCATAGGGTATTAGAGAATTTTTCCTTTAAGGATGATAAATACAGTTTTTACGCAGCCTTTTGTTTGTCCAAGCCCTTTGCAAGATCAGCTGTAATCACAGCATTTGCATGATGGGCAACATAGGTTGCAAGTTTTTGTGCAAGAGCTGGGGTAAGTATTTCAAGCACGTTTGAATCAATCTTGTAAGCCCCAAGGTCCTTGGAATCAATTCGTAAACTTGCTGGCATATGTTGTATTCCTGTATAGGAAAAATTTTTACCCGTAAGGGGGCAAAATTGCTCCAAAAGCAGGGTCGTTTTATCTTCTTCTATGCGCAGAATGCCCTGCCCATACAGGGGCATCGTAAAAACAGCTTCTTGATTTCGAAAAAGTCGCAACAGACCTTGTTTTAACGTTGTCACAAGGGGCGTGTGCTTTGCCATCACACCAAGATCTCCCTCAACACCTGGGACAATAGCCATCGTGACTGAAAATCCCTCGAGAAGTGTTCCCTGGGGAGTGCATAGGAAAAAAGGAAATTCAGGGAGCGTTGCCATGGGGGCTTGCTTTCGAAACAAAGAGAAATAGCTGCTTTTATGTTAAACTGGGGCGTGCATTAAGTCAAACGAAGGGATCATCATGGGTTTCACCCCAAAAACCCCTCAAAAGCAAGGCCCGATAAGACACCGATCAAGGTATCTTCATCATCATCGGGGGAATCTTTCTCTTTTTTCCCTCTGAACCCCACATCATGAATAATCCAGGGCATCTTAGTATTTTGGTTATTCCCAGTGGCTTTGAGATCTCCTTCATAAAGATAGTCTCTAAAAAGACCAAGAAGTTTTCCTACTTTCTCTTTCTTTGCAAAAAAGACATCATGGGGAACATCTTTAACAACAACCGTTTTAGAACCTTTAGCACTCAATTTTGATGCAAAATCAAGCTGACTTTCTGTGGGGACGACTTCATCACTTTCAGGAACAACCATCATAACAGGTGCAGCAATCTCAAAAGGATCAATGAAATCAACACCTTCATAAGCAGCGGCAATCCAAGAATAGCTTACGCCATGCCTGGCTGTGTGCAGGTTTTGTGAAAAATGTTGGATGTGTTTTTCGGTTGCTTCCGTACAGACATGTTTTTTGTTTTCATGATGTTTTCTTAATGAATCGGCACGCCAGGGTTTTTGGCTAAGTGCAAAGGATTCCCCAAATCCCAAATAGTGACATAGATTTGAAATAGTCCGCGAAATAACACTTGGGAAAGGCGTGTTAAACCCTACCATGGGAGAAATAGCAATAATTTTGCCAAAGGGCATCGTCTCTTGTCCAAGGCCGTGGGAATAACGAAGCGCGTTGTGAGCTCCCATGGATAAGGCAATGACATCGATGCCATTTTTTTTATAATGATCTTTCATCACAACTTGTAAAAAGACATTAAGAGCTTCTTGATACTCTGAAAAAGAGGTTATGTGAACGGCATGCTTATTCGTGCTTGATGAGGACGATGATTTTCCTTGGCTCTGCCAATCAAAAGAATAAACATCCACGCCGTTTGTCGCTGCAAACACTTTCATAGCTTCGGCATAAACAGGATCTTCACCCGTTCCCCCCTTTCCGACCAACCATAAAACAGGATTGCGTCCTTGTTTTTTGTGGGTTGGAGAAACCTTGAAATGATGAAGAAAAGTACCGTTACCGTCTTTTCCTATTGCCTCTGACATCTTTTTTGTAGAGATGTTAAGATATCCAGAAACAATGATAATACTGGCATGCTGCTCTTTTTCATCTTTCTCTCTTGCAAAAAGAGAAAATGAAAATAATAAAAAAAGTAAAAAACAATAAATTCTTGTCATTATTTCGGTGAAAATTTAAAAACACCTAACAACATTATTTTTCGATTACTATTAATAATTCATTAAAGCCACCCACATCACAAACAAAGACTCAAGAAAAGAGAGGCGTAAATTAAGATACGATCCCTTCCAAGAACATCTTGTCATCAAATTAAAGAGGGAGATTTTATAGAGATTGGTGGGCCCGGCCGGACTCGAACCAGCGACAACCCCGTTATGAGCGGGGGGTTCTAACCAACTGAACTACAGGCCCAAAGGTGCTTTTACAATAGAGTACTCTGGGAAATTGTCAAGATTTTGAAATCTTAAAAAAAAACGCAAGAACACCTCTCCAGAGAAATCTTTAGTTCAAAATTAATATTTCACCACTACCTCTTTCCATGACACACTTGAAACAGATGTGATTTTTTGGGAAGATGACAATGCAACGTTTAAAAGGAAAAACGGCCATTATCACAGGGGGAGCCCTTGGTATTGGAGGGGCTGCGTGCCTTTTATTTGCGCAACATGGCGCTAATGTTGCGGTTACCGATATTCTCGACAAAGAAGGAGAGGAAGTTGTTCGCCTTATTCAAGAAACTGGTGGAAAGGCACACTATTGGCATTTAGACACTCGAAATGAACTGTCGGCACAAAATGTTTGTGCGGAGGTACACAAAAAATTTGGAAGCCTCGATATTCTTGTTAACAATGCCGGAATCGTAGGAGTCAATAAGCCCACCCATGAAATCACAGAAAAAGAATGGGATGACTTAATGGCTGTGAATGTTAAGGGAGTTTTCTTTTGCACAAAACACGTCATTCCTTTTATGAAAAATGGGGGAGGTGGAAGCATCGTCAATATTTCCTCAATTTATGGCCTCATTGGTGGGGCAGATATGCCGCCATACCATGCGTCTAAGGGAGCAGTGCGCCTAATGAGCAAGACCGATGCGCTTCTTTATGCAAAGGATAAAATTCGTGTTAACTCAGTTCACCCTGCATATATTTGGACGCCCCTTTTAGAAAAACTTGGCCAGTCTCATCCAAGGGGAATTGATGCTTTTCGAGAGGAAGCTGGAAAACTCCACCCCTTGGGTCACATCGGTGAGGCGGATGATGTTGCCTATGGCATTCTCTATCTTGCGTCTGATGAATCAAAATTTGTCACAGGCAGCGAGCTTGTCATTGATGGTGGATATACAGCCCAGTAAAGTATTGCTTTCTCTTCCCTCTTAGTTTTACAAAACCTCTCCTGGTCTTTTGCGCTTTTTTTCGTTAAAGTGGGCCAAAAATAGCAGACCTTATGATCCATGATTGAGAAGACATTTGACGCAAAATCCATTGAAGGAGATATCTATCAAAATTGGCTGAATGCCAAGGTTTTTGAGTGTGACGTTGAGAGTAATAAACCCACGTTTTCCATCATGATGCCCCCTCCCAATGTCACAGGCGTTCTTCACATTGGTCATGCACTCAATTCAACCATCCAAGATGTTCTCGTAAGGTTCAAGCGTCAATGCGGCTTTGATGTCCTTTGGCAACCCGGCACCGATCACGCGGGTATTGCGACACAATTTGTCGTTGAAAGACAACTTAAGATTGAGGGAATCAGTCGTCTTGATCTTGGGCGTGAAAAGTTTCTTGAGCGCGTCTGGGAATGGAAGGAAGAGTCCGGCAATAAAATTTTTGCACAAATGCAATGCTTAGGCATTTCCCCCGATTGGAAACGTGCCCGCTTTACCATGGACGACGGCATGAGTGACGCTGTCCTTGAGGTGTTTGTAAAGCTTTATAATGACGGGTTAATTTACAAGGACAAGCGCCTTGTAAACTGGGACCCTGTTTTACAAACGGCCGTCTCAGATCTTGAGGTTAACAATATCGAAACCAAGGGCAAGCTTTATCATATCGCCTATGTGTTGGCAGACGATCCTTCACAACAAATTGTCATCGCCACAACACGCCCTGAAACTCTTTTTGGTGACACAGCCCTTGCTGTGCATCCCGAGGATGAACGGCTTGCTCATCTTATTGGTAAAAAAGTCAAAAAACCCCTGACGGATCATCTGATTCCTGTTATTGGGGACGAGCATGTGGATAAGGATTTTGGCACAGGCGGCCTTAAGGTAACCCCAGCCCATGATTTTAATGATTTTGCCATTGGAAAACGTCACGGCCTGGAATTCCTTAATATCCTTAATGCCGACGGAACTCTCAACAATAATGTGCCCCCAGCGTTTCAAGGATTGAGTAGTGAAAAAGCACGTGAAGCTGTTGTGAGAGCCCTTGAAGAACAAGAGCTCCTCCTTGGAACAGAAAATATCACCCATGCCGTTCCTTTCAGCGAAAGAACAGAAGTAAGGATTGAGCCTTATCTTACGGATCAGTGGTTTGTAGATACAGAATCCATGGCAAAAAAAGCCCTTGATGCTGTAACTTCTGGCAAGACAACCTTTTTCCCAAAGAATTGGGAAAACACATATTTTGAGTGGCTTAAAAATATTCAGCCATGGTGTATTTCCCGCCAGATTTGGTGGGGCCATCAAATCCCTGCTTGGTATGGTCCGGATGGACATGTATTTGTCGAAAAAACGGAAACAAACGCTTTGTCAAAAGCAAAAAATCATTATGGCAAAGAAACCATTCTTACCCGGGATTCAGATGTTTTGGATACGTGGTTTTCATCAGCCCTTTGGCCGTTCTCCACATTAGGATGGCCCACAAAAACCCCAGAATTGGAAAAATATTACCCAACCTCCGTCCTTGTCACAGGATTTGATATTATCTTCTTTTGGGTCGCCCGCATGATGATGATGGGGATCCATTTTCAAAAGGCAATCCCCTTTGAAAAGATTTACATGCATGCCCTTGTTCGCGATGAAAAGGGGCAAAAAATGTCCAAAACCCGAGGGAATGTGTTGGACCCCCTCGATCTTATCGAGGCTTATGGCGCCGATGCCCTGCGTTTTACCCTCACCATTCTCGCAGCACCAGGGCGTGATATTAAAATTGGCCCTGCTCGCGTGGAAAGTTACCGTAACTTCCTAACAAAGCTATGGAACGCTGCACGCTTTTTGCAAATGCAAGAAGGGGGGCAATACTCAGAATCGTTTGATCCAAATACAGCAAAACTTACCCTTTCAAAATGGCTTGTCGGGCATATAAAAAGACTCTCCCAGGATGTAAAAGATCTTCTTGAAGAATTTCGCTTTGACCTTGCAGCGCAGCGCCTTTACCACTTTGTATGGGGGACTTATTGTGATTATTTCCTTGAGTTCATTAAGCCTATTCTTAGCGGAGAAGACCAGGCTGCTCGCCAAGAGATTTTGGATATAGCTTATTGGGCGTATGGGCAAATCCTTATCCTACTTCAACCCATTACCCCCTTTATCACGGAGCATTTGTGGACTGGGGTTGGCGGTAAGGATATGTTGTGCACACGCTCCTATCCTGAATTAGAACATCTTCACACGGATAAAATGTCCGAGGATCAAATCGATCATCTGATGCAACTTATCATGGCTGTGCGAAAAACCCGCGCAGATTTTCGCGTACCTCCGGCTGTCTTCCTTCGCATGAGTGCAACAGGCAATCACTTAAAGGATGAAATGCTACAAACACTTCTTAAACGCATGGCACGCCTTGATAATGTCATGATTGTAAGTGATCACACACCACAGGCGGGCGATATTTCCATGTCCATAAGTGGCACCCCCTATTACCTCCACCTTGGGGATGCTGTGGACCTGGAACAAGAGAAAAAACGCCTTAATGACGAGATTTCCAAGCTTGAGAAGGATCTTGCTTCCTGGCAAGCCCGCCTAGGGAATCAGGATTTTATTGCAAAAGCAAAAGAGGAAATTATTGATGAAATGCGCGAACGTGTGGACGTTGCCACAGTGGAGATTGCTCAAAAAAAGGAATCCTTAAAAGCTCTATAGTAATTTAAAGGGCTGGAACTCCTACCGACTTGCTTCAGCAAGGTGGTTCCATTTTGAGGCCGTTACATATTGATCAAGTGCCATCTCCTCAACAAGGTGTTGGATAGATAGTTCTTTTGCACTTTTAACCTTCACAATAGCTCTTAGGGTAATATGCTTGTCATCATGAAGCTTAACTTCGATTTGCTTAATTGTAAGGTGCTTGAGCTTTAAATGCTCAATGAATACACGGCGCACGTGCTCTTCATTCCTTTTATCACATTGAGCCTCAACAACGTATATCGAGTTATATTCCCCATTTTTACTTGGGAATTGAACCATATAATTCTCAAGCCCCCTCAGAAGGGTATTTGTCGCAATAATAAAGAATGAGAAAATCAAAGCTTCTCGGTGATAACCCGCACCACAAAATGTTCCAAGGCCCGCAGAACACCAAATGGTCGCAGCAGTATTAATCCCTTGAACGGTAAAACCGTCGCGCATAATAGCGCCAGCCCCCAAAAAACCAATCCCTGAAACCACTTGCGCAACGATACGTGGGACACTTTGCCCATCCAAGTATGTGGCTCCAAAAATTGTAAAGGCAGCCGCACCAATGGAGACAAGAATATTCGTACGAAGGCCTGCCGTGCGTTGATGCCATTGACGCTCAAAGCCAACCATGGCCCCTAAAAGGCATGCGAAGAAAAATCGTGCGGAGGCTTCTTCCCAATTCATAAAACGCCCTAAGCAATTTTAGTAAAATTCTTCCATATATCAGTATGAGCTGAGCATAGTTAATGGGACGTTAATGGAGATTAATTTATGGCAAGGAGAGAACGTGTTTTATGAAGGCTAAGATATGTGGAGATCATACCCCCATCAGCCATCCTCCATGAATGGTGATTTTCACACGGGAATTAGGGGAAAGACCTATATCCGTTTTTTTACGCAATATGATTTCCGGCATATCCACAAGCCTTAGATCCCCTTGATAACACCCACCCATATAGGAACAATCCTCAACCATAGCTGCGAGGGCATGATGAGATATCTTATCGTCAGAGGGCAAAATCTCAATATTCTCGGAACGCAAGCAAATCGTTCCCGTTTTTTCCTTTGTTTTCGAGGAGGCTCTTACCTGGAAAGTATGTTCCACGAGACGCACCGTTGCATAATCATCATAACTTTCGATAATCTCCACAGGCGCACACGCACCTTGTCCAATTAGCCGTGCCACAGAAGCATTTTGAGGACGGAGATAAATCGTCTCAGGTGTATCCACTTGAATGATTTTTCCTTCCTCAAGAACAGCAATCCGATCACTAAGACGCATCGCTTCCCCTTGATCATGGGTAATGTAAATGCACGAAAGGCTATGTTGATGATGTAGCTTTTTAATCATTCCCTGAAGTTCATATCGCAAGAGTGCATCGAGGCTTGCAAGGGGTTCGTCAAAAATAATGAGTTTTGGTTTTTGCACAAGGGAACGAGCAAGGGCTACTCGTTGAGCCTCCCCGCCACTGAGTTGATGGGGGAATGTTTTTGCAAACCCCGTCATCCCCACAAGACTAAGCGCTTCCTCAACACTTTTTTTAATTTCAGTCTCGGATTGTTTGCGGACCTTAAGGGGAAACGCAACGTTTTCAAAGATTGTCATATGGGGCCAAAGGGCATGATCTTGGAAAACAATGCCAATATCACGCTTTTCCGTGGGAAGGGAAAATCCCTTTGAGGAAATAATGGCATTACTAAGCTCAATCGTTCCTTCATCCACACTCTCAAATCCAGCAATAAGCCGCAGGAGCGTTGTTTTTCCCGATCCAGATTTTCCGAGGATACTAAGGAACTCACCTTCTTTTAATGAAAGTGAAATAGCATCGATAACCTTTCTATCGCCAAAATATTTAGTGACGTGATTAAGGGTAAGAATGCTCATGATGAGATTATAACTGATAGGCTTTGTTGATGGCTCTACGTGCAAAGTACTGTGCAATCATACGAAGTACAATGAGAAAAATCATAACAAGAATACAAAGGGCCGCCGTACCACGCGTATCCCCATTTTCCATCATCGATAAAAGAACAACACCAATAGTTTGTGTATCCGTAGAAGGCAACAGGGAAGAAACCGTAACCTCATGCAATATCAGGATAAAAACAAGAAAACTTCCATTCATAAGGCTCGGTGAAACAAGGGGCATAAAGATATCTTTAAGGGTACGACACGCCCTTGCCCCACAGCTTTTTGCAGATTCTATCAAGCGTGAAGAGAGCCTTTCCGTTGTGGAATAGACGATATTAAGATGAAATGCAAAAAAGCGCATCATATACGCAATAAATATCATGGTAAGGGTGTTATAAAGCCCCTTGAGATGAAAAATATTGAGCCATTCAAATGGTTGGAGGATTAAGAGAATAAGGCTTATGGCAAGGATACTGCCGGGAAGAAGATAAAGAGACTGAAAGAAAAATCGTGCTTTGGTGAAAAAGCTTTTTTTAGAAGACAACGCACCATATTCAAAAAGTGCACTTTGAATATATAAAAAAGCTGCTGTACATAGCCCAAGGAAAAGACTATTCCCCACAGCATCCAGGACATTTTTATTTTGGAGGATATAGATATAATTTTCCAAAGAAAGATTCTTTATGGAAAAATTCACAGCCGCACGGGGCGTTAACGATGTCATGATCAGTTTCAGTGTCGGCAAAAAAATCGCAATACAAATAACGCCCAAAAGGCCGTACACCCAAAAACGACTCTGAGGTGATGAAAATGTATTTTCCACAAGGGAGCGCGTTTGATGACGGTATTGCCATTTGCTGCGGCTAAGGCGTTTAAGAAAACAGGTGCCAAGAGCACCAATGCCGAGCAAAAACATGCAAATAAGCACCACTTCCGCCATGCTTTTCATGCCAAACCCAGAAAGCTTTGCATAGATAAGGGTTGTAAGGGTTGTAAAACGACCAGGAATTCCTAAAAGAGCATAAAAAGCAAAATGTCCGAGACATGAAAACCATATCAGGATGGCTGCCTTAACCAAAGCAGGCTTCAAAATGGGAAGGATAATTTGTCGGAGCATCATAAGAGGAGAAGCTCCACAAGATTTTGCAGCCTCAATCAAGTTATAAGGCAAGCGTTTTAAAGCATCCAAAACCATGAAAAAACAAATGGGGAAAAGATGGAGTGCCAGCAAAATAACCGTGGCCGCAGGGTGGTACATGGGGTTTGGAATGTGAAAAGCATTATGCAGCAAAATCCCAACATCCACCCATGAAATAGCCAAAAACGTTGGGGGAAGGAAGAAGATAAAAAGGATAATAAAGCTCCACCTATGGATGTGTTTTGTATCAACAAGCCCAACAAAGAGAGACATAATAAGACCAATGCTGCATGCTAACAGAGTGGAAAGAAATGCAATAAGCAGGCTGTTTCGCGTCGCATTCAAAAATTGAGGGTTCCCAAAAAGCTGAAAAACGATTCCCTCGGATTTTAAAAAACTCCCCCCTGCCATAAAAAGCTTGCACAAGGGCAAAGCAAATATGACCACAAGCCCAAAGGCGAGCAATAAAAAGGGATTGAGGGAACGAAGCCTAATGAACACGTTTTGAAAAATCCTCTCGATCCTTCTCGATGCGTGCTAAAATAGCTTTTGCATCCGCCTTCATGGGTTTAAAGCCGGTAATTTTTTGAAATGTTTTAGGAATAGACACATCTTTGCGCACAGGCTTGTATCCAAGTTTTGATAAAGACTCTTGCCCCTCTTTAGAAATTATAAACTTCACAAAAGCTGTTGCCTTGTCAATCCTTGTACTTTGCTTAAGAACGGCAACGGGGTGATGAACAAAGGGGGTGCCTTCTTTAAAATAATGGAATGACAATGCCGCCCCCTCTTCAATAGCATTCAAGGCCAGGATATCCACAAGAAGACCACAATTACAGCCACGCTTAATAACAGTATCGAGAACAGCACCATTCCCTTTTACTAAAAGGGGCGCGTTATTGATAAACTTTTCCCAAAAGCGCCACCCAAATTCTTTTTGCAAAGAAATAATGCTCAAGTTTACAGCTGCTGTACCTGAAAAAACAGGACTGGGCATACACACTTGATTTTTCATTTCAGGCGCATTGAGGTAGTTTAAACTTGTGGATTTGGGGGTAAAATCCTTATGACACACAAGGCCCGTGCCAATCACAGCAATCCCAAAATAAGTTCTGTCCGCATCATAGGATTCCTTAGGAAGAGCGGATACATCCATATCATTCAGAGAAGCGAGATTTCCCCCAAGCTTTAGATCTTCCATCATGGCATCATCCGCAATCATCACAAGATCAGCCTTAGGATTACCCGAAAGAATTTCAGCCTTTAGTTTTGTAATAATTTCATTGGTGCCAGAGCGAAAAAAAGAAATCTCAATATCAGGATTTTCCCGCTTAAAATCCCGAAGAAGAAGCTGCATATCCCTCTCTGGAATTGACGTGTACAGGACAAGCTTATCATCGCTTTTTTGGCATCCCTGCAAAAAAAAGCTCGCCATAATAAAAAAGACAAAACCAAGTAATCCTGTCATTCACAATTCCCAATAAAAAACCCTCGCATAACGAGGGTTCATTTTAAGTCAAAAGATCGCCCGCCACAAGCGACACAACAAGGTTACCCTTGGCGTGCTTTATAGCGAGGTGCTTTTTTATTAATGACATATACACGACCACGACGACGCACGAGTTTGCAATCTTTGTGACGTGACTTCAATGTTTTCAGTGAATTTGCAACTTTCATAGAAGTAACCTCTTTTTATAACTTGGGAGGACTATGGCCTGCCGCAATAAAAAAGTCAAGAAAAAAGCACCAACAAATGCGGCACTTTTTCTATTTACATCAAGCGCAGCAACACCTCAAACGCGCCCACTAATCAGTCGATCAACCACACTGGGATCACTAAGGGTACTTGTGTCCCCCAAACTCGTTACATCCCCCTCAGCAATTTTACGCAAAATCCGCCGCATGACTTTTCCTGAACGTGTTTTTGGCAAACCATCCGTCCACTGAACTTTGTCTAATGTCGCAATGGGGCCAATAATATGGCGCACATATTGAATCAATTCCTTTGTAAGCTCAGCGGAAACATCCCCCATGTGATAGGGCACAACGTAGGCGTAAATTCCCTGCCCTTTAATATCGTGGGGATAACCCACAACGGCGGCTTCGGCGATATGTTCGTGCTTCACGATGGCACTCTCAAGTTCATTGGTGCCCAAGCGGTGCCCTGATACATTGAGCACATCATCGACTCGCCCTGTAATCCAGTAGTATCCATCCTTATCACGCTCAGCGCCATCCCCTGTAAAGTATTTTCCTGGATAGGTTGAAAAATAGACTTGCTCAAACTTATCGTGGGCATTGTACAGAGTGCGCGCTTGACCTGGCCATGAATCTAAAATACAAAGATTTCCAGCGCCCTTACCCTCTAATAGTTTGCCATCAGCATCCACAAGGCCGACGTTCACCCCCAAAAACGGAAGGGTGACAGAACCTGGTTTTGCGGGTGTTTGAAATCGCGCAATGGGTGTGATCATGTGGCCCCCGGTTTCCGTTTGCCACCACGTGTCCACAACATAGCACTGCCCCTTGCCCACAGCATCAAAATACCATTGCCATGATGTGGGATCAATGGGCTCCCCCACCGTCCCAAGGATTCTAAGACTTTTGCGAGAAGTTGTATCAAGATATTCATCCCCCTGACTTCTTAAGGCACGAATGGCTGTGGGGGCTGTATAAAAAATATTGACCTTATATTTATCAATAACTTGCCAAAACCGACTGTAATCAGGGTAATTTGGAACCCCCTCAAACATAAGGGTTGTGGCACCATTTAATAAGGGACCATATACGACATAGGAATGTCCTGTGACCCATCCCACGTCCGCAGTACACCAAAAAACTTCTCCCTCTTGATAATCAAACACATACTCATGGGTTAAAGAGGTATAAACAAGGTATCCACCCGTTGTGTGCAAAACCCCCTTGGGTTTACCCGTAGATCCAGAGGTATAAAGAATAAACAAGGGATCTTCAGCATTCATTACCTCACAAGGGCAATCATTACTTTGATCTTTGACGAGGACTTCATAGTCAACATCCCGAGATATTGTAGAAGAAAAATTCTGATTATTTTTGGAAACGACAATCACACGCTCAACGCATTCTGCACCTGGAAACACAAGGGCTTTGTCTACGTTTTCCTTTAGTGGAACAACTTTTCCGCCACGATTACTTACGTCAGCCGTCACAACAACCTTAGGCGAACAATCTGCGATACGTGATGCTAGGGATTCACTTGAAAACCCCCCAAAAACAATCGAATGAACCGCACCAATGCGCGCGCACGCCAGCATAAAAACAGCAGCCTCCGGGATCATGGGCAAATAGATAATGACCCGATCCCCTTTTGTGACCCCGAGGGATTTTAGGGCATTGGCACATTTTTTAACCCTTGTTAAAAGGGCGGTATAGGTAATTTTTTCAGAAATTCCCGGTACATCCCCCTCAAAAATAATAGCTACTTGCTCTGCACGCTTTGGAATATGGCGATCAAGACAATTATAACATGCGTTAAGCTCGCCATCCTCATACCACTTAATGGAGACCTTTCCCGGGGAAAAGCTCGTATTTTTAACTTTTGTATAGGACTTTGACCAACTAAGACGTTTTCCCTGCTCTGCCCAAAAAACCTCAGGACTTGAAATCGACTCCTGATAAAGTTTTTGATATTCAGAAAATTGTGAGGAATAGGACGGTTTCATTTTCAGCGCCTGCATATTTATAAACTTTTCAGAAAATTTTACTCACTCATGGTGGCAAACCCCAGAGTTTTTTCAAACTTTAAAATGCCCCCCGCAAAACAAGGAAATAAGTTGAAATTATATTTCAAAAAAATGATAATTAAATAACCGTTTAATATTTTTTGATTAAGCATGAAGCTTGTTTTCTTTGTTTCTTCTATCTTTTTAAATGCAAGCACACTATGTCTTAGTGCCGATGATTGTGACAGAACAAAGCCCGTCAATCATGGGGGGAAACTAACCTCAGCAGCCAACCTATCACAAAGCACGTGCCCCCCTGAAAACACTGTATCTTTTGCATCCCAACAATCACGATTCGCCGAGCTTATCGATAAGGCTTTCAGCTCTGGAACAATCTCTAAAGAACTTATGGATCTGATCCAACTAAGCGCTCAAAAAACCCTCGAACAAGCCCTGTCACAAAATTCCACAAAAAATTAGCTCTTAAATCAATCCTTTTTTGCATATCTTTTCTAGACAAATTGCCCTTAAATATGCCTATATAAATCGACATGACGTCTTTGCGGATGTGGTGGAACTGGTAGACACGCAAGGTTTAGGTTCTTGTGACGCAAGTTGTGGGGGTTCGAGTCCCTTCATCCGCACCAATTAACACTTAACTAAATGAATTGAGATTGCCCATGAAAATTGAGCTTGTGTCAGAAAAAGGTCTGGTTCGCGAATTTAAGGGAATAATTCCCTCAGCCGACATCCAAAAACAAAAAATGGATTATATCAAAAGCCGTGCAAATAAAGTACGCATTGATGGTTTTCGCCCCGGAAAAGTTCCTCAAGAAATTCTTGAGCAGCGCCTTGGAGATGAAGCTCTTCATCATGTACTTCGCAAATCCGTTGATTCATGCGTGACAAAAACCATTAAAGACCATGAAATTCGCCAAGCAGGCGAGCCTCAAATCGATTTTGATCCTTTTGAAGAAGGCAAAGATTTCGGCATCAAAATGGTTTTTGAAACACTTCCCGAAATCAAGTTAAAGGATTTCGGATCCATTGAGCTTGAAAAGCTTTCCGTGGATGTGCCCGATGCAGAAGTTGAAAAAGCACTGCAGAATTTGAATGAGAGTCACAAAGCTTTCACTCCAGTTCAAAAGGAAAGAGCCGTCAAAGATGGTGATCGTGTTTCTTGTGAAATCTCCCTCTCATTTAATGGAAAAAAACTTCCCCAATATCAAAAAGCAACCGTGACCGTAGATGTGGGAAGCAAGACTTTTATGATTGATGGCATTGACGCTCAGCTTAAAAAAATGAAAGAGGGCGAAACCGCTACATTCAAAGGAAGTGTTGCCAAAAATTTTGGTGACAATCACATTGCAGGCCAAGAAGTCGATGTAACTTTGTCCTATAAAAAGCACTTGGAAGCAAAATCATTTAAGATTGATGATGAGTTTGCAAAAGAATTTGGAAAAGATACCCTTGCAGACCTTAAAGCTCAAGTCCGTGAAAACCTTGAAGAGAGCTTCCAAAGCATTGCTCGCCTTTATATGAAGCGCCATATGTTGGATGCTTTAGAAAAAGAATATAAATTCGACCTTCCTGAAACTATGGTAAAGGTTGAGTTTGAATCCATCTGGCAACAGCTCCAAGCTGAGATTCAACAATCCAAAGAATCCGGCGAATATGACGAAAAAGAAGCAAAGCCCGAAGATGAACTCCGCAAGGAATACCGCGGCATTGCAGAGCGTCGTGTGCGCCTTGGCCTCGTGATCTCTGAAGTTGCCCGCAGCGAAAAAATTCAGCTAAGCCAAGAAGAGCTCAGGAATGCTCTTTTCCGTGAAGCTCTTCGTTATCCCGGTCAAGAAAAGCAAGTGATGGAATACTTCCGCAGTCATCCACAGTTCATTGACCGCGTTGCAGCACCAATGCTCGAAGACAAAGTTGTTGATCATATCGCTACGAAAATTAAAACAAAAGATGTTAAAGTGGATGTGAACGGTCTTAAGAAAAAAGTAAAGGGTGTTGTGCCAACATTGTTTGACGATGAAGAAAACAACAAGGCAGCATAATCCTGCTTTTTAAGCTATAGAAGGAGAATCTGATGTCCATCCATAACACACTCATTCCCATGGTAATTGAGCAAACAGGGCGCGGCGAGCGCTCTTTTGACATTTACTCACGCCTTTTAAAAGAGAGAATTATCTTTTTAACAGGATCGGTTCATGATGAAATGGCAAGTGTGATTTGTGCTCAGCTTCTCTTTTTAGAAGCGGAAAACCCAGAGAAAGATATTTCTATTTATATCAATTCTCCTGGAGGATCTGTCTCAGCGGGACTCGCTATTTTTGATACAATGAACTATATCCGCCCTGACATTTCAACGATTTGCATGGGAATGGCTGCATCCATGGGATCCTTCCTCCTTGCCGCAGGAACAAAGGGGAAACGTTATGCCCTTAAGCATTCCCGCGTCATGGTTCACCAGCCCCATGTCAGCGGCGTCGGTGGCCAAGCAACGGATATTGATCGTTATGCGAAGGAAATTTTAAAAAGCCGCGATCTTCTGTATAGAGTCTATATGGATAGAACCGGTCAACCGTTTAAAAAAATTGAGGATGCCCTTGAGCGTGATACGTGGCTTTCTTCAGAAGAATCAAAAGATTTCGGCCTTGTCGACCATGTTATTACAGAGCGTCCAAAAGCACTTGAAATTCAAGGGAATAAACTTGATATAAATTAACTTTTTATTGAGGATTTCAGGCCCATATTAAGGGTAGGAGGTTCTTAAGATTGCGATGAAAAAGAACCTCGTGTCATTCGGATTCGCGTCTTTTGGTAGGGTTTTGGAGAGACTATGAGTAAGAACTCAAATAGTGATAGCAAAAATACTCTTTACTGCTCATTTTGCGGAAAGAGTCAGCACGAAGTAAGAAAGCTTATTGCCGGTCCTACCGTGTTCATTTGTGATGAGTGTGTAGAGCTTTGTACAGATATTATTCGTGAAGAAGGTCGGACTTCTTCTGGACGCACAGGCGATGGCGTGCCATCTCCCCAAGAGATCTGCCAAGTTTTAGATGATTATGTCATTGGCCAACATCATGCAAAAAAAGTCTTGTCTGTGGCTGTTCACAACCATTACAAGCGCCTTGCCCACGGTGCCAAAACGGGCGAAGTTGAAATTGCAAAATCCAATATTTTGCTTGTTGGTCCTACGGGTAGTGGTAAAACTCTTTTAGCTCAAACATTGGCTAAAATTATTGATGTCCCCTTTACTATGGCTGATGCGACGACCCTTACAGAAGCTGGGTATGTAGGTGAAGATGTTGAAAATATCATCCTCAAGCTTCTCCAAGCTGCAGATTATAATGTCGAACGTGCTCAACGGGGCATCGTCTATATTGACGAAGTCGATAAAATTTCCCGCAAGTCTGACAATCCATCCATTACTCGAGACGTTTCTGGTGAAGGTGTTCAGCAAGCTCTTTTGAAGATTATGGAAGGCACTGTCGCATCTGTTCCTCCCCAAGGTGGCCGCAAACATCCCCAACAAGAATTTTTACAAATCGACACCACAAATATTTTGTTTGTATGTGGTGGCGCATTTTCAGGACTTGAGAAGATTATCTCAGCCCGAGGAAAAGGCGCTGCCATTGGATTTGGTGCCGACGTACGTGCTCCCGATGACCGCAAAACCGGGGAAATCCTCCACGATGTGGAACCTGAGGATTTGTTGAAATTTGGACTCATCCCTGAATTTATCGGTCGTCTTCCTGTTATTGCGACGCTCTCAGATCTGGATGAAACAGCCCTTATTGATATTCTGACCAAGCCAAAGAATGCCCTTGTAAAGCAATACAAGCGCCTTTTTGAAATGGAAGATGTCAGGCTTTCTTTCACAGAAGATGCTCTCAGAGCCATTGCCGTAAAGGCTATCGCCCGCAAAACAGGGGCGCGTGGGTTGCGGTCTATTATGGAAATCATCTTGCTTGATAGTATGTTTGAGCTTCCATCCCTTGCGGATGTTGAGGAGGTCGTGATTAATAAGGAAGTTGTAGAAAACCACGCACCGCCACTCAAGACCTATGGTAAAAAAGAGAAAAAAGCCCCCCCAGAAGCATCAGCTAAGGGATAGAAACTTCCTAAAAAACGAAAAAAGAGGCCCTTTGTGGCCTTTTTTCATCTCAACCAGAACATTTTTTGAATTTTTAGAATTTAATCTGTTCCCTTGATAAGCTCTTGTTAAGAAAATTTTGATAGCCTTTTCTTAATCAAGAAGGGGATGTTTATGCGTATTTCTTTTTTAGGTGTGCGAGGAAGTTGGCCACAAAGCGGGAAAGATTTCCTTGTGGGCGGTCATACGATCTGCACGGCCGTTGAGATCGATGAACAATATTTTATTTTTGATGCAGGAACAGGGCTCTCGGGATTTTCATCCGTTATTCGAGAAAAAAATCTTAAAAAAGCATCTCTTTTTATCAGCCATTACCATATTGATCATGTGATCGGTTTGACACTTCTTCCCCAGCTGTTTGAAGAAAAGACCGATAATTTTAAAATTGATCTTTACGCACCACGGTTAGATCATTTTCATCCTGAAATCATTTTTGAACGCCTGATTCAGCCCCCCTTGTATCCATTTACACTCAATCATCTGCGCCAGAACCTTGTATTCAAGCCCTTTGATGTTGGTGACACCCTTAATATTGATGGCATGCGAATTGATACAATCGCCCTACACCACCCAGGAACTAGTTGTGGCTATAAGGTAAAGCATGGAAAAAAACAGTTATGCTATATTACGGATGTCGGCCCTCTGAATCAGGAAAGTCCTTATCCAGAATCCCTTCACCATTTTATTTATGAGTCTGACCTTCTGATTCACGATACATCCTTCACCCCAGAAGAGCTTCCCGACTATTTACACTATGGTCATTATTCCTATGATCGCGTTTGCCTTGCAGCAGAGCGCGCCCAGGTGAAGAAATTAGCCCTTTACCACCACAATCCCCTCTATACAGATCAAAAACTGCGGGAGATTGAGAAAAAAGCGAAAAATATGTTTGAGGGAAGCTTTTTAGCAGAAGAAGGACAATCTCTTACCATTTAAGGTGAAGGATTCACCCCTTTAAAAAGAGAACCGCTATTGAATAGCGAGATAAACTTCCCGAGCGACTTCTTCAGCAAGAGCTGTGAGCACCTTATCATCACTTCCCATACGGCTTGTAAGGGTGGAAAATTCATCATTCTGATCAACGTTATATGATGAAACAGAATCCACTTTCCCTTTTTTCAATTTTTTTCCACCATGGGAAATCTCATAAGATGCCACAAGAATATTTTGAGAGCGTGTTGCAACAGCATCAGCACCAAAGCTGATATAAGGATATGTTTGAGTAATGGTCACATCCACCGTTAGAGGTTTCTCAATACGTGTCAAACTAAGGTGGTGCATTAATTCTTGGTGGAATTTATGATTCAGATACCCCTCAATACCAACCACATTTACCTTAACCTTGCTTTTTGTATAATCAACTTGCGCTGCCGTGTCATCGGGGCTTTTGAGCATGGGCGTCATACCGCAACCTGTTACAGTTGCGAGAATAGCGATGTTGAGGCAAAAAACTTTATACGACAATGTTGATGATCCTTTTGGGTACAATAATAACACGGCGAATCTCTTTATTTTCCACATCCCGTTGAACCGTGGCAAGCTCAAAAGCAGCAGTTTTAAGATCATCCTCGGAAATTCCAGGGGATACTTTTAAGGAACCACGCATTTTACCATTCACCTGAACCGCTATGCTAATCTCATCCAAAGCCGCAAGGGCAGGATCAAATGCTGGCCATGCTGCATTGTGGATAAAATCATTCTCACCACACTCCTCCCACAATTGGGATACAAGGTGGGGAGCGATGGGAGAAATCATAATCAACAATGCTTTAAATGATTTTTGAAGTTGCTCCGCAGAAATTTTTTGAGATAGAGCCTCGTCAAGTGTACGGCAAAATTCACGATGCAAGGCAATAGCCTTATTAAAGCCGTATTTTTCATAGGCCTCGGTAATCAGCATGATGGAACGGTGCGTTGCTTTTTCAAGGGTTTTTGTGGCCACTTCATCGACTCGGTCAACTGTATAGCTTCGAACTTGCTCAGCTGTGCGGTAAAGGCGACTTAAATAACGCCATGCCCCATCAAGGCTATCTTCATTCCAATCAAAATCTTTGTCATACGGCGTATCGGATAGCACGAAAAGACGTGCCGTGTCAGCGCCGTATGAATCAATGATCGCCAGGGGGTCCACAAGGTTTTTCTTGGACTTACTCATTTTTTCAGAGCGCCCAGCTTTTACAAAAGATCCATCAGAAAGAGTAAATGAACCGTCTTTATTCTTGATCACATCTGATGGAAAAACCCACTTCCCTTGAGCATCTTGATACGTTTGGTGGCATACCATCCCTTGGGTCAAAAGCTCATGAAATGGCTCATCACAATCTACATACCCCAGGTCACGCAGTGCTTTTGTAAAAAAACGTGCATAAAGAAGGTGTAACACAGCATGTTCCACACCCCCTACATAACAATCCACGGGCATAAGGCGATTGGCAGCATTTTTATCCACAGGGGGTTGAGCTTTTGGATTGGCAAAGCGCAAAAAATACCAAGATGACTCAAAAAACGTGTCAAATGTATCCGTCTCTCTTAACGCATCACGATCACACACAGGGCATTTTACATGCTTCCATGTAGGGTGACGATCAAGGGGATTTCCAGGCTTTGAAAAATCGGGATCTTCTGGTAAAAGGACGGGAAGTTGATTCTCTGGCACAGGAACCGTTCCACATGTATCACAGTGAATCACTGGAATGGGGCATCCCCAATAACGCTGGCGAGAGACACCCCAATCACGAAGACGGAAGGTTTCCTTGCTTTCTCCCAATCCTTTTTGGATAAGCTGAGCAATGGCTTTTTCTCGCGCTTCTTGAATACTAAAACCATCAAGGTTACAGGAAGTCACCATGACTCCATCCCCAGTATAGGGAAGATCTTGATCGTCCCCAGGCCCCTGAATCACCCTTTTAATCGGAAGATTATATTTTGTAGCAAATTCAAAATCCCGCTCATCATGCCCAGGACATGCAAACACAGCACCCGTACCATAATCCATCAACACAAAGTTCGCCACAAATACAGGAAGAGATTCTCCTGTAAAAGGGTGCATTGCCGTCAGTGTTGTTTTATGCCCCTTTTTCTCAGCCGTAGCTAAGTCTGCTTCAGCGGTGGATGTTTGCTGGCATTCTTTAATAAACGCGTTAAGGGATGAATCTTCGTTTGCAAGGGCCTCTGCTATGGGATGAGCTGGAGCGATGGCAATAAAGGATGCCCCATACAATGTTTCTGGACGTGTGGAGAATACATCAAGAATTTGATCATTAGAAAGCTTGAATCGGATCAACGCCCCATGGGATTTCCCAATCCAATTTTCCTGCATTTTGCGGACTTTTTCAGGCCACTTTTCAAGCTTTTCAATATCTTTCAAAAGCTCATCTGCATAGGCTGTGATACGAAGGGACCACTGCCTTAGCTTTTTTTTCTCAATGAGCGCACCTGAGCGCCAACCACGACCATTTTCAACTTGTTCATTCGCCTAAACAGTATGTTCTACAGGGTCCCAGTTAACCCAAGATTCTGATTGATAGGCAAGCCCCTTGCTATAGAGCTCAAGAAATATTTTTTGCTCAAGTCCATAATATTCCGTATCGCAGCTTGCAAATTCTCTCTCCCACGCAAAGGAAAATCCAAGGGCCTTAAATTGTTCGCGCATAGATGCAATATTTTCATACGTCCATGTTTTAGGTTGGGCATGATGCTCGATCGCTGCATTTTCAGCGGGCAACCCAAACGCATCCCATCCCATGGGATGAAGAACATTATAGCCCTTATGACGTCGAAATCGCGCAATAGCATCCCCAATGGCATAGTTTCGAACATGTCCCATGTGAAGTTTTCCCGATGGATACGGAAACATCTCAAGCACATAGGATTTTGGCTTTGTTGATTTTTCATCCAATTCAAAAGCACGAGACTCTGCCCATTTTTTTTGCCAGGTTTGTTCAATTTTACGGTGAGGATAGGACATCGATCTTTATAACTACTGTTTTCTCTATGCGTTTTGCTTTTGTTGGATTTTAAGGTCACGTGCTTTGGAGAGGATAATATCTTCCATTTGACGTGCTGTTGCAGGATCGGATGTTGCACCAACCCAACGGCCATCGCGGAAAATTTCCTTATGAATCAAAACCTTAATCGCATCAGCACGCAATTGACGATCTGTAATCTGAACCGTCACTTTAAGGCGCTCTCCACGTGATGCCTCAGAAGCATGCCAATCCGTTACAATAATCCCCCCCACAGCATCGGCTGAGACGAGGGGCATAAAGGAAAGTGTTTCAAGAGCGGCCTTCCACAGGTAAGGATTAGCGCTCATCCCTGCTCCCCCCATCTGAGAGCTATGCTGATCAGGCTTGCCAAACACAAGGAACTCAGGACCAAATAATTTGCCAAAATTCTCCTTGCGAGTTTGATCGCGGCCTACGGGAAGATCCCCTATGGGCTTGGATGACGCACACCCTGCAAGTACTAAACAAGAAAATAAAAAAGATATCTTTTGATAATTGAGATTACGCTGCATAAACGCTAAAAAACCATATTCTATTTCTACTATTTATAGACAAAAAAAAGGCGGCGAACAAGCGTCGCCACCTTTTTAAATCGATTGGCAAAAACTAGAAGCTAATCTTTGTTCCGAGAATCGCAACCGTACCAGAGTTGTTACCAATTCCAAGAGCGCGCGTTTTACCCATGGATTGGTTGACAGCGGTTGCAAAATCAACAGCTGTTTGGTTGGTCTTGCTCTTGATATAGTCAACTTCAAAGTAGAATTTCCAACCTGCAAAGACGTTAAGATCAACAGTACCTGTCCACACGTTATTGGTTGCTTTTTGTGTGGCATCCGTCTTGCGTGAGAAGTTTTGGTAAGCAGCACCAAACTCATAAGCACCAAGGGAATACCCAAGACCTGCGTTCCATGCCTGACCCGAGTTACCCAAATGCATGTTGCCGGTGGTCAATGTTCCCGCGTGATTAAGGGGAGCATTCGCAACTTTTGGCAAGCGCGCCTTAAAGTTATTTAAGTAACCCACACCCAATTTCCAGTCATTATACCCAAACAATGCACCAAGCTGGATTGGCCAACCGCTCTTAAGTTTGTGGCGAAGAATGTTCGCATTATTACTTTCGATGGTTAGGTAAGGTGACTCATGAACGGTCGCACCGCTGAGCAACATGCTCCATGGGCCAGAACCAACTTTATAGTTGATGGCAAATGCCCAGTTGTTTTGAGCATAGGGGTAAATATTCTTATCGGGATACATCCCCTTGCTGTTACCAGGAGCGCTTGAATTATCGCGGAATGTGTTGTTTTTACCCTGGTCACCACCACGTGCTGTGTTAGGTGTGTATGCTGCAAAAAGCTGGAATCCCATATATTCTGGGCCCATAAAGATAAACTTTGCAGCTTTACCAGTATCACCGATGTTATCGTTTCCTTTAATAGCGCCCGCTGAGAGGTTGTATACATTCTCATAAGAAGCTGTATCAAAACCACCCGCACCACCGATGACGCGGCTTGCATCATAGATCGCAAAATCTTCTGGACCAACTGTGGACCCCATTCTGAATCCATAATAGTCTGTTTTAATTTGGATATAGTTTTGATCCACAACTGGGCTTCCACCGCTGAGGGCCTGGAAGTTTACGCGGTACATGTATTCATAACCTTTTGCCTGACCAGCAATGGTGAAGTAAAGATCAGAAACATCCGTTGCAAAGTGAAGTGGCGCACCACCTTTGCCATTTTCTTTAACACTTTGATTTACAACGTATGTGTTGAAAAGCGTAAATCCATTAATTTTTAATGTTGGCGGAACCGTTTTTTCACCTGTTACAACAGGTTCTGTTACAACCGGAGCGGGTTCAGCCTTTTTAACTTCTGTTGAACTGCTTGCGTGGGACTTGCCCTTTTTTACATTTGCCAACGCCTCGCCACTGCTTGCGCAGAAAAGTGCAACCGCTGACGTGGCTAACAGTAATTTTGTGATTTCTTTCATCATTTTATAAGCCCATTTTCATTCATTCTGGAGTTCAGAATGCAATAAAATTTTTGTTAAAATCAATCACAAATACAAAGAAGATTATGTTTATTTTTTCCTGTTGCGGTGAAATCACAACAAAAACCTCAAACTTAGCAATCTATTTTGCCGCAGTCAGACGAGTAATCACTTCTTCTTTTCCCAGAACTTCCATCACCTCAAACATACTCGGTGAAATAGTGCGCCCTGTGAGGGCGATGCGCAGCACTTGAGCAAGCTCACCAAGCTTAAGGGACCATTTTTCAGCAAGATCGCGAAACAATTGCTCAAGATGCGCATGGTCAAAAGAGGCTTCCCCCTCAAGGACATCAAGAATTTTTTGAACAAGCCCCTTAAAATGATCATTAATGTGGGATTGAGCCTTTTCATCTGGTTGAAGAGAGTGCACATAAAACTGCGCCATCTCAGCAAGATCAATAAGGGTTTTTGCGCGCTGCTTGAGCCCCTCCATCCCTTTAATGAGACGTTCTTTCCCAAGATCATTCACTGGGCCCGTAAATTTTTCTAAAAACGGCAAAAGATCTTTTAAAAGCTCAGCATTATCTTTTTCCCTTATATAATGGGCATTCAAACTCGTGAGCTTTACAATATCAAACCGCGCCGGCGAACGACCAATCCCCGGAAGATCAAAAAGCTCAATTGCTCTTTTTGTGGGGATAATTTCCTCATCCTTATAACCCCAACCAAGGCGTAAAAGATAATTTCGCATTGCTTCGGGTAAAAATCCCATTTCCTGATACTGCTCAGCGCCTAACGCTCCGTGGCGCTTGGAAAGCTTAGCACCATCTTGCCCATAGATCAGAGGGATGTGTGCAAATTCAGGGATATGCCACCCCATGGCTTGGTAAAGTTGGGCTTGACGAAAGGCATTTGTGAAGTGATCGTCACCACGAATAATATGGGTTATCTCCATATCATGATCATCAACAACCACAGACAACATATATGTAGGCGTCCCATCCGCACGAAGAAGCACCATATCATCAAGCTGACGATGGTCCACCTTTACTGTTCCTTGGACATGGTCATGAATCACGGTCTCTCCCTCAAGGGGAGCCTTAAAACGAATAACAGGTTTACGGTCCTTAGGCGCCTCTGCAGGATCACGATCCCGCCACATGCCATTATACCCCATGGGTTTTCCTTGGGTTTTTGCTTCTTCGCGCATGATTTCAAGCTCCTCAGGGGAGCAATAGCAATAATATGCCTTACCTTCTTTTAAAAGTTGCTGAGCCACCTCCGCATGACGAGAAGCTCTGGCAAACTGAAAAACCACATCACCATCCCAATCAAGTCCCAGCCATTGCATGCTTTGGAAAATTGCATCAACCGCAGATTGGGTCGAGCGCACACGATCTGTATCTTCGATGCGAAGCAAGAATTGCCCTCCATAATGCTTTGCAAAAAGCCAGTTAAAGAGTGCTGTGCGTGCACTTCCGATATGGAGATACCCCGTGGGAGAGGGAGCAAAACGTGTGATAATTTTTGACATTCGTGCCTTAAAAATTCAAATTTGAGAATCAAGCTAAGGTAATTTTACACGAACATTTCCTTCAAGATTGAACTTATGAAAGACTTCGCATAGACTACCCTTAAATAATGAAAGATATCATAGCGTAAGCAGTGTCAAAATTCTCTTTTTTTCCGAAAAAACTCCCCCTAATTCTTCCTTTGGCGTTACTAATGGCATGCCAAGATTCAGAAGAAGCTTATCAAGAACGCCCCGTTGAGGAACTTTATAACGAAGCCCTCAATCGCCTGAATGCCGCTGAATATTCTAAATCAGCAAAAGCCTTTGCAGAAGTAGAGCGCCAACATCCCTACTCCAACTGGGCGTTGCGCGCACAATTGATGGCAGGTTTTGCATATTACCAAGCAAAAAAATATGATGAAGCCATTGAAAACTTTAATGTCTTTATTGGCCTTCACCCCATGCACAAGGATGTCGCCTATGCCCAATACATGATTGGCATATGCCATTATGAGCAAATCCCCATCACAGGTCACGATCAGAAAGGTACGGAAAAAGCAGAATCCGCCTTCCGTGATGTTATTGCAAAATATCCAGATTCCCCCTTTGCAAAGGATGCGAAACTTAAACTAGATATGATCCGAGATCACCTTGCCGCAAAAGAAATGGAAATCGGCCGTTTTTATCAAAAACAAACGAACCACCTTGCCGCCATCACACGTTTCAAACTTGTTGTGGATGAATATCAAACAACCGCCCAAGTGCCCGAAGCGTTACATCGCATGGTAGAATCTTATTTGTCCCTCGGCCTTTTGGAGCAAGCAAAAGCCTCAGCGGCTGTCCTTGGTCACAATTATCCCGGGAGCACATGGTACCAAGAATCCTATGCACTTATTGAGGGAAAGAAAATCCCAAGCAAGGAAAAATAGCAAAGGTTAAACATGCTCAAGCAGCTTGCCATTCGTAACCTTGTTTTGATTGAAAAGCTCACCCTTGAGTTTGACAAAGGACTCACCGTTCTTACAGGGGAAACAGGGGCAGGGAAATCCATGCTCCTTGATGCCATTATGCTGATTGCGGGGGAACGCTCTGACGCATCCCTTGTTCGAGCGGGCGCAGATCAACTGAGTATCACCGCTACCTTTGATAACATCAACAATGATGTGCGATCTTTTTTAAAAGAGCACGGCATTGAGGATGCTGACGATCTTATTTTAAGGCGCGTCGTCGATAAAACGGGCAAAAGCAAAGCGTTTGTTAACGATGAAACGGTTACTCTTTCTTTGCTTAAGCAAATCACAAAAGAACTGATTGAAATTCACGGACAATTTGATCGCCTTCTCGAATCATCCCAATATCGCTCTGTCCTGGATTACTTTGCAGATCATTCCACGCTCACAACAAATGTACGCAATGCGTATCACGCAATGAAATCAGCGCAAGAAGCCCTTAATCAACTGCGCCTAAAAGTTGAGGATGTTGATGATTTACGCGAGACTCTTTGTCGTTCTGTGCAGGAAATTAGTCAACTTAAACCAAAGAAGAATGAAGAACAGATCCTTCTTGCTGAACGAGATCAGTTAAAAAATGGCGTCGTTAATGCAAAGGCACTCCAAGAATCAGTGCAAATTCTTAACACGGGCCTTTTAAGTCAGCTGACTCAACTTCAAAAAACCATGGCCAAACTTGAAGGTGAGGAAGAGCTCAATCTGCAGCTTAATCGCAATCTGATTGATCTTAATGATCTTGAGCAAGAGCTACGAGCACGCCACTATAAAAGCGATGCAAATCCAGAGCGCCTTGACGCCATTGATGAACGCCTTATGACCCTTCGCACTTTGGCACGCAAGCACAAAACAACCCCCGATGAACTCTATGAAATTGAGGAAACCCTCACACAAGAGCTCTCTCAACTCGAGGACATCGAATATCAATTAAAAATTCTTGAAAAGGATTATGAAAGCGCAAAAGCTTTTTATAAGGAAACATGCGAGATACTGCATCAATCCCGGGTTACAGCAGGAAAATCCCTAACCCAACGGGTTATGCAAGAATTCCCTGCACTTAAACTTGAAAATGCCCAATTTAAAGTGGATGTCATACCTCTCTCCCTTGAGCAAGCAACAATTCACGGGTTGGATCGCGTTGATTATCTGTTTTCTGCAAATCCTGGAACAGCGATGCATCCCCTTGCAAAAGTAGCATCAGGGGGCGAACTTTCCCGCCTTATGTTAGCACTCAAAGTATCGCTCCAACAAAAAGGATCCACCACGTCCATTATTTTTGATGAAATTGACAGCGGTGTGGGAGGAGCAACAGCTTCTGCCATTGGTGCTCGCCTTAAAAAACTATCCCACCATGGGCAAGTTATGGTCATCACGCACGCCCCCCAAGTAGCGTCTTTTGCCAATTATCACCTTAAAGTAAAAAAAGAAGTGCGCCACGAGGCGGGCAATGAGGTGACGCACACCCTTGTAGATTTTCTTCCCGATGAGTTGCGAATAAGTGAGATTGCTCGCATGCTTTCCGGTGAAAATATTACAGCAGAAGCCATGACAGCCGCACGTTCCCTTCAAGAGCAAGCATCCTTGAACGCATAAAGCAGGCAACTTTTATCTTCGCACGATTTTTTAATTTTTTTTTGCTAGCATGAGTTAAAGGAACTGCAAACACTCCATATCCATGTCAGCATCATTACGTATTGAAAAAGATTCCATCGGCGAAATTTCCATTGATGGGAAGGCCTACTGGGGAAGCCAAACAGAACGGTCTCGCCTCTTTTTTAAAATTGGTGACGAGCTTATGCCATTGGATGTGGTCCGTGCCCTTGTGCTTATCAAGCGTGAAGCAGCTTATGTGAATGGCGAACTGGGGTGCATAAAACCCGAATATGCAAAAACTATTATCACAGCCTGCGATGAGGTTTTGCGTCACAATCGTTTCTTAGACCAGTTTCCCCTTCGCGTATGGCAAACAGGCTCTGGCACTCAAAGCAACATGAATGTGAATGAAGTAATTTCCAATATTGCAAATGTCCTCCTTGGGTCTGCCATCGGTCAAAAAAGCCCCATTCACCCCAACGATCATGTGAATTTTGGCCAGTCGAGCAATGATTGTTTTCCCACAGCCATGCACATTGCCGCTGCCATCAAAGTAAATGAAATGCTTTTTCCCGCACTTCAAAAACTTCAAAAATCCCTCAAAGCAAAAGCTGAATCCTTTCAAGATATCCTGAAAGTAGCGCGCACCCATCTTCAAGATGCAACTCCCATGACTGTAGGGCAAGAATTCTCAGCCTTTGCCCATCAAATCACCCTTGGCATTGACCGCATTAAACGTTCCCTGGATTCTGTTTATTCCCTTGCCCAAGGTGGAACAGCCGTGGGGACAGGCCTTAATACCCACAAGGATTTTCCTGGGAAATTTGCTCAAGCTGTAGCTTCATATACCAAACTCCCTTTTCGGACCGCCGAAAATAAGTTTGAAGCCCTTGCAACCCATGATGCTTTAGTGGAGCTTTCAGGCGCTCTAAACACCCTTGCGGTAAGCTTGATGAAAATTGGGAATGATATTCGCCTTTTGGGATCAGGTCCGCGGGCCGGATTAAATGAACTTCAACTTCCTGAAAATGAGCCTGGGTCCTCCATCATGCCGGGAAAGGTAAACCCCACACAAGCAGAAGCCCTTACCATGGTGGCAGCGCAAATCATGGGAAATCATGTAACCGTATCTGTTGCAGGATCCCAGGGCCACCTTCAACTCAACGTTTTTAAACCCGTCATTGCCTATAACATCCTTCAATCCATTCGACTGTTATCCGATGCCTGTGATAGCTTTTCGGAACACTGTGTTGCTGGGATTGAGATTAATCACGATCAACTCAAAAATAATGTTGAACACAGCTTAATGATTGCCACGGCCCTTAATACCGTTATCGGTTATGACAAAGCGGCCCAAGTTGCAAAGAAAGCGCACAGAGAAAAAACATCCCTTAAAGAAGCAGCCTTGTCCCTTGGATTTATTACGTCGGAAGAATACGACAAACACGTTCGCCCCGAAAGCATGATTGAGCCTTTTACGAAGTAGCACTTAACCTATGATGAAAAAACATTCAATAACGCTGCACGGACATCGAACAAGTTTTACCTTGGAGGATGAATTTTGGAATGAGCTCAAGACTATCGCCCTTGAAAACCAAGAATCTTTAGCGTCCCTCATTCAAAAAATAGATGAAAAACGCGGCCTGAAATATAATCTTTCAAGCGCCCTTCGAATCCATATTCTTCGTTGGCACATGAAAAAAAAGTCTTGAACCTTCTTGTAAGCACGGCCTAAATCTATACAAATCATTTCGTTATCAAAGCATATTGCATGCCATATCCACCAACGCCCCAAAACATTCTTATCTATACCCTGGGTGAGCTTTTAGGGGATGGCATGGTGAAACTTCCCTTTGTCCAACAGCTTCGCGCCCTTTATCCCCACGCACACATTACATGGATGGCAGGTCAACGAACCACCACCTATAGCTCTGTTCTCAAACCCCTCATTGAAAAAGACCTTAACGAAGTGCACGAAAAAACCATGCTGGGAACAGAATGGAAACAAGCCCTGAAATCCCCATGGCCACAGGGATACGATCTTATTATTGACACCCAGAGGCGGATTAAGGCAACTTTTTGCGTCAAACGCCTGCCCCACTCCACTTTCATCTCCCCCGCAATGAAATGGTTTTTTTCAGACTACAAGCCTCACACTCAGACCCCTTGGCCAAAGCATTTCGCGGCACAGCATACAATCTTGCTCGAAGCACTCACAGGTCGACCGCACGATCTTTCCTATAAAGTGGATATCCCCAAGGAATATCTTGAAAGAGCATCCGATATTCGAAAAACACTCACAAATGGCGCACGCAAGTGGGCGCTCTTAGCTCCAGGAGCAGGTGTGCGCATACGTTGTTGGCCCCTTGAAAAATTGGCACAACTTGCACACAAACTTCGCTCCCAAGGGGTAGCTGCAAGTTATATTATCGGCCCCCAAGACATGGACCTGATGGATGAATTAAAAACCCTGGATCCCCAGGCAACATTCCCCCTTCAGAAATGGGGTGATAAGTCCATCTATTCAACTCTTTCCCTTGCAGAAACTGCAGATGTTTGCCTTGCTAATGATGGTGGCATAGGTCATGTTTTTGGAGCAACACACACCCCCATCGTTAGCCTTTTTGGATATATTGATCCTGCAACGTGGCACCCCCTTTCTTCCCATCTAACTGTTATTCGTGGCACGGATTTCTCTTCGGATTCTGGTGAGGTGAAATACATTCCAACGGATGTTGTGTATTCAACAATCCAGGGAATTTTAAACGCACGTTAAGCTCCTGACACATACCTCATATTTTCTCTTTCTTCCCTCCGATTGAAAGTGCTACGCTGTTCGAAGTCAATTCACTCAGTTCTGAGTGGTCCTTATGCCGCAATCTGCTCAAAAAATTGAATTAGAGGAAACTCACCCTTCGAGTGACCAAACCTTATCACAAACTCCCCTCAGACAAGAAGAAAGTGATGAAAAAGATTTTCGCAAAGTGGGGCAGCTTTTTTTTGATGCACGACAATCCAAAAACCTTTCCATAAAAACCATTGCAGATAAAATTCACGTACGTTCCCTTTATCTTGAAGCCATTGAAAAGGGGGATTTTGACAAACTTCCAAGTTCCCTCTATGCATCAGGGTTCATCAAACTTTATGCGCGTTTTTTGCATTTAGATGGCGATGAAATCCTTCGTCGCATTCATTTCAAAGAACCTGAATCGTTTTGTGCAGGGAAAATGGTTTCTATTAGTACGGCTGTACACCCGCCACGTACAGCTTATTTTGTTTCCATAGGGCTCATCACAATAACTTTTTTGATTATGGGGTTGATCTTATTTTTCCCTAAAATGCAAACTGCATCTGTAAATATTGAAGAAGCTATTTTACAGGTGCCAAAACCTGCCGCTGTAATCGAGGCTGAAAAACAAGAACCAAAAAGCCCTTCAACCGCATTAGCAAACTTTTCTACTCAAACAAATCCATCTTCTGAAACAAGCACGCAATATACATCCCTTCCTACTACGACAACAAATACCCCAGCAACGATCGAGAAGATCACAACCATCCCCCAAGAAGCCCCCATTACTTCTCAAGATCAACAGGTGGCCCTTCCCACGCATAAAGATGGCAGCCTTACATTTCATGCCCTTCAAGATTGCTGGATGGAGATTGATAGGAAAGGTGTCATTGTTTTTTCCCGGATCTTGAAAAAGGGAGAATCATTTACCATTGATTCCCCCAAAGAGCACCGGATAAGCGTTGGTAATGCCCTTGGCCTTGATATTGTTTATAATGGCAAACCCTATTCAAAATTAAGCACAACAGAGCGTGTCATAAAAAACGTCTCCCTCGATTCTTTTATCAAGGTGGAATAAAAGCGATTATCGCCTAAGTGTCTTCATCTTTTGACAAATCGTTAAGAAACTGTTAAAAAGAGACGATGCGAAATGATAATGACAATAAACATCATATTAATGATGTAACGCATGGACCAAGGACAAGCCGGAGGAATTTTCTTCGTGGCACTTTGTTCTCCTTTGCAGCTCCTTCTTTGCTTCTTCCCCCACTTGCACGACAAGGCCTGGGTTTTTTGACTGGGGATACCGGTGAAGTCACCTCTCTTTCTCATAAAAAAGATCCTTCGAAAGGTTTAATCCGTAAAGAGACTACGCCAGGATTTTTTGATAAAAAACTGAGCTTTTACAACATCCACACAGGCGAATCCCTTAAAAACGTCGTGTTTTGGGAAAAAAATGCGTATGTTCCCGATGGGTTAAAGGCACTCAACAAACTTTTCCGTGACCACCGCTCGGGAGATATTACAAAAATTGATCTTAACCTGCTGGATCTTTTGCATAAAATTCAACAAAAACTTGAAACCCAAGAAGCTTTTCATCTGATTTCAGGATACCGCTCCCCAAAGACCAATGACATGCTCCATAAAAACAGCTGTGGCGTTGCTAAACAGAGCCAACATTGTGTAGGAAAAGCAGCGGACATTGCCCTTCCTAAAACCCGATCCCTTCGGGATATCCAACGCGCAGCGAAAGCACTTCAACTTGGTGGAGTAGGCATCTATAGCCAGTTTGTCCACGTAGATACGGGGCGTGTGCGCTATTGGTAAAATCCTATCTGGGGTTTTATTTCTTCATCTGATCAAGTTTCACATTAAAAGCTAACACGTGAACGAGATCTTCTCCAAATGTTTGAGAAACACGATTTATGAAGAGAAGCTTTTCCAAAGTTTTTATATCCAACGAGCGTGCTTTTGAGATTCGCATTAGTTGGCTTTTGGCAGCTTTATAAGAAATCCATGGCTCACAACCACTTTTAGTAGGTTGTTCCATCTCACTTTTATCTGTTGCCTGTTCAGCATGGGTTGGCCTCGCATGCAAATACTGATCCCCTTTAAAAGTCTGCCCAATCAAATCGGAACCAAAGGCTTTGCCCTCTAAAAATAAAAGTGATCCATTGGCTTGGTATGGAAATAAAAATTGTCCTAATCCTCCCGTAGTAAGGGGATACAGAATGCCCAATGTTCCTATAGAAATAATAAAAAATCGAAAGTGATGTTTTGTTGTCATCATGATGTCACCACATTGCCAGCAGACTATCAATGGCTTTAATCCCCATAAAAGGGATGATAACGCCTCCAACTCCATAAATTAAAAGGTTGTGCTTCAAAAGTTTTGCAGCGGGAGCCGGTCGAAATGGAACCCCTTGAAGGGCCAAAGGAAGAAGTAAAATAAGAATAAACGCATTAAAAATCACAGCTGAAAGAACCGCGCTTTGTGGCGTATGGAGATGCATAACGTTAAGCACGCGCAACTCTGGGTAAAACCCCATAAAAAGAGCCGGAATAATCGCAAAATATTTTGCAATATCATTCGCAATACTAAAAGTCGTAAGGGCACCACGGGTCATCAAAAGTTGCTTTCCCGTGGAAATTACCTGAATCAATTTTGTAGGATCTGAATCCAGATCGATCATATTCGCCGCATCTTTTGCAGCAGCTGTGCCTGATTGCATGGCAATGGCGACATCAGCCTGAGCAAGGGCAGGAGCGTCATTGGTTCCATCCCCACACATAGCCACCATGTGCCCCCCTTCTTGGGCAAGTTTAATATATTCGAGTTTATTTTCAGGAGTAGCTTCAGCAATAACCTCGTCAATGCCAGCTTCATCCGCAATGGCCTGAGCTGTTACAGGATTGTCTCCCGTTACCATCACAGTGTGAATGCCAAGTTGTTGTAAAACCGCCAGCTTAGGCTTAAGGCCTGTTTTTATCACGTCCTTTAAATGGATAACCCCAACAATATCGTTGTTTTCCATCACTGCAAGGGGAGTACCACCGGAAAATGAAATTTCACTTACTTTTTTTTGCAGCTCCGACGGAAAAGGAAGAGAGCTTTTTTTGGAAAGGGCATCCACGGCTCCTTTTAAAATCTCAGTATCTCCAAATGTTATGCCACTGTAACGATTACTCGCACTAAAGGGGATGACACTATAATTTTTGGGAATTTTAAATTCTTTCTCCTGCAAAAGCTCATGCACCGATTTTCCCTCTGCCGTTTCATCGCCAAGGCACGCTAAGTAGCTTAGCTCTTCAATTCTTTCCACAGAAATATCTTTACGTGCATAAAAGGCCACAGCTTTACGATTCCCCAAAGTAATCGTGCCTGTCTTGTCAAACATCACAATATCCACATCCCCTGCTGCTTCAACCGCATGTCCAGAGTAAGCAAGGACATTAATTTTCATCAAACGATTCATGCCAGCAATACCAATCGCCGGCAAAAGCCCCCCGATGGTCGTGGGTAAAAGACTCACCAAAAGGGCAAAAAGCATCACAGGGTTACTTGTATGACCTAAAAAATGAGAGCACACGGGAATAGCAACCACGACAATAATAAAAAGGAGACTTAGCAACAAAAGTAATATGGAAAGTGCAATTTCATTAGGGGTTCGTTGCCTCACCGCCCCCTCAACCAAGGCAATCATCTTATCTAATGCCGTTTGCCCAGGTGCGCTTATCACCTGCACAACCAGCCTATCTGAAAGAAGAACTGTTCCCGCTGTGACCCCACTGCGATCTCCTCCCGCTGAGCGTATCACAGGTTGCGATTCACCTGTAATTTTCGATTCATCAATGGATGCTGTTCCTTCGAGTATTTCACCATCACAAGGCACCATGTCACCTTGATCAATAACAACGCAATCTCCAACCAGCAGTTCTTTAGCGTCAATAACATCAACAGATCCATCATTTTTTAGTCGCTTTGCCAGAAGATTTTGCCGTTCTGTTTTAAGATTTTTAACATCCGCTTTCCCCCGTGCTTCAGCAAGGCTTTCTGAAAACGTTGCAAAATAAACAGTGATCCATAAAAGTATCGCTATCTGCCAATTAAACAGGCTTTCCATTCCTCCTTTTTGTGCGATTGCCAAGAGGGTCGTAGCGAGTGCCGCTATTTCTGTTAAAAGCATAATCGGGCTTGCCCATAAACGAATGGGGTTAAGCCTTACAACCCCTTGCAGCAGGGATGAAAAAAGAATGTGCTCTTTAAGATGCATTGAGATAATCCATAAAAGGGCCAATAACAAATGTTGGTATAATAACAAGGAGAAGACTCACAACAGCTGAAACGGCGACAAATGTTGTAAATAAAGGTGTATTGGTTGGAAATGTTCCACGATTTCGGGGGATTTTTTGTTTAGCTAGAAGGGATTTTGCCAAAAATAATCCCGACAAAAGAACGCTCATTCTTCCCAATAGCATCGCAATACTTGTAAGCCAAAGCATAGGTTTTGATTGAAAATCGAGCAATCCATAGCTGCTCCCATTATTATGGGCTGTGGATGTAAAAGTATATGCAAGCTCTGTGATTGTGTGTGGGGATTGTTTAAAGGGGAGAGATACAACACTTGCCATAACACAGGCGATAATAACAAAAGGGGGAATAAAAAGCCCCGCGCCCAAGCATTTAATATCAAAGGCTCCGATTTTCTTCCCTAAAAATTCAGGTGTGCGCCCAATAATAAGACCTGCAAGGAAGATAGCAAAAAGACTATATAAGATCATTTGTATAAGACCTGTGCCTGCAGGGCCAAAAATAATACTTAGCATCATGGAGATCAGAAGAACCATAACAGTTAAAGGGGAAAACTCTTCAAGAGCGCTCTCTGTCGCTCCCGTTCCCGAATTAGCTGAAATCATATTGTAAAGGAGGGAAGAAGACTCACCAAAACGGCTTTCAATGCCGCTCCACACATCAACGTTATCTGATTCCGCAATAAGTCCTATAAAAACCGACGCGATTAGCATCACGATCATTAATGTAAAAAACGCTTTTCCTTGACGGGGGTCTCCCACCAAGCGTCCAAATGTATCGGTAAGGGCTGCTGCAAGAATAAGCATCATCAGCATTTGAAGCATATGGGACCACTCTCCGGGATTTTCAAAGGGGTGTGCTGCATTGGCCATAAAATATCCACCACCATTGGTTCCAAGAAGTTTAATAGCCGTTTGGGAAGCAATGGCACCACCTGGAATGGTTGATTTGGCCCCGTCGATGCCTGTCAAGACAACGTCCCCTTGAAAATGTTGGGGGATGCCAAGCGCAATTAAAATAAGTGTACACACCAATGCTAAAGGAAGAAGGACTCCTATCGTAATACGCAGCATCTCAAGATAAAAATTCCCAAATGATCCATTGATTCCATTGGTGTTGGCTGTAGGGCCATTAGCATGACTGGACTCTTTACGTTTTTTTGAAAAGGCTCGTGTTAAAGCAAGGAACACAACAATCCCAACTGCCGGACTTAGAAAGTGGGCAAGTGTCACCCCCACCATTTGGAAGGTGTTGCTATAAAATATTTCAGGAGGCACCGACTGCCAATTTGTATTCGTCATTAAGCTTATGGCGTTATTTATCATAAGATCGAAGGACATCGACGCACGACTTAATATCCATTGAAAAATGAGTAAAAGCCCCACAAGAATCACATGAAAAATCAAAAAACTTTTGAGATATTGTTGAAATGATTGATCGGTGTGTTTTTCTTCCCCAAGATCACGACTTAAAAGAAAATTTTCAAATTTTTCTAAAATAAAAAAACTGCGCTGGCCTTGCACAATTTCAAAAATATATTTTCCCAAAAAAGGTCTTATTGTAGCTAACGCTGCAATTAAAATTCCCAATTGAACAAGCGGACTAACGGGTATTTCCATATAATGTCGATCCTACTCTGTCATCAAAAAACTGACCAAACCACCAGCTGCCAAGATCTACTTTAGGCGACTTTAAATTAAATTTTAGTAAAAATTTTAACTACTTAAAGCCCCTTTCACGTTCGCATAAAAAAATACTTTTTTCACAGCACAGCGATTGCTCTTTTTGCAATTGGTAAATGATTCGGTTTATAGTGAAGATAGTCATTTGGATGGAAGGACCCCTGCTTTTGCCAAGTCAACGGTGGCAGTCGGTGGAAATGATACGGTTTTCGAACGTGATGCTTCGCTATGGCGAGGGGTATCCAGTGTTTCGCGGGCTTAATTTCTCTTTTCAAGCTGGGTCTTTTTATTTTTTAACAGGCTCGAGTGGTGTTGGAAAAACTTCCTTTTTAAAACTTATCTACCGAGAAATTGTCCCCACATCTGGCACCGTCACTGTGTTTGGACGTGACCTTTCCACCCTAAGCCCCGCAGAACTTCCTTATTTTCGCCAACGCATGGGCCTTGTGTTCCAAGATTGCCGGCTTATTGAGCATTTAAGCGTTCTTGATAATGTCTGCCTTGCCCTTCGCATTACAGGGATGGCCCCCAAACGTGCACGCATTTATGCCCACGAGTTATTGGATTGGGTTGGTCTTTCCACCCATGTTCATGAATATCCAAGGGCCCTTTCTGATGGCCAAAAACAACGTGTAGCTATTGCCCGGGCCGTTATTACAAAACCCCTTCTTCTCCTTGCAGATGAACCCACAGGGAATGTGGATGAGATTGCTGCATTTAAGTTGATGTATTTGTTTGAAGAGCTCAATAAAATGGGAACAACCGTCCTTCTTGCAACCCACAACCGTGCTATTGTGAATGAGTTTGCATATCCTGAGCTTATGCTTGAACGCGGTCAATTACAGCTTATCACTGGGGGGCATCTCCATGCGTTTTAAGAGAAAACCCGCCTCTTCTTCATCGTTAATATCAATGAATGGGACAAGCAAGCCCATCCGATTTATCATCGGATGCCTTGTCTTTGTTCTTACCCTGATGATTTTAGGGACCGTTGTTTTTGATAAATACATAAAAACAAGCGACCTTGAACTTACCCATCAGATTATTTTTGACATCAGCGCCCAAGGCCAAGATCCAGAAATTTTCGAGCAAACGCTCACCGTTTTACAACAAAATCTTAACGCAACGGCAGGCGTTGTAAGCACCACTTTTAGCAAGGAAGTTTCTGCACAAAAACATGTGTTCCTTACAGCACGCCTTGCCCCCCAAGTTGCTGTATCCCAAGAGGAACTTTTATCCAATCTTAGGCAAATCTATCCAAATATCGCCCTTCAATCCCAAACACTCACAACATCTCTGATCACTCAACTTCATAAAACTCTTCTTGTGCTATCCATGACACTTATGATTTTTGTCGCCACGGCAATTATTTTAAGCATTAGCCTTGTTACGCGTACAGGCCTTAGCATGCAAAAGTCTGTCATCGATATTCTAAGGCTTATTGGCTCTCCCAATAGTTTTATTGCACGCCAGTTTCAGTGGTTCACATTTCGAATGAGTTTTTTTTCAAGCATTATGGGCATGCTATTGGCCTTTGGTTGTTTTGTATCCCTTTCCCTTTTTTCCAATGTTTTAGGGATTTCCATCAACCTCAGGCTTATGAGTCAAGAGCTCATCATTCTTATTTTTTGTTTGCCTTTGAGCATTTCCCTGCTTGCTCTGATGGTTGCGCGCATTGAAGTGATTCGCACCCTGATTCGTTTGGATACTCGTCATCCGTGAGAAAAAAACTTCTTAGTATTGCCATCAGTTTGTTCTTTATCTGGGTAAGTGGATTCGGGCTATTTCTTCGCCATATTCAAACATTTGAAAACCTCTCTTCCCACCCATGTGATGCCGTGGTCGTGTTTACAGGAAAGGGGAAAAGGATCCAGGCCGCATACACTCTTTTTCAATCATCAAACGCCCGCGGGTTCCTTGTTTCTGGCGTAGAACATGGTGTTGAGCTCGACGATCTTGAGATCAATGATTTAAAATTTGATGGTATCACCTTGGGATATGAGTCTTACAACACCCACACAAATGCCCTTGAAACAGCATTATGGACAAGAAAAAACAGCTTTTCTTCTATTTGCCTCGTCACGGGACTTTACCATATGCCACGCAGTTTGCTGGAGCTGCGCGCATTCTTACCCGAGGTGACGATCCAACCTCACGCTGTAACTCCACCTAAATTATGGATCCAAAGCCGCAAACAATTTTTTTATATCATCAGTGAGTATCATAAATTTTGCCTCACCCACCTTATTCAGTGGATGGGGGCTTAAAGAATCGCTAGGATTTACAAAATATTTGCATTTTAGGAAAATTTCGTGATTCAACCCGGCCAATCTATTCCTTCAGGAATCTCCCTTAAAAAAGTTTTTAATGGGGATATTTCAAACCATACCTCCGATGACCTTAAAAAAGGGAAAATCCTTATTTTTGCTGTTCCAGGAGCTTTTACCCCAACGTGCCACAACCAACATTTACCAAGTTATCGTGATCAAGCCCCCCTTTTTAAACAAAAAGGATTTGACCAAGTGATGTGCCTTGCTGTGAACGACCCTTTTGTCATGCAAGCATGGGGCAAAGCGTCAAATGTAACAGATCAAATAACACTTATCTCTGATGGGAACGGTGACCTTACAAAGGCGCTGGGCCTTACCCTTGACGGCGCAGGGGTTGGTCTTGGCCTAAGGTCTTTGAGATACGTCATGGTTCTCAACAATGGTGTGGTGGAAAAACTAGAAATTGAAGAAAATCCCGGTGAGTGCAAAGTAAGTCTCGCTGATCAAGTTTTGAGTGAACTTTAAAAGACTCTACCAATCAGATACACCTCTCTTTTGATGCATTTATCTTTTGACAAAAATAAGGAGAGTGGTTACATTTCACCCTATAATCGATTGTTCAAGTGAAAATCCATTTGCCCAATCGGCCTTTGTGGCGGAGTAGCTCAGTTGGTTAGAGCAGCGGAATCATAATCCGCGTGTCGGGGGTTCAAATCCCTCCTCCGCTACCAATTCTCCCCATTCATATAATTCACTCTCTTCACAAAAACCCCCTTGCCGTGATTGAAAAACTTCCTTCTAATGAAGATATTCTTTTTCAAATACGTGCATTTTCGGATATGTTTCAACGCTTTGTTGTGTTTTTTATTAGCGCATTTTTTATTACCACATGTTTTGCAGCCCTCAATGCCCAAGAAGATGAAAAAGATACAAATACAGGAAACACTCTTAAACTCGATGAACGGGGAAATATCCCCACCTTCAATAAGTATGGCTTCGCACAAAAAGAAGAGTTTTTTATTGATAGGTTTACAAAAGATTTTGTGATTTTCGCTGTTGAAAATAAAGAACGTCGCTGCCTTGAAATTGGTGCAGGATTTGCAAATCTTTCTTTAGAAGTACTTCGCCAAGGTGGAAAGGTTGTCATTAATGATCTGGAGCGCAAACATCTTGACGTTGTTCGCAAACGAATTCCGAAAATACTTCGGCCTAATGCCGAGCTTGTTGTTGGGGCCTTCCCGAATGAACTTAATTTTACAGATAAATCCCTTGATGCGGTTTTTTGCCGAGTCTTTCAATTTTTAAATGGAAAAGAAATTGAGCATGGCCTCGCTAAGATCAAACGTTGGTTAAAACCCGGGGGGAAACTTTATGTTGTGGCACCTTCCATTCATATGACTTCTGTAAATAAGCGAGTCTACAAATCGTTTATTATGAAACGAAAAGCAAAAGATCCTTGGCCTGGCCTTAACGTGCCCACAAAGGAAATTTACCCATCGGATGTCGCCTATAATATGCCTGAAAGAGTGCATGTTTTTGATCTTGATACCCTCGTAAATGTGATGATCCGCACAGATTTTGACGTTCAACGCGTTTCTTACTTTGATAAATTCAACAGGCTCAACAGCATCAATGGAACAGACAAACAAAGTATTGGTATTATTGCTACTCCCATGAGTGAGTAGCTAGAAAAGAGGCTTTTGATGGGAGAGAAAAGTATTATCAATCAAACTTTCAAAAAATGCTTTTTCTTTTCCTGTGCTGTTTTGCTGTTGCTAACGTTTTGGACTAGGCACACCTTTCCCTTTTCATCATTGTATGATGGCAATCTTGTAGAAATGGAAATTCTCTCACACGTCGAGAATCCTGCCCCAGGGGAAGTGATTACCCTGGCAGCCATTCTCACCCCTACAAAAAAATGGCATATCTATTGGAAAAACCCGGGAGATTCTGGGCTTCCAACTACATTTAAATGGGAAACAAACGGATCCCCTGTTGAAGTAGAAGCTCTTTTCCCAACACCTGCACGCATCACCCTCAGTGAATCACAAAGCACCTCCGAAAAAGGCACTCAATTTATAAATTATGGATATGAGGGAAAAACTGTTTTTTTCTTTAAACTTCTAATTCCTGATAACACTACACACTCTCAGATCAAACTTACTTGCAAAGCTTCTTGGCTGGCCTGCAAAGAAGAATGCATCCCTGGATCAAAAGAGATAACACTTACACTACCACTTCGTAAAATTGAGGAGCCTCCACGCCTTATTAATAAAGAGGTATTTTCACAAGGGAATTATGATCACCTTCCTCAATCCATCAAAGGAAAAGCTACATTTTTTCAAGAAGGAAAAGCGTTAATTATTCATGTCGATAGGTTTCTTGAGGAAGATAAAAAAGACCTCAATGAGATAAAAGAAGCTTATTTTTTTGTTGAGGAAAAAGATTGGGTCACCCACAGCAAGCCCCAAGAAGTTAGCGTTGAAAATACAAACCTAGCCCTTCGGATTCCTCTTAATACTCATAAGGATTTGAAACGATGCCGAGGGGTTTTATGGATCAAGGATAAAAATGGAACCACCTATTCTTATACGCTTTCCATGCTTGCAAGGGAAACGATCCCCACCCCCCAAAAAACACATCCGTCAGCAGGGAATAAACTTGAGGCTACGGATTTTTACTGGATGCTGATGTTGGCATTCTTAGGAGGGATTATCCTCAACATTATGCCGTGTGTGTTTCCCATTTTGTCCTTAAAAGCCATAAGCTTCTCCCATGAAAAATCCTCCTATGCCGAGGGAATTGCCTACACACTCGGGGTTCTCACGTCTTTTTTAATACTTGGTATCGCTGTGATTACACTCAAAGGACTCGGGCATAATTTGGGATGGGGATTTCAAATGCAGTCCCCCCTTTTCATAAGTATTTTGATGTATGTTATGTTCATGATCGCCCTTAATCTTTGTGGGTTTTTTGAAATAACATGGATGCCCGGCGCAAAATCCCACGCATCCCAAAACAATCATTTTAAAGGAAGCTTTTTAACAGGAGTTCTCACCACGGCCGTTGCAACCCCTTGCACAGCTCCCTTTATGGCAACAGCCATCGGATATGCATTAACACAAAACAACAGCATCATTATTTTATTTGTATTTTTAAGCCTTGGTTTAGGTGTGGCATTCCCAATGCTTTTACTAAGCCTTGTTCCCTTTATACGACGCATGATGCCATCCCCCGGCAAATGGATGGAGATTTTTAAAAAAATACTGTCTCTTCCCATGTATGCAACAACACTCTGGCTTATCTGGGTGTTGTCACAAGAAATAGGAGATTGGGGCTGGATCTATGGCATTGGAGGAATCCTCATCCTCAGTACAAGCATTTGGATGTATCAAAAATTAAAGCCAAAAAAAACCACCCAGAAAATGATGTGGGGGATTCTAACAATGGCTGTTGCGTCTATCCCCTTGTGGTTTATATCAAAAAATCCAACACCTATAAAAACATCAGCGCTCTCCCAAGAAAGCACTGTTCCCTATTCTAAAAAAGCCCTTGAAGAGCTTTTAAAAGAAGACAAACCTGTTTTTGTGTATGCCACAGCAGCATGGTGTTTAACGTGCAAATTCAATGAAATTTTCTTGAGCAGCCATTCCATAGCTGAGGAATTTACTAAACGTGGCATTGCGGTGATGAAGGCGGATTGGACAAACCACGATGAGGAGATTACGCAGTTCTTAACCCAATTCCAAAGGCAAGGTGTTCCCCTCTATGTGTATTATCCAAAAGGCGGGGAAAAGCCAATTATTCTTCCTCAATTGCTTACCCAAAGCATCATTTTGGAGCATCTGGATGAGAAAAACAGGTCCTCTTAGAGGATATCGTCAAAAACTTGGAGCTAACCTAGATAACACTCACAAGCCATTCCATCACTTGAACAAGGCTTTGCTTGTTAATTTGGTTTAAGGCTTGCGCTACATCAGTTGCGGTATTTTCCTTTAAATCTCCCGTGAGAACAAACGATTTAGAGGCTAAAATACGCCTTTCCTGAGTATCCATCACTTGGGCAAAATACTCAATCTCAACAACACCGTCTGCGCAGGATTTATCAAATTTCCTTACATCCACAACAAGAAGGTGTTTGCTTTGCAACCCACTGTTCATGCGCCCCACAGCCTCAAAGAAACCACTGTTTTGTGCACTTTGAATCAAACTTTCGTGAATAAGCGTACTCAAGCGATCCGCCCATTCAACATCCGCAATATAGTCAATTGTTGAGGGCGTTGGTTTAAGAGCAATACGCGTATTGTCCAGAGGAGCATAAACTCCAGGGGTTTCGATTAAAAGGGGTGACTTTTTAACAGCCCCCACTCGCTTAAAGTCAGCTGTCGTTGCAGGTGAGATTAGAAATCGATCAATGCGATCTCCCGGATCTGGGACAAGGGAACATGCTGCGAGCAACAAAACAAGTGGTAACACTCTCATTTCAACCTCACTCCCTTATCGGGATCATTATGAATAAACCGTCCTGGGCTACGTTCAATGGACTCACCAATTCTTTTAAATGCAAGAATCATATCCCGCGCTTCTGCCACGAGTTTTGTAAGAGATGTAAGCCCTGATCCTGCAAAATTTTTCACTCCTCCACGATTTTCTTGTAAAACAATTCGAATTTCCCGCGCAGCACCCTCTACTTCTTCAAAAGCCTTTCCAGCGGCTTTTACTGTTTTTGTAATTTCATCCCCAAGGGATTCCCCCCCTCTTACTCCATCTTTTTTAAGGCCACCTGTTAAATCTTTAAGATTGCTTAAAATGTCACGCAGCGCCTCACGATTATCTTCACTCACAACCTCTTTCATATCGGATGTCAAAGATGAAATGTCATTCAAAACCTCAGGCGCATTATCAATGGCTTTATCAAGCTGGGAAGATTTTCCGTAAATAGTAGGGTTTTCTTGTCCCTTTTCACGCCGCAACTCAGGAGCTTCGGGAGTGCCCCCAGCCAACTGAATGCTTGCAACACCGGTAATTCCCTGTTGTTCGATGGATGCTGTCACATCCCTTTTAATGGGAACCTTGGGAGAAACTGAAACTTCTACAATAATTTCTTGGGGATTTTTGTGATTGATTTCAATGGTTTCAACGCGCCCTATAACAACGCCCTGATATTTCACATGCGCCCCTTCTTTTAGGCCCGAGACACGACTAAAAACAATGTCGATAACTTTGCTGCGTTCATGAAATCCAACCCCTGCAACCCACACAATAAAGGCTATGATAAGGGCAATAAACCCCAAAACATATCCCCCTACGGCTGTATAGTTTGCTTTAGAATCCATGGTGATGGTGTGCCTTTTCTAAAAATAAGTGCGTCCCACGTTCGCCCAAAAAATAAGAGCGCATCCAAGGATGGGTCACGTGGGTGATCTCATCACGTTTCATAACATACATTTTATGGTCCACCAAGACGCCAACGCGATCACTCACGTGGGATATTGTATCCAAATCATGGGTTATCATGACCACCGTTAAGTTAAAATTTTCTTTAATTTTTAAAATAAGTTCATCAAAATCATGGGCAGCAATGGGGTCAAGACCTGCCGTAGGTTCATCAAGAAATAAAATCGGTGGATCAAGAGCAAGAGCGCGAGCAATCCCCACACGTTTGATCATTCCTCCTGAAAGATTTGCTGGATATTTGCTAAAATCATTTTTGGTAAGTCCTACCTGTAAAAGCTTAAAAGAAGCAATTTCCTCCGCTAAATGTTCAGGAATTCCATAGGCTGTTTTCAAGGGAAGGGACACATTTTCAAGGACCGTAAGGGAGGAAATCAGTGCACCATGCTGAAATAAAACACCCACATTTTTAGGGGAATAGGGTTTTTCATAAGCAATAATTCCTTGTTGAGGGGCATCCAAGCCAATGATCATGCGCATCAAAACGGACTTCCCACTTCCTGAACCGCCGACGATACAAAGAATCTCACCCTTTTCGACATGAAACGACAAATGATCATGGATCACTTGACCATTAAATTGAGTTGAAACGTTTTGGATGTTAATAATCCCCATCATCTCACACCTTTAGATATGAAAAGAGGATCGACATAAAGGCATTTACAACAATGACAAGGAATATGGCATCCACAACAGAGGCTGTTGTCATTTTTCCAACACTTTCAGCAGATTCCCTCACTTGCATTCCTCGGAAACACCCGACAAAGCCGATAATAATGGCAAATAAGGGGGCTTTGCTCATCCCTACCCAAAAATGCTGGATGGAAAGAGCTTTTTCTAATTGGTCAATAAAATGGAGGGGGCTGAGGGAGATGGTAAGCTGTGTCGTGAGCATCCCCCCAACAAACGCCATAACATTCGAAAGAAAAACCAGAAGAGGAAGCGCCACAAGTAAAGCAAGAACACGTGGAATCACAAGATAGATAAAGGGATCAAGCTGCATCACACGCATGGCATCAATTTCTTGATTAAGATTCATAATGCCAATTTGGGCTGTAAAAGCACTTGACGATCTTCCCGCCACAACAATCGCCGTAAGAAGCACCCCAATTTCACGCAATACACCAATGGCCAAAAAATCCACCGTATAAATCTCAGCCCCGAAACGGCCAAGTTGGATAATGCCTTGATACGCAAGAACCATCCCAATCAGAAAAGAAATAAGTGCAATAATAGGGCATGCCCGAAGCCCCACTTGTTCAATGGAATTGACAAAAGACGCCCACGGAAAAGAATTTTTTCCTTGGACTACATCACCGAATTTAAGGATGGAGTATCCAACAAATCCCAACAAATCCCGAAGGAAGATATAACTTGTTAACACTCCTCGCCCTAACTCTTCAAAAAGAAACTCTTGAAAAGAGCGTCTTTTCTCTTGGGGCACAGGTTGCGGTCTGTATTTAAGGTGATTTTGCACTTCCATAGGAAGGGATTGAATGTCCACCTTCACCCCCGTATGAATCAAGCCTTGAATCATACGGGCCAAAGCAAAAGAACTTGCAGAATCCGCATAAGCCTTGGGTAAAAAGGAAAAATGTACCGCAATATGGTGGGCGCTCACTAAGGAATATTCACTTTTTATCTCAAGGAACATTTCATACAAAAGTTTAGACCAATGGTTATACTCTGCAATCACAAGGGGTTTTGTGATGACAATATCCGTTCCAGTACGTGTTTTTTTTAATTCAAAAAGCAATGTGTAGGACCTCAATATTTCCTCTGTAATCATAAGAATTTATTAAATTTTTGTCAAAGCATCACCTCTGTGCGCCGCCTCTTTTTGAACAAAAAAGTATGGGTCTTGGTTTAAGTTATGCTAAAAAAGGAATTGGTAGTAAAAAGCATTAAGAACCGCTTGTGCAGACACACGAAAAACTAAAAAAGCCTGAGTGGCTCAAAGTCAAGGCACCCACATCTAAGGAATACTTGGAAACCCTTGATATTGTCAAATCACACAAGCTCCACACTGTGTGCGAAGAAGCTGCTTGTCCAAACATTGGGGAATGTTGGAAAAAACGCCATGCGACCTTTATGATTTTGGGGGAAGTTTGCACCCGTGCATGTGCTTTTTGTAATGTAAAGACAGGTCGTCCGGATTTGCTTGATCCCCATGAGCCAGAACGCGTGGCCCATGCTGTCAAAACCCTTAACTTGACCCATGTTGTGATTACATCTGTGGACAGGGATGACCTTGAAGATGGTGGAGCGCAGCACTTTGCAGACACCATCCTCGCCATTCGCAAAGCAGCCCCCAACACCACCATTGAAATTTTAACACCAGATTTTTTGCGTAAAAACGGTGCTCTTGAAATCGTCGTTAAAGCACGCCCTGATGTTTATAACCATAACCTTGAAACAGCGCCCCGCCTTTATGCAGAAGTACGCCCAGGAGCGCGCTATTTCCACAGTCTTTCCCTTCTTAAAAAAGTAAAAGAGCTTGATCCCACTATTTTCACAAAATCCGGAATCATGGTGGGGCTTGGCGAAATCAAAGGCGAAGTCTATCAAGTCATGGATGATCTACGCTCCGCTGATGTAGATTTTATGACCATCGGCCAATACCTTCAACCAACCCCCAAACATCACATTGTTGATCGTTTTATAGACCCCCAAGAGTTTGAGGATTATGCGCGCATGGCCCGAGGCAAAGGGTTTTTACTTGTTTCCGCATCGCCTTTAACACGATCTTCCTACCACGCTGATGATGATTTCTTAAAACTTAAAGAAGCCCGCCTTAAGCTGTATTCCAAAAATTAGGGCTACTGTTGTTTAACAGATCTCAATTGTTAATGTGTTGCTAAAACAGAACGCATCGTTCCTTTTTTGTAAAAAATGGGGCTAACTTAACGAATTTTTAACCCATTTCTGACTAAAATGGCCCCATCCCTATATTGGGCGGGGGTGGATTGTGGGGAGAAATCCTTAAAATTTCGTTAACAACACACGTTTTTTAGGCATTAAAATGCATATAAATAAACACGTAAAGGTTCTTTTCACAACTCTCAGAGAATCCTCTAAAGAGCGAAAACTCACGATTTATGCCTCAGTTTTCTGAAACAAAAATTCTTCCCTATATAGCACAAGATCTTTTTGACTTAGTGCTCGATGTGGAAAAGTATCCGCAATTCTTACCCTGGGCAGACAAAGCACATGTTTACAGCCATGAAGGTGAATCGTTCTTTGCAGACCTCACCATTGGATATAAATTATTAAGCGAAACTTATACATCTCGCGTGACCTTCTGTCCCCATCTATGGATTCATGTGGAGGCCACTCAAGGCCCCTTCAAATGGCTTAAAACACAATGGCGTTTTGAAGAAATTTCTCCCACAAAAACCAGCATCAGCTTTCATATCGATTTTGCGTTTAAATCATCATTATTTTCCAGCATGTTTTCCAGTGTATTTAACCAGGCAGCACCCCATATTTTAGGGGCTTTTGAGCAGCGCGCAGAAGCCCTATTGGCACAACAAGATTTTTAATTTTTGTTAAAATTTTACAAATAGTTCACATTATATTAATGGATGTGTGTTTTTATAATCATATACATTTTAATATTTCATATATCCGTGCGTCATCCTAACCAGCACAGTAAGTTGGCCGATACAGAATTTATTCATAGGCTGATGCAAGAACCACTTTTGGATAAGGAAAAAGAGATCGAGCTGGCCACCGCTTGGCGGGATGGAAAAGATGAAAAAGCGCTCCACACACTCATCCAATCCTTTAGTCGGCTTGTCGTTTCCATTGCTGTGCGTTTTCGCTTTTACGGCATCCCCCTTATTGATCTTATCCAAGAGGGGAATGTGGGATTAATTATTGCAGCAGATAAGTTTGATCCGAGTCGCGATGTACGGTTTTCGTCCTATGCAAAATGGTGGATTAAAGCGAGCATTCAAGACTACATCTTGAAAAATTGGTCCATTGTTCGAAATAGCGCCACAACAGCCCAGAAACAGCTGTTTTTTAATTTAAAACGATTGCAAAGCAATTTAGCAAATATGGCCAATGAGCACCTTGAACAAAGTGAGCTAGAGTCCATTGCCCAAACACTTAATGTAGCTTTGCGTGATGTCGTTGAAATGGAGAAACGTCTATCCATGGGGAATGACTTATCATTAAGCGCCCCCATCAATGATTCTTTAAACATTGAATGGCAAGATTTTATTCCCGATGAAAGCCCAAGCCCTGAGATTCTTGCAACCCAAGCCCATGACGATACGTGGCGAAAATACTGGCTTGGGTTTGCCATTGATACCCTCAACGAACGCGAAGCTTTTGTTATTGAATCCCGCCGTCTTTCGGAAAACCCTAAAACACTTGAGCAGATTGGCGTTGAGCTGGGAGTAAGCAAAGAGCGTGTGCGGCAAATCGAGGGGCGCGCCCTTCGTAAAATGCGACAAGCTCTTATTCATTACATTGGTGATGTAAAGGAACTTTTTTAAACAGGAATTGTGTTTTATGACTCCTTCGATTGAAGCTAAAAAAAAGAAAGAGAAAAAATCGATTAATATCGCTCTTCAAGGTGGAGGATCTCATGGTGCCTTTACGTGGGGAGTATTGGACCGGATTCTTGAAGATGGTCGCATTGAAATTGAAGGCTTTTCTGGAACGAGTGCTGGCGGGATGAACGCCATTGCCGCAATCCAAGGACTCATGAAGGGAGGGCACGAACAGGCACGAGCAGAGCTTAAAAAATTTTGGCACTCAATTTCCAAAATTGGGGAGCATAGTCCGATCAATTATCGCGGTGCCATCGACAAAATGCTCGGTGAATTCACAATGTATCATTCTCCTGCATTTTTATTTTTTTCTATGCTAATCCGTCTTTTTTCACCGTACGATCTCAACCCACTTTGCATTGATCCGCTGCGTGATGTTATCACGAAATCCTTTGATTTTAAGAGCCTCCAAAAGTACAAAAACAACAAAGCATTTTTATGTGCTACCCATGTTTTTACAGGAAAATTACGCATTTTTAATCTCAATGAGATCACTCCCGAAGTATTACTTGCAACAGCCTGTTTGCCCACAATCCACCAGGCTGTGAATGTTGATGGAGAATATTATTGGGATGGTGGGTTTATTGGGAATCCAGCACTTTTTCCCCTTATTTACAATTGCGAATGTCCTGATATTTTATTGATTCAACTCAATCCAAGCACTCGGAATAATCTTCCAAGATCAGCACGGGAGATCTTGGATCGTCTTAATGAAATTACAAACAATGCATCTGTTGTAAGGGAAATGCGCGCCATTCATTTTATCAGTGATCTCATTGATCAAGGGGTGATTAATGAAAAAAAAGTCAAACGCGTTTATATGCATTTAATTAATGATGAGGAAACATTTGCTGATCTTGGGGGGTCCAGCGCATTGAATACAGAGTGGGAGTTTTTGACCCATCTTTTTGAAAGAGGGCGCGCTGCTGCAGATAAATGGATCAAAGAAAATTATGAAAAAATTGGAAAAGAGACAACAGCCTCTTTAAAGGATCATTATGTGGGTGACCTGCATTCAGGTCATACAACGTCGAAAACAAAATAAGTTTCTCTGAATATCCTCTTCGATTTCGCTTTAAAATCCCAGGAAACAAATGGGGTTTAAGAGAAAATTAAGATTATTCTGACACACTAAATCAAGATAATCATCGCATGGTTCATGATACGTTTATGACCCAAAGGGCTTCTGCTGTAGATATTAATATTAAAAAAAAAGTTGAGGCTCTTCACCACAAAACGAAGGAAGCCCCTAAAGCTGAGTTCCCATGGAAACGTAAAGAGATTCTCCTAAGCTCTATTTTTCTTAACGTTCTTGCCCTCATTTTACCGATTGTGATCTTGCAGCTGTATGATCGCATCATTCCCAATCAATCCCTTAACACCCTTACAATCTTGGGAGTTGGTGTCGGAATAGCCATCATTTTTGAGGCCATTCTTCGTATGGCGCGAAGCTATATTCTGGGCTGGATTGGTCAACGATTTGATTACGGATCCAGTCAGGGAATGTTTTCCCATCTCCTCGGAGGCAACCTCTATGACCTTAATAAAATGGGGGTTGGAGAGCATGTTGAAAATATCGAAAGCCTTTCCACTATCAAAGAGTTTATGGCGGGGCAAGGGTTTCTCGTTCTTGTTGATATGCCATTTATGTTCTTTTTTCTTGGTCTTATTAGTTATTTTGGGGGGATTCTTCTTGCTCTTTCATGCGTCATCGTTCTTGTAATATTCGTCTTTGTGTCCATGCATGTGGGGCACACACTCCACGATGCCCTTCAGGAGCGTTATGAGTTGGGAGACCGAAAATATAATTTTGTGATAGAGGCTCTCAATAATTTCTTTACAATCAAATCCCTTGGGATGGAAGAGCAGATTTTAAGGCGGTTTGAACGCCTTCAATTTCAAGCATCCTACCTTGAGTATAAAATGAATATCCTCAGTGCTGAAGCCAGGGATGTGGGCTCACTATTCTCCAGTATCCTTTTCGGTTTTATCGTAACGTTGGCGAGCGTCTCTGTTATTGACAATAAGATTTCAGCTGGCGCCATGGCAGCGTGTTTGTTTTTAAGCAACCGTCTTATTCAACCGCTCCAGATGGCCCTTGGCATGTGGGCACGATTTCAATATTTTCGCATCTCTCAAAAGCGATTCAATAAGGTTTTTAATACACCGCTTGAAATGAATGAGGGAATTCAAAAACATATTAAAGGTGATATCACCTTAAAAGGCATTAGCTTTCATTATCCAGGAGATTCAAGGTCACTTTATAAATCAGCCAACCTTGATGTAAAAGCAGGGGAATTTGTAACCATTATTGGTGAAAGCGGTGCAGGAAAAACAACCCTTTCCCAGATCATGATTGGGAATATTATCCCAGAGAAAGGAAAAGTGCTCATTGATCAAACACCACTGATGCAGTTAAACATGCCAACATTTCGGGAGCAAATTGCATATCTTCCTCCGAAGGGTGAAATTTTTAGGGGGACAGTGCTTGAAAATTTGACATTTTTCTCAACCCACGATTTTACAGACGAAGCCATGCGGCTCTCCAAAGAAGTTGGTCTTGATAGGTGGGTTACACAACTTCCTTTGGGATATAACACAATTATTGGTGGTCACCTTGACGATGATCTTCCCCTGGGCATGTTGCAAAGGCTTTGCCTTGTACGAGGGCTTTTGATGGAACCCAAAATCCTCATTTTGGATGAGGCAAACACAAGCCTGGATGCTGAAGGAGATCGGGATTTACTTAAGCTTTTGGAAAGATTGAAAGGTTCTACAACCATTGTTTTTATTACTCATCGGCCAAGCGTCGCAAGGGTGTCAGACAAAGTTTTTCGAATCATCGATGGGAAAATCGTTTTACAAGAAGAGCATCGCCATGGCCTATAATTATATAAAAGCCGTGCATCCCCTTCTTTTTAGCCTTGGCTATGATGGTGAAAATCGCCCTATTTTTGAATCTACTCCGCACAGGCAAGATGTTCTTACATTAGAAGAGCTACGCGAACTTATGGCAAACATGGGATATTTAAGCAACGAAAAGCGCGTTGCCCTTAAAGATCTCCCCGATCATCCCGGACTTTTACATATTGAACACCGTGGAGTCTTTGTTGTTCTCAAAGCAGATGCTGTCAATATTTATCTGCAAAACCTTGAGAGAGGCAAAGAAGTTATTCTTCCTCGCACCGAAAAGCTCCAAGGAGATTTTTGTTATTTTTACACAGAAGACAAACGCATTAAAAAAGAAAAAACGTGGCTCCATGGAGTAGCCCATCGCTTTCACCATATGCATGCTCAGCTTTTAGTGATTGGTATTTTAAATGCAATTTTTGGTCTCACAACTCCGATGTTTATTCGGGGTGTTTTTGATTGGGCCATTGCAAGTAATTCAAAGGAAACTCTTCTTTATCTGGCATTGGGGCTTGGGATTGCTCTTATGTCCCATCATGTTGTGCATATCTATCAAAATAGGATCCTTGCTTATATTGGTGCTCGCATTCATATGATTATTGGAACGTCTGTCTTGGCGAAAATTTTAAAAATACCCTATCACCTTGTGGAAAACGCTTCCGTTTCAGATCAAGTAACACGCATTAAGCAGTTTGATGGTCTAAAAGAATTTTTCACATCCCCCCTTGCTCAATTTTTTATGGAAGCTCCATTTTTCCTCTTTTTCATTGTCATCCTTGCATTCATGGGTGGTCCGCTTGTTTTTGTTCCCATTGTTCTTTTTATACTCTTTGCTATTCTTGCGGCTGTGACCTTCCCGCTAGTTCGGGCAGGAACACGGGTTAGCAGCTTCACTCACAATCAAAAATTATCCTTCTTACTCGAGGCTTTTCGAAAAATTAATACGTTAAAATTTCTTGGAGGCGAAAAAAGCTTTGAAAAACGATTTGAAGAAAAGGCTTATAACCAAAGTAAAGCCTTAGAACACAACGAAATTGTCATGGCCTATGCTACGAATACGGCGCAAATCTTGATCAAAATTGGTGGTGTGGTCACCATTATTTGGGGAGCGGTCCGTGTGATGGACGGGCTTATGACAGTGGGAAGTTTAATGGCTATTGTTCTTCTTATCTGGAGAGCGTTAGCACCGTTTCAAACAGCTTTTATGTTTTTAAGCCAATTTGATATGACCCTTAGCTCCATGAAACAAATCAATCAATTGATGACCATTGCCCCAGAAAACTACGCCCCCACATACCTTCCTAAAAAACAAATAAGCGGTGATATTTTTTGTGACAGCTTAATGTTTCGTTACCCCTCATCGCCTATCCCGGCGTTACAAGGTATTGGGATGGATGCGAAAAAAGGGGAAATTATCACCATCATGGGAGAAAATGGCTCTGGAAAGTCCACTCTTCTTAAATTGTTGTTAGGATTTTATCCACCTATGAGTGGCAATATTTATCTTGATCAAGTGGACATCAAACATATTCCGGTCAATCACTTGCGTCAATCCATCGGTTTTGTTCCCCAGAATATCCAATTTTTTCACGGAACAATCGAACAAAACCTTATTCTCGCGGCTCCCCATGCAACAAGGGAAGAAATTATGCATGCTTGTAAGGAAGCCATGGTTTGGGACGACATATGTGCCATGCCTGAGGGGCTTGAAACACGCCTTTCGGATCGAAGCCTAAGTGAACTGAATTCAGGTTTTCAACAAAAGCTCGGCCTTGCGCGAGCTTATTTACGTAAATGTTCTATCCTGATTTTTGATGAACCAGGTAGCAATCTTGACCTAAAAGGTGATGCTTGGTTTAAAAAAACTCTTGAGAAATGGCATGGGGAAAAAACCATGCTCATCGTGACACATCGTCCAAGTGTCTTAAAATTATCAGACAAAGTGCTTTTGCTTGGTGCAGGGAAAATGCGATTTTTTGGCCCCTCTATAAAGCTCATTGAATATATGGAAAAAGAAGGAAAACTGATATGAGTCATGACCCCAATGTCTCCTCAGGCCCCGAAAAAACACAAACAAATCGTGTTGTTTCTAAAGGCGTAAAAATTAAAAACCAAAAACAGTCTGAAAGCTCATCTTCTGTTGAAAAAGAGGAAATAAAAAATCTTTCAAACCCTTATGGAGAATATTTAAAAACCATTTCAAAAAAATGTCATGAAAGTTACGACCACGCTTTTCAAATGGCGAAGCCACCCCTTGAAAAAGGATATAGGTTATGTGAGAAAAGATTTTTTTCCTTTATAGCTCTTCCTTGGGTGCAAAAGAGTATTACAAAATTTCTTCACGTAACAAAACCATTGCATCCTTATATTTTAAAAGCGTTGTCCTTTTCAAAAAAGTTTCTTCTAAAGAAAAAACATGAATTTCAGGAAAACTTTTTAGGAAAAGACCTGAGTGATATTAAAATTGATTTTGCCAATCTTGAAACAAGCAATGTGCACATAAAACATATTCGCAAACGTTTGCCAGGCCTTAGCCGCCCCATTTCTTTGGAAGAAGGATCCCCCCCACGTGGCAGCACCCTTACAATTCATGTCATATGTGGCATTTTGGGTGCTTTTATCCTGTGGGCTATGATTACACCCATTACCGAAGTGGCTGTATCATCAGGACAAATTATCCCCTCCAGCCTCGTGAAAATTATCCAGCATTTAGAAGGTGGTATCGTCAAGGAGCTTTATGTTCAAGATGGCGTAGAAATAAAAGAAGGTGATTTGCTTTTAAAATTAGATGAAAAAGCAGTCAATGCTGAGTTTGAACAAACTGAAGCCCATGAAGTTGCTCTTCAAATAAAAGCAGAGCGTTTACGATCTTTTGGAGGGAAAGAAGCACCTGATTTTTCAAAGTTTCCAAAGGAGTATCAAAATCTTGTAAGGGATCAGCAATCAATTTACTCCATGCAGATGCAAAATCGCGAGGATCAAAGGGCAATCATTCTAAAACAGATAGAGCAGCGCAAAGCTACGCTCTCTTTGCAAGAAGAGCGTCAAAAAGATCTTCAACATCGTGTTGACGGCCTGAAAAAACAGCGTGATGTCCTTAAAGGACTCTATGACAAAAAGCTTAAAACCGGCACAGAGCTTCGGGCTTCTGAGGATACATTGGCAGAAGTGGAAGTAGACCTTAACCAAGCGAAAAACTCGATGCAAGAAACAAAACAAGCCATTGCGGAGAATGAAAGTCGCCTTCTTGAGCTTGATACACGGCTAAGGAATGAAGCCCTTACAGAAATGGGTAATGTTACGTCAGAACTGGCTCAAGTAATGGATCAAAAATCCAAACTTGCCGACCGGTTGAAGCGCCTTGAAATTCGGGCACCAGCGTCAGGTATTATCAAGGGGCTCAAAAACACAACCATTCAAGGAGTTGTTCAACCGGGCGCCGAAATCTTGCAAGTCGTTCCCAAGGAAGACCTTGAAGTTGAGGCGCGTGTTCTCCCCAAAGATGCAGGTCGTGTGCGCGAGGGTCAAAATGTTCTTGTCAAGGTTACAGCCTATGATTATCCACGTTATGGTGGCATTAAAGGTACGGTGAAATCTGTATCAGCAACAACGTTTATGGATGAAAAAAATAATCCTTATTACCGTGTTCTAATTACGCTTGAAAAAAACTATGTGGGAGCAAATCCGAATAAAAATGTACTGGCCCCCGGCATGACAGTCCAAGCTGATATTGAAGTCGATGATAAAACGCTTTTCCAATATCTCATCAAGCCCATTTATATGGCACTGCATGATTCTTTTAGGGAGCATTAATTAAGACTGGATTTTGCTTGCGCGAACAGGGGTGGAGTTGTAGAAAAAATTATAAACTCTTTTTTATAATCCATCCCATGAATGCCCTCCAAGACGCTATCAAAAAAGCATGGCACGCCAAAGAACAAGGTGAAGACCTTTCTTCTTTTTCAGAAGCAATTCAACAAACGTTGACTCTTCTTGATCAAGGGGATCTTCGTGTGTGTGAAAAAATTCAGGGCCAGTGGAAAACCCATACATGGATTAAAAAAGCCATTCTTCTTTCGTTTCGAATTACAAAAAATAAAAAGGTCCCTGCTTTTGATGACTATTACTGGTTTGACAAAGTACCCATGAAGCAGCATTTAGAAACTTATCGTTCAGTGCCCGGAGCCTTTGTTCGCAAAAGTGCTTTCATCGAAAAAGATGCTGTCCTTATGCCGAGTTTTGTAAACATGGGAGCTCGTGTAGGGGAGCGCACAATGATCGATAGCTGGGTCACTGTAGGATCATGCGCCCAAATTGGGAAGGATTGCCATATTTCCGATAATGTGGGGATTGGAGGCGTCCTTGAACCTGTGCAAGCTAATCCTGTGATTATTGAGGATAATTGTTTTATTGGGGCACGCTCTGAAATTGCCGAGGGTGTGATTGTTGAGGAAGGAAGCGTCCTTGCCATGGGAGTGTACTTAAGCGCTTCTACAAAAATTGTGGATCGTATTACAGGGGATATTACCTACGGGCGTATTCCGCCTTATTGTGTCGTCGTACCTGGAACACTTCCCGATCCGCAAAATCCCCTTGCCCCCGCCCTTGCGTGCGCTGTTATTGTCAAGCGTGTGGATGAAAAAACAAGGGCCAAGACGTCCTTGAACGATCTGCTGCGTGATTAAGTTCAATCTTTTTTGCGCGATTTCTATTCTCCACTTGTAATCTTTTGTCATGGCAAGTGGGGTAGTCGTCGTTAATGGGCTGTGATATCAAAAAAGTACGTTTTAAAACATAGGATTCGGATGAAGCGCGCTATTCTTATTTTTGCAGCAGGACAAGGCACTCGGATAAAATCATCCTTGCCCAAGGTATTACATACCATCGCCCATAAGTCCATGCTGCATTATACCGTTGATCTTGCATCATCCCTTGATCCTGCTCAAATAGTGATTATTTGCTCACCGTATCTTAAAAAATATCTAGAAGAAAACGCGTCAAAGCTTGGGTTTGATCTTTCTAAAATTACCCTCACGATTCAAGATCCCCCAAAAGGAACAGGGCACGCAACCCAAGTAGGCCTTGATGCCCTCGAAGAAGACATTGAAGAAGTTGTAATTTTGTACGCCGATGTGCCTCTGATTCAAAAAGACACCCTTGCACCACTCATTCAAAATAGATCAGATCTTTGTTTTGTCAGCATGCGTGTGACACCCCCCCATGCTTATGGGCGCCTTGTTGTGGATGGTCAGAATATTAAAAAAATCGTTGAGCTGAAGGATGCGACAACAGAAGAGCAAGAAATTGATCTTGTATGGACAGGTGTCTTAAAAGCGAATGTTGCATGCCTAAAAAAACACCTCGCAAGGATTTCTCCAAGCCCTAATACAGGAGAAATTTTATTAACAAGCATCGCTTCATTAGCCTCAACCGATGGCAAAAAGGTCACCCATTTAGAGATTACAGACCCAGACGAGTTTGAAGGTGTGAATGACAAAAAAGCTTTAAGCATTATGGAGTCGCGCAAGCAGACGGAGTTGCGGGGAAAATTCTTGGAAAAAGGTGTCAAAATAATAGCCCCTGAAACAGTTTTTTTTGCGGATGATACGCAAATTGAGGCAGATGCGACGATTCATCCCTTTGTCACTTTTGGCAAGGGCGTTGTCTTGCACGAACGTGCCGTTATCCACTCATTTTGCCACATTGAAGATTCAGTGATTGACAGCGAAGCTTCCATTGGTCCCTTTGCCCATTTACGCGGACACAATCATATTGGCGAAAAAGCAGCTATTGGTAATTTCGTTGAAGTGAAAAAAAGTACTTTTGGCAAAAAGGCCAAGGCAAAACATCTTGCCTATATGGGGGATGCTGAGATTGGTGATGGCGCAAACATTGGTGCTGGTACTATTACTTGCAACTATGATGGTAAAAATAAGCATAAAACCGTGATTGGTGCACGAAGCTTTATTGGTGTTAATACAACTCTCGTTGCGCCTGTGACCATTGGAGAAGACAGCCTTGTGGGTGCAGGAAGCGTGATTACAAGTAATGTGCCAGCACGAACCCTTGCCCTTGGTCGTGCGCGTCAAATTATCAAAGAACAGAAAAATCGTGCGTAAAAAAAATCTCTTAAGTGCAATTTCATAGAACTGATTCAAGAAAGTAGGAAAAAATCTATGTGTGGTATTGTTGGTATTCTCTCGCAACAAAACGTCACTGACCGCTTAATCGAAGGGCTGAAACGCCTTGAGTATCGTGGTTATGATTCCGCAGGTGTTGCAACCATCGACGATAATGTCCTTTCCCGTCGCCGCGCTCCTGGAAAATTGAAGGAATTGGAAAATATTTGCAAAGAACGCCCCCTTTCAGGAAACATTGGTATTGGACATACCCGTTGGGCTACCCACGGTATTGCTAACAAGGAAAATGCCCATCCCCATATGTCAGACCACGTGGCTGTTGTGCATAACGGTATTATTGAAAATTTTGCCGAACTTAAGGAAGACCTTCAACAACGCTATGCTTTTCAAAGTGAAACAGACACCGAAGTCGTCGTCTACCTATTAGAGGATGAAATAAAAGCAGGTCATACTCCCCTTAAAGCCCTTCAAAATATCGTTAAAAAGATTAAGGGTGCCTACGCTCTTGCAATCTTGTTTAAGAATCACCCCGAAACTCTTTATGGTGTACGCCATGGAAGCCCCCTTGTAGTTGGGATGAGCGAAGAGCATGGAGCCATGCTGGGATCCGATGCTATCTCCCTTGCACCGTGGGCACGAAAATTATGCTATCTCCAAGATGGCGATATGGTTGAATTGCGCCTGGATCAATTATCCTTTTTTGACAAGGATGAAGTGGCCGTGGATCGTCCCTTTGTTCAAAATTATGTGAGTGCTGACACCATTGGAAAAGGCGAATATCGCCACTACATGCTCAAAGAAATTTTTGAGCAACCCGCCATTATCGGTCAGCTTCTTAACCATGTTCTTGCGGCAGACTCAGACCACATTACACTTCCAACACTGGATTTTGATTTTTCTACAATCGACCGTATTAGCATTATAGCATGCGGTACGTCCTACTATTCAGGCATGGTGGCGGAATATTGGTTTGAAAAAATGGCCGGCATTGCCGTGGATGTGGATATCGCATCGGAGTTTCGATATCGTTCCCCTGTTTTTTCAAAAAATCATTTGTGTGTCTTTATCTCACAATCAGGGGAAACCATTGATACCCTTGCTGCCCTTGATTTGTGTAAAAAGCAAGGTGCAAAAACCCTTGCCATCGTTAATGTACCGCAAAGCTCCATTGCGCGCATGGCCGATCACGTTATTTTTACCCACGCTGGTCCTGAAATTGGTGTTGCATCCACCAAGGCCTTTACGTGCCAAATGCTTTGTTTGCTCTCCCTTGCACTTAGCGCTGCCCGTCAGCAAAAACGCTTAACTGCTGAGGATGAAAAATCAATTATCGGGGGATTACGCACTCTTCCTGGAATGATGAATCATGTTTTAGGGGATGATGCGATCAAGGGGCTATCAGAAAAACTGACTTCCGCAGAACATGTTATCTTCCTTGGGCGTGGCATTGAGTATCCTTTGGCACTAGAGGCAGCGCTTAAACTTAAGGAAATTACCTATATTCCAGCCCATGCCTATGCAGCGGGAGAACTTAAGCATGGTCCCATTGCCACCATTGATCCCGATGTGCCGGTTCTTGTTCTGGCTCCCCATGATGCATGGTTTGAAAAAACCATGGGTAATATCCAAGAAGTTCTTGCGCGCCGAGGGAACGTTATAATCTTTACAGATTCCCCTGGGTTTGATCATATATCTGGGGTATTTAAAGATCGCTTTAAAATGGGCGAAAACATCATCGTATGCCCCGAGATTCATAATGATCTTAAACCATTCTTATTTATCCTGCCTTTGCAACTATTAGCCTATCACACGGCGGTTAAAATTGGCACAGACGTGGATCAACCACGCAACCTTGCAAAATCTGTAACGGTGGAATAAGGGAAGAGCTCTCTGTAAGAGGATATCTTATTGGGAAAACGTATAGGGTGTGCGCACCAAAGGGTGTGTAGCAGGGTAATCTTTTACATCCCGTGTGATCACAAAGCATTACAGTGTTCCGCGCTTACAAGGATGACAGCATCGGGAATTTTAAGACGATACCTTTGCCGAAGATTAATGGCTTTTTCGGCAATTTCCACATCCACAACAATCAGCTTAAACGTTTTGAGACACTTACCTAAAGATTGATTGAAAGGTTTTAAGGTAAAAAGCAAGGTTTTCCGGCACAAGAAGGTAATGGAGGAGGGTGAGGGACAACTCAACCATCTCTAAACTTCGGGATGATACCT
>Ga0172373_10000589_pt1 | contig 59578 bp, 52 predicted proteins | sample Lak10m_2_FD_114546 | JGI IMG/M metagenome (GOLD analysis project Ga0172373, IMG submission 114546) | Freshwater microbial communities from Kabuno Bay, South-Kivu, Congo - kab_092012_10m | ecosystem: Environmental > Aquatic > Freshwater > Lake | place: Democratic Republic of the Congo... | reverse complement strand
TTCGAGAACGAACTGATCCAGTTGATCCAGTACCAGCCGGCAACGGCCAAGGTGCGCAAGCTGCCGCTGCTGATGGTGCCGCCTTGCATCAACAAGTTCTACATCCTCGACCTGCAGCTGGAAAACTCCTTCGTGCGCTACGCGGTGGAGCAGGGCAATGCCGTGTTCATGGTGTCCTGGCGCAATATCACCGAAGATCAGTTGGGCGGGCTCGGCTGGGACGATTACATCGCCGATGGCGTGTTGCAAGCCATCGAAGTGGTGCGCGCGATCAGCAGGTCGGACAAGATCAATACGCTCGGATTTTGCGTCGGCGGCACCTTGCTTGCTTCGGCGCTTGCAGTGCTGCGCGCGCGCGGCGAGGACCGCGTGGCGAGCGCGACCTTTCTCGCCACCATGCTGGATTTCACTGACCCCGGAGACATCGGCGTGTTCGTCGACGAGGCGAGCATGGCGGCGCGCGAGGCGGAGATCGGCAAGGGCGGCATCTTCTCCGGCAAGGATCTCGCCTTCGTGTTTTCGGCGCTGCGCGCCAACGACCTGGTCTGGTCCTACGTGGTCAACAACTACCTCAAGGGCAGGAAACCGGATGCGTTCGACATACTTTACTGGAACGCCGACAGCACCAACCTGCCCGGGCCCATGTACTGCTGGTACGTGCGCAACATGTATCTCGAGAACAAGCTGCGCGAACCGGGCAAGCTCGCCATGTGCGGCGTGCCGGTCGACCTGGGATCGATCCGCCTGCCCACCTATATTCTGGCGACGCGCGAGGATCACATCGTGCCGTGGAAAACGGCCTGGCTTTCGACACGGCACCTCAAGGGCGATACGCGCTTCGTGCTCGGCGCGAGCGGTCATGTCGCCGGCGTGATCAATCCGCCATCGAAGAACCGGCGCAGCTACTGGCTGAGCGATCGACCGTCGACGAGCGCGGAGGAATGGCTCGCGGGCGCCGGGGAGGTTCCAGGCAGCTGGTGGTCGAACTGGAACGCCTGGCTGGAAGGTTTCTCCGGCGGCGAGCGCGCGGCGCCGAAGAAACCGGGGAACGCGAAATACAAGGCGATCGAGCCCGCGCCGGGCAGGTATGTGAAGGTGAGGGTGTGATGTACGGGGTTGTCCTCCAAGAGGGCTTCCTTGGGCGCAGGAGGCCCCGCCCCCGGGCCGATCGGTGGTTGATTCCGGTACGGGTCGGGGCGAGGGCGCCCCTCCTACGGGGTTGGCGCAGTGTTGTGTGTTGTAGGAGGCCCGCCCCCGGGCCGATCGGTGGTTGATTTCGGTACGGGTCGGGGCGAGGGCGCCCGTCCTACGGGGTTGGCGCAGTGTTGTGTGTTGTAGGAGGCCCGCCCCCGGGCCGATCGGTGGTTGATTCCGGTACGGGTCGGGGCGAGGGCGCCCCTCCTACAGAAATCCGCGGTATTGGAATGTCGCCTGTGATGAATGGAGGTTCAAATGAATGACGTAGTGATCGTAGCCGCGGGCCGCACCGCGGTAGGCAAGTTCGGCGGCGCCCTGGCAAAGATTTCCGCGGCCGATCTGGGCGCGCACGTGATCAAGGGGCTGCTCGCCAGGACCGGCTTGAAGCCGGAGCAGATCTCCGAAGTCATCCTGGGCCAGGTATTGACCGCGGGGGTGGGCCAGAACGCGGCGCGCCAGGCGGCGATCCGTGCCGGCCTGCCGGATAGGGTTCCGGCCATGACCATCAACAAGGTCTGCGGCTCCGGGCTCAAGGCGACGCACCTCGCCGCCCAGGCGATCAAGGCGGGCGACGCCGAGATCGTTATCGCCGGCGGCCAGGAAAACATGAGCATCTCATCGCACGTGCTCGCCGGTTCGCGCGACGGCTTTCGCATGGGCGACGCCAAGCTCATCGACAGCATGATCGTCGATGGCCTGTGGGACGCGTACAACAATTACCACATGGGCGTGACCGCCGAGAACGTGGCCGCCAAGTACGGCGTGACGCGCGCCGACCAGGACGCGTTCGCGCTCGCTTCGCAGCGCAAGACCGAGGCCGCGCAAAAGGCGGGCAGGTTCAAGGACGAAATCCTGCCGCTCGAAATCCCGCAGAGAAAAGGCGCGCCGCTGGTGTTCGACACCGACGAGTACCCTAAGCACGGCAGCACGCTGGAGGCGCTCGCCGGGCTGCGCGCGGCGTTCGACAAGAACGGCACTGTCACCGCGGGCAATGCCTCGGGCATCAACGACGGGGCCGCGGCCGTGATCATGATGTCGGCGAAGAAGGCGCAGGAACTGGGATTGAAGGTGCTCGCCACCATCCGCGCCTATTCGTCCGCGGGCGTCGATCCGAAGATCATGGGCATGGGTCCGGTGCCGGCGAGCCAGCTGTGCCTCGCGAAGGCGGGCTGGAGCGTGAATGACCTCGATCTGATGGAAATCAACGAGGCCTTCGCCGCGCAGGCGATCGCGGTCAATCGCGAGATGAAGTGGGATACGAACAAGGTCAACGTCAACGGCGGCGCCATCGCCATCGGCCATCCCATCGGCGCATCCGGTTGCCGCATCCTGGTGACGCTGCTGCACGAGATGATCCGGCGCGACGCGAAAAAAGGTTTCGCCAGCCTGTGCATCGGCGGCGGCATGGGCGTCGCGCTGGCGGTTGAGCGTTGAGATCGGGTTTGGAAACCGGGGTAGGAGGCCCGCCCTCGGGCCGATGAGACTTCGATATTGGTGCTGGTCGGGGCGCGGGCGCCCCTCCTACAAAATCGGCGCCGCTCCCACACGCTATTTTGAAAGGATGTGAACATGGTTGACCGAGTGGCATTCGTGACCGGAGGCATGGGCGGCATCGGCACCGCGATCTGCAAGCGGCTGGCGGTGAACGGCAACAGGGTGGTGGCCAACTGCCTGCCCGGCTACGACAGGAAGGATGAGTGGCTCGGCAGCATGCGCGCGCAGGGGTTCGCCGTGCACGCGGCCGAGGGCAATGTCGAGGATTTCGATTCCTGCGCCGACATGTTCCACCGCATCAGTTCGATCATCGGGCCGGTCGATATCCTGGTCAACAATGCCGGCATTACCCGCGACGGCGTGTTCAAGCGCATGTCGGAGAGCGACTGGTACGACGTGATCAACACCAACCTGAACAGCGTGTTCAACGTCACGCGCCAGGTGGTCGAGGGCATGACCGACCGCGGCTGGGGCAGGATCATCAACGTTTCCTCGGTGAATGCCTTGAAAGGCCAGTTCGGCCAGACCAATTATTCGGCGGCCAAGGCCGGTATGCACGGTTTCTCCAAGGCGCTGGCGCAGGAAGTGGTGAAAAAGGGCGTGACGGTGAACACCATCTCCCCGGGCTACGTCGCCACCGAGATGGTGATGGCGATCCGTCCCGAGGTGCGCGAGCAGATCGTGGCCACGATCCCGATGGGGCGGCTGGCGCAGCCGGACGAAATCGCCGGCCTGGTGTCCTATCTCGCCTCCGATGATGCCGGCTACATCACGGGCGCCAATATTTCGATCAACGGCGGCTTGCATATGGCGTGAAGTGTGGAGTTCATCGCCGATTGCGGCCTGAGGGGGCGCATCCTTTCGTGCTGCCGCAAATCAAGGGCCGCTTGGGCGATTCCGAAACGGCAGCTTATGATATGCGTCAATTTGGTGACATAATCATCCTGTAAAACTATAAAAAGCGGTATCGGACCGCATCGATCTAGGAGGAACAATTGTGACTATCGTGCCAAAAAGGATTGCGCTGATTACCGGCGGCATGGGCGGGCTGGGCGAATCGATCAGCACCAAGATGTATGACGCGGGCTTTCGCGTGGTGGTGGCGCACTCGCCCGGAAACAAGAACGTGGCGGCCTGGAACGCGGACATGAAAGCGCGCGGCTACGACTTTCACCCGGTGGCGGTCGACGTGGCCGACTTTGACTCCTGCCAGTCCTGCGTCGCCAGGATACAGGCCGATGTGGGGCCGGTGCAGATCCTGGTCAACAATGCCGGCATCACCCGCGACATGACCTTCAAGAAAATGGGCAAACCGGATTGGGATGCGGTGATGCATACCAATCTCGACAGCGTGTTCAACATGACCAAGCCGGTGTGCGACGGCATGGTCGACCGCGGCTGGGGACGCATCATCAACGTGTCTTCCGTGAACGGCTCGAAAGGCGCATTCGGCCAGACCAACTATTCGGCGGCCAAGGCCGGTATGCACGGCTTCACCAAGGCGCTGGCGCTGGAAGTGGCGAAAAAAGGGGTCACGGTCAACACCATCTCGCCGGGCTACATCGGCACCAAGATGGTGACGGCAATCCCGAAGGAAATTCTCGACGGCAAGATCATTCCCCAGATACCGGTGGGGCGCCTGGGCAAGCCGGAGGAAGTCGCCGGGTTGATCATTTACCTGTGCTCGGAAGAGGCCGCCTTCGTGACCGGCGCCAATATCGCCATCAACGGCGGACAGCATATGCAATAGACCTTCGGAGGGCGGAGCAGGGGCCCCGCGCTTGCGCGGGGATGCGACCCCGTAGAAGGGAGTGCCGGCGACAGGGGGAAGTTTGAGCTGGTTCTTGGGTTTGGAGCCGGCGACTTGTGGGAGGCCCGCCCCCGGGCCGATCGGACTTCGAAAGGTTACCGATCGCGGCGAGGGCGCCGCTCCCACAAGCAAGGCAAAAAAGCCCCGCCTGATTTTGGCAGGGCTTGCAGTTTAATGCGACAGACGCTTACTTTTTGCCGGGAGCCTTGAACATGCCGGCCGTGGCCGCCTTGATGCTCGATTCGGACAGTTCGGCGAATTGCTTGGTGGCGCGGTTGAGGTTGTCCATCATGGCATTGGTCGCGGCCAGGGTGGACTTGACCGCTGCGGCGGTAACATCCGCGCCCGGCGCGCCTTTCGCAAGCTGCTGGGCGCCGGCGGCGGCTTCCTTGTTGAGCCGCGAATACTGCTCCTCGCCGAGCTTGGTCAGAAGGGCCTGGGTCTGGCTGACGATTTCGTAGATGTTCTGGGCGTAGCTGGCGGTCTGCTGCATGTTCGCCTGGGCGATTTTGGTGCGCAGCTGAACCAGTTCCTGCGGGTCGCTGATGGAAAGCAGTTCGCGCGTGTTCTTGCTGGCCTGTTCGAGTGAATTGCGCGCGGCATCGAGATTGAGTTTCAGCAGCTGCTCGGCGCTGGCGATGCTCGCCTGGGCGTAGCTGAGCGTGGATTCCAGCGCGGCTTTTTGCCAGGCTGCGAGTTGTTCTTGGGGACTGGCCATCTTGGGCTCCTCGGTGAAAGAGTTTGGATGTGATCGGGCTAACGTGCTATCATGTCGCTATGTTGCAACGCAACATAGCGACATTGTACTCGGGTAATGAGGAAAGTCAAGGGGGGATGCTGCGATGCAACATAAGAATGAAGCCGCTTCAAATCAACCGGATAGCGCAACGGGCGCGGCTGCGGACGCGCTGAGGCTGATCAAGAAATATCCGAATCGCCGCCTCTACGACACGCGTACCTCGATCTATATCACCCTGGCCGACGTGAAAGCGCTGGTGCTCAAGCACGAGCAATTCCAGGTGGTCGACGCCAAGAGCGGCGATGATCTCACGCGCTCGATCCTGCTGCAAATCATCCTCGAGGAGGAGGCCGGCGGCATGCCCATGTTCACTTCCGACCTGTTGTCGCAGCTGATCCGCTTCTACGGCAACGCGATGCAGGGCATGGTCGGCAATTACCTCGAAAAGAACATGCAGACGTTCGTCCAGGTGCAGAAGCAGTTGCAGGAGCAGTCGCGCAACCTGTACGGCGACAACACCAAGATCAACAAGGACCTGTGGGCGCAATTCATGAATTTTCAGGGTTCGGCCATGCAGGGCATGATGTCCGCCTACATGGATCAGAGCAAGAATGTGTTCATGCAGATGCAGGATCAGTTGCAGAACCAGACCAAGAACATTTTCGCCGGTTTTCCTTTTCCCGGCTTTCCCGGGCAGCCAATGCCGCCGGAAAAAGACGAAGGCAAGAAATCCTGAAGCCTCGCACGTGGGAGGGAAACCGGGGACAGACCGCGTTTTTCCGCGGATTTCGCTGGGTCAACGCTCGGTTGCAGCGAAAAGCGTGGTCTGTCCCCGGTTTCCCCAATAAATGACCATCGCGGCAAAAGTCGGATTCGTGTCGCTCGGTTGTCCCAAGGCGCTGGTCGATTCGGAGCGCATCCTGTCGCGGTTGCGCGCCGAGGGTTATGCCATTTCGCCCTCCTATGAAGCGGCCGACCTGGTGGTGGTCAACACCTGCGGCTTCATCGATTCCGCGGTCGAGGAGTCGCTCGAGGCCATCGGCGAGGCGCTGGCGGAGAACGGACGCGTGATCGTCACCGGCTGCCTCGGCGCCAAGGGCGACATCGTGCGCAACACCCATCCCAAGGTGCTGGCGGTCACCGGGCCGCACGCCGCCGACGAAGTCATGCAGGCGGTGCACGCGCACTTGCCGCGGCCGCACGACCCCTATACCGACCTGGTGCCGCCGCAGGGCGTGCGGCTCACGCCCGCGCATTACGCCTATCTCAAGATCTCCGAGGGCTGCAATCATCGCTGCACCTTCTGCGTCATTCCCTCGCTGCGAGGCGATTTGGTGAGCCGTCCGATCGGCGAGGTGATGCAGGAGGCGGAAAACCTCGCCAGGTCCGGGGTGAAGGAGATTCTGGTGATCTCGCAGGACACCAGCGCCTACGGCGTGGACGCCAGGTATCGCACCGGCTTCTGGCGGGGCCGCCCGCTGAAAACGCGCATGACCGAACTGGTGCGCGCGCTGTGCGAACTCGGCGGGGCCGCCGGGGACCTGTGGGTGCGCCTGCACTACGTCTATCCCTACCCGCACGTGGACGAAGTCATTCCGCTGATGGCCGAGGGCGGGCTGCTGCCCTATCTCGACGTGCCGTTCCAGCACGCCAGCCCGCGCATCCTCAGGCTGATGAAGCGGCCGGCCTCGGGCGAGATGAACCTCGAACGCATACGCGCCTGGCGCGCCATCTGCCCGGACATCACCATTCGCAGTACCTTCATCGCCGGATTTCCGGGCGAGACCGAAGCCGAGTTCCGGCAACTGCTCGATTTTCTGGAGGAAGCCGAGCTCGACCGCGTCGGCTGCTTCGCTTATTCTCCGGTCGAGGGGGCGAAGGCGAACGCGCTGCCCGATCCGGTACCGGCGGAGTTGCGCGAGGAGCGGCGCGCGCGCTTCATGGCGGTGCAGGAGAAGATCAGCCGCCGGCGCCTGAAACGCAAGATCGGAAAGACGCTCAGGGTCCTGGTCGACGCGGTCGGCAAGGACGGCGCGATCGCGCGCTCGGGCGCCGACGCGCCGGAAATCGACGGCGTGGTGAACATTACCGACGGCAAAATACTCAAACCGGGCGACTGGGCCACGGTCAGGATCGAGCGCGCCGATGCGCACGATCTGCGGGGACGGCTCGCGGCGTAAGGGGAGCATGAACATGGAATACCGAAAACTGGGGGCAGGCGGCATCAAGGTCTCGCCCATCTGCCTGGGCACGATGATGTTCGGCGAGCGCACCGACGCAGCCGAAGCGGGCCGGATCGTCGAATCGGCGCGCGCCGCCGGGATCAACTTCATCGATACCGCCGACGTCTACGCCAAGGGCGAGTCCGAGCGCGTTACCGGCAGGCTGATTGCGGCCGACCGCGAGCACTGGGTGCTCGCAAGCAAGGTCGGCAATCCGATGGGCAAGGGGCCCAACGAATCCGGCCTGTCGCGCGGCTGGATGATGCGCGCCATCGACGCGAGTCTCGCGCGCCTCGCCACCGACTGGGTCGACATCTATTATTTGCACCTCGACGATCCTTCCACGCCGATCGAGGAGACGCTGGTCGCGATGGGCGAGATCATTGGCGCCGGCAAGGCGCGCTATTTCGGCGTGTCGAACTACCGCGCCTGGCGCATGGCGCAGATCGTGGAATTGTGCGACAAACTGGGTGTGCCCAGACCCGTTGTCTGCCAGCCCAATTACAACGCGATGAACCGCATGCCGGAGGCGGAAATCCTGCCGGCCTGCGCCGGCTACGGCCTGGGCGTGGTGCCCTACAGCCCGCTCGCCCGCGGCGTGCTCACCGGCAAATACGCGCCGGGCCAGGCGCCTTCCGCGGACAGCCGTGCCGGGCGCAAGGACAAACGCATGCTGGAGACCGAGTTCCGCGAGGAGTCCCTGGTGATGGCGCAGGCTTTCAAGGCGCATGCGGAGAAGCGCGGCATGAGCGCGGGGCAGTTTGCACTCAACTGGGTGCTCAACAACCGCATCGTCACGTCGGTGCTGGCGGGGCCGCGCACCTTCGCGCAATGGACCGAATACTTAGGCGCGCTGGAGCACAAGTTCTCCGCCGAAGACGAGGCGCTGGTCGATTCCATGGTCAAAAGCGGGCACCCGTCGACGCCGGGTTTCAACGACCCGCGCTATCCGCTTACCGGACGGCCCACCTGCAGTTAATATGCCGGCAGAGTGGGCCGCCCCCCTCTGATGTGAGCTAAAATAAATCCTTCTGGCGGTTCGGAATCCTTGCGTGCTCGTCATTTGCGTGGTCTCCACTTGCTGATCCCAGTCATTCTGTCCGGCGGTGCCGGCACCCGCCTCGCCAACCCGGGCGCAGTCGATTGCGTGATGATTGAAGTGCAAAGCGGCGATTACCTCGGGGAAGACGATATCGCTCGCCTTGAAGACAGCTATGGCCGCTCCTGACATCGTTGTGAGACAGGCAACTTCTGCGAGATGGTCATTTCCTGCGAGATGGTCATTTCCTGTGAGATGGTCATTTCCTGTGAGATGGTCATCTTCTGTGGGAGGGGCGCCCTCGCCCCGACATGCGCCATGACCAACCATTGGTCGGCCCGGGGGCGGGCCTCCTACAATAATCGCTGTGGGAGGGGCGCCCTCGACCCGACATGCTCCACGACCAACCATTGGTCGGCCCGGGGGCGGGCCTCCTACAATAATCGCTGTGGGAGGGGCGCCCTCGCCCCGACATGCGCCATGACCAACCATTGGTCGGCCCGGGGGCGGGCCTCCTACAATGATCGCTGTGGGAGGGGCGCCCTCGCCCCGACATGCGCCATGAGCGACCATTGGTCGGCCCGGGGGCGGGCCTCCTACAATAATCGCTGTGGGAGGGGCGCCCTCGCCCCGACATGCGCCATGAGCGACCATTGGTCGGCCCGGGGGCGGGCCTCCTACAACACCGTACAATCCGATCACGAGTATCGAAAACATGGCTAAAACCGCACTTATCACGGGCATCACCGGGCAGGATGGTTCCTACCTGGCCGAATTTCTGCTTGGCAAGGGCTACGTGGTCCACGGCATCAAGCGCCGCACCTCCCTGATCAATACCGACCGCATCGACCATTTGTACCAGGAACCGCACGAGCCCGACCGTCGCTTCTTCCTGCACCACGGCGATCTCACCGATTCCTCCAATCTGGTGCGCATCATTCAGCAGATCCAACCCGATGAAATCTACAATCTCGCCGCGCAGAGCCACGTCGCCGTGTCGTTCGAGGAACCGGAGTACACGGCGAATTCCGACGCGCTCGGCACCCTGCGCCTGCTCGAGGCCATCCGCATCCTCGGCCTGGAAAAGAAATGCCGCTTCTACCAGGCCTCCACCTCCGAGCTCTACGGCCTGGTGCAGGAGACGCCGCAGAAGGAGACCACGCCTTTCTATCCGCGCAGCCCCTACGGCGTGGCCAAGCTCTACGCCTACTGGATCACCGTCAACTACCGCGAGGCTTACGCCCTCTACGCCTGCAACGGCATCCTGTTCAACCACGAATCGCCGGCGCGCGGAGAAACTTTCGTCACGCGCAAGATCACCCGCGCGCTCGCGCGCATCAAGCTCGGCCTGCAGGATTGCCTCTACCTCGGCAATTTCAACGCCCTGCGCGACTGGGGGCATGCGCGCGATTTCGTCGAAGCGATGTGGCTGATGCTGCAGCAGCCGCAGCCCGAAGATTTCGTCATCGCCACCGGCGAGCAGCACAGCGTGCGCGAATTCGTGGCCGCCGCCGCGGTCGAGCTGGGGCTGCAACTCAGCTGGAAAGGAAAAGGCAGGGACGAAAAGGGCTATGACCACAACGGCCGCTGCATCGTCGCCGTGGATCCGCGCTATTTCCGCCCGACCGAGGTGGATTCCTTGCTCGGCGACCCGGCTAAGGCGAAGGCAAAATTGGGGTGGACGCCCAAAGTCAAGTTCGGCGAACTGGTGGCGGAGATGGTGCGCGAGGACCTGCGCTTGGCCGAACGCGACGAGCTGGTCAAGCGCCACGGCCACAAGACCTTCGACCGCCACGAGTAATGGACCAGCAGGCGAGAATCTACGTCGCCGGCCATCGCGGCCTGGCCGGTTCGGCGATCGTCAGGCAGCTCCGGCTGAAAGGCTACGGCAACCTGCTGTTGCGCACGCACGCCGAGCTGGAACTCGGCGATCAGGCCGCGGTGCGCGATTTCTTCGCCCGCGAACGGCCCGAATATGCGCTTATCGCCGCCGCCAAGGTCGGTGGCATCGTCGCCAACAGCAGCTATCCGGCCGAATTCGTCCACAGCAATCTTGCGGTGCAGACCAATGTGCTGCACGAATCCTGGCGGGCGGGCGTAAAGCGGCTGCTGTTCCTCGGGTCTTCCTGCATCTATCCGCGCGACTGCCCGCAGCCGATCAAGGAGGAATACCTGCTCACTGGGCCGCTGGAGCCGACCAACCGCCCCTATGCCATTGCCAAGATCGCCGGCATCGAAATGTGCTGGGCTTACAACCGGCAATACGGAACCCGCTTTCTTGCGGCCATGCCGACCAACCTCTACGGGCCCGGGGACAGTTACGATTTGAACAACTCCCACGTGCTGCCCGCGCTGATCCGGAAAATGCACGAGGCGATGAAGGCGGGCGTCGACGAAGTGGTCATCTGGGGCACTGGTTCGCCCATGCGCGAGTTCCTGTACAGCGAGGATATGGCCGAAGCCTGCGTCTATCTGCTCGAACTTCCGCAGGAAAAATTCGGGGGACTCATCGGCGACAGCCATCCGCCGCTGGTGAACATCGGTTATGGCGAGGATCTGACCATAGCGGAACTCGCGCGGACGGTGGCGCGCGCGGTCGGTTTTCGCGGCAGACTGCGCTTTGACACGTCCAAGCCCGACGGCGCGCCGCGCAAATTTCTCGACTCGGGCAAAATCAATGCCCTGGGATGGCGGGCGCACACGCGCTTCGAAGTAGGCATCGCGGCGGCCTATAGGGACTTCCTGAGCCGTTACCCCGACTGAGCCTGGTCGGCGCGAGCGGGCTCTGCGACCTCCGCGAGGCAAATCATGCGCCGGGGGCGCTTTCCTGCAATTCCGCGCGCCGCTGCCGCTCCGACAGTTGCTGATGCGTGGCGATGTAAATGCCGCTCGCCATGATCACGGCGATGCCGATCAGGGACCAGTGATCGGGAAAGTCGCCGAACACGACATAGCCCGAAACGAGGACCCAGACCAGCTGGGTGTAGCTGAACGGCGCCAGGGTCGAGACGGATGCCTGGTCGTAGGCGCGGATCAGGATCAAATGGCTCAATCCTCCGATGAAGCCCATGGCCGACAACAGCAGCGCGTGCGCAATCGTTGTCGGCGTGGTCCACTGGAACGGCAGCACCACCGCCAGCGTCACCGTGCCGATCAGTCCCGAGTAAAAGAGCGAAGTGTAGGGACTGTCCACGCCGGCGAGCTTGCGCGTCAGGATCTGGTAGCTGGCAAAGCAGGCCGCAGTCGCGAGCGGCAGCGCGGCGACCCAGGTGAATATGTCGCTTCCCGGGCGGATGATGATGAGCACGCCGACGAAGCCCGCCACCACCGCCACCCATCGCGCCGGTTCGACCTTCTCTTTCAGCAGGAACACGCCCAGCAGGGTGACCAGCATGGGCGCGACGAATGAGATCGAAGAGGCCTCCGCCATCGGCATGAACTTCAGCGCGCTGAAGAACAGCATGCTCGACGCCGCGAGCACGATGCCGCGCGCGAGCTGCAGTCCGAGGCGCCTGGTGCGCGCGAGGCCGAGTTTCATGCGCGGGCCCAGGATCATGACCACGAACAGCAGATGGAAGGCGTAGCGCGCCCAGACGATGCCGGGCACGGGATAGAAGCGCGAAAGGTACTTCGCGATCGAATCCATGACGGTGAACATGGCCACCGCCGTCATGATCATCAGGATGCCGCGCAGAGAATGCGGCTGCGCGGGCGCGGCCCTGCTCATGGCCGCAGCAGGGGTAGGAAATTGTTTTTCTTCACAGCGGGCGCATTATAGCCGCCTTGCGGGAGGTCCGCCCCCGGGCCGACCGGTGATTGGTCTAGGCGCTAGTCGCGGCGAGGGCGCCGCTCCAACAAAACCTCAGCATCTTTTCAACGACAGTGCGCCGCGCCCGGCGAAACGCGCGTCGGCGCCGAGCAGGGCTTCGATGCGCAGCGCCTCGTTCCATTTCGCCATGCGCTCGCCGCGGGCGAACGAGCCGACCTTGAGCTGGCCGGCGTCCCAGCCGGTCGCCAGGTGCACGATGCTCACGTCCTCGGTTTCGCCCGAGCGCGCCGACACGATGCAGCCCCAGCCGGCGGCCTTGGCCGCATCCAGCGCCGCGCGCGTCTCGGTGACCGTGCCGCACTGGTTGGGCTTGAGCAGCACCGCGTTGCAGGCCCGGTCGGCGATCGCGGCTTGCACGCGGGCCGCGCTGGTGGTCAGATAATCGTCGCCGATGATCTGCACGCGATCGCCGGCGGCCGCGGTGAAGCGCATCATGCCGATGCGGTCGTCTTCGGCGAGCGGATCCTCGACCGAGACGATGGGATAGCGTGCGAGCCAGCCGAGCACCAGTTCGCACATGCCGTCGCTGTCCAGGCTCCGGCCTTCGAGTCCGAGGCGGTAGCGGCCGCCGGCGCCGAATTCCGAGGCGGCGATATCGAGCGAGATCGCGATGTCGTCGCCGGGCACGAACCCGGCGCGCGCGATGGCGCGCACCAGGGTCTCGATCGCCTCCTCGTTGCTGGTGAACTCCGGCCACCAGCCGCCTTCGTCGGCGACGCCGCGTTGCTTGCCGGCCTCGCGCATGAGCTCGCCGGCGGCGCGATACACCCGCGCGGTCATCTCCAGCGCCTCGTCGAAGCTTTTGGCCGCGAGCGCCATCACCATCAGGTCCTGGATGTCGATGCGCCGGCCGGCGTGGGCGCCGCCGCCGAAAATCTGGATTTCCGGCAGCGGCAGGCAAATCGGTTTTCCTCCGGCAAGGTAACGAAACAAGGGCAGGCCTTGCGCCGCGGCTGCCGCGTGCAGTGCAGCAAGGGATACCGCGACCGTGGCATTGGCGCCCAGGCGCGACTTGTCCGGAGTGCCGTCGAGCGCGATCAGCCTGGCGTCGACTTCTTCCTGCGCGCCTGCGTCCATGCCGCGCAGCGCATCGGCGATGGCGCCGTTCACGTTGGCGACCGCGGTGTTGACCCCGAGGCCATCGGCGTCGCGCAAATCGACCGCCTCGCGCGAGCCGCGCGAGGCGCCGGCGGGCGCAATCGCCCGGCCGATCGCGCCGCAGGCCAGATGGATTTCCGCTTCGACCGTGGCCCGGCCGCGGGAATCCCATACGCGGCGGCCCAGCGTCTTGACTACAGTGGCATCAAGCATTCATTTTCCTGTCAGTTCTGCGTTCCATGCGGTACGCAAATTTGCGAGCTTTTCGGTCGGTTCGAGAAGAAATCTGCGCGCGACGCGCCGCACCCTATCCTTACCGTTTTCGCCGGTGAGGTATTCCGCCGGGGATTTTCCGTCCGCGCGTCCGAGGAACAGGCCGGGCAGCAAGTGCGCCGCGCGCGTCTCGATTGCGGCGCGCGGCTCCCAGGTGACGCGCGCAAGGTAGGCCGAGGCGAGCGCATCGTAGCAGGCGAGATACCGCCCGCGCCATTGCGGCCGCCACAGGCATTTCAGCAGCATATGGTTCAGGCAGAAGGCGAGGTCGAAAGCGGGGTCGCCGTACCAGGCGCATTCGGCGTCGAGCAGGATGGGGCCGCGCGCCGCCACCAGGATATTCTTCGGACTGAGGTCGCCGTGAACCAGCGCGAGCTTCGTGTTGGCAGTCGTTTGGGCGAGTTCGCTCAGCCGGTCGGCGCAATCCGGATGGCGTAGGGCGGTGGCGAGCAAATACGGCTCCAGCCGGATCGGGTGAAAAATGTGGTCGTTGGCAAAACGCGCGGCGAGCTCGGGACGGTGTGCCGTCCCCGCATGAATCGCGGCAATGGAGCAGGCCACCGCCGCGGCGGTTTCGGTACGGATGTTGCCGTCGCGCAGCTCGCTTTTCCATACCGGGTGCAGCGCGGGGACGAGGTATTCCATTGCAAACGCGCCCGATCGAGCATCCTCGCCGAGAACGCGCGGCACGGCCTGCGGCGCCAGCGCGTCGGCAACGCGCAGCCATTCGACTTCGGCATGGTTGCGCTCCACCGGGGCGCGCCAGTCGGCGGCGACCTTGAGCTTGGCCAGCGCGCGCTTGAAACACAGGGACAGGCATGGGGTGCGCCCGGGCAAGTCGATGCGCAGGATGTCGGAGGACACGCCGCCGGGCAGGGTTTCGGCGCGGAATGCCTCGCCCGGGCGCAGCAGTTCCATGCGCTCCAGCGCCAATCTCACGTCTTGCCTGGTGTCTTGCATGATCGGTTCTTCTGCGAAGTCTATCAGAGCACTTGGCCGCGGGGCGGGTTCACTGGATAATCCCCGGCATGAGCGGAAAGCGAGGGAATACTACGCAGGCGGTCGCACAGCCCGAGCCGGTGCTCGGTCTCGGCGACGCGATCGCCCTGATCGTCGGCATCGTCGTCGGCGCCGGCATCTTCAAATCGCCTTCGCTGGTGGCCGCCAACGCGGGCGGCGCCTGGACCATGCTCGCCGCCTGGCTGCTGGGCGGGGCCGTCTCGCTGGTCGGTGCGCTGTGTTATGCCGAACTCGCCACCGCCTGCCCGCACGCCGGCGGCGATTACCATTTCCTCAGCCGCGCCTATGGCGGGAAACTGGGGTTTCTTTTCGCCTGGGCGCGTCTGGCGGTGATCACCACCGGCTCGATCGCCTTGCTCGCATTCGTGTTCGGCGACTATTGTTCGCGGCTGTATTCGCTCGGCGAGCATTCCTCCGCGCTATACGCCGCCTCGATCGTGATCGTGCTCACCGCGGTCAACATCGCCGGAGTGAGGAGCGGCGCGGTGACGCAGAACTGGCTGACTGTGGTGGAGGTGCTGGGATTGCTCGCCGTCGCCGTTGCCGGGCTCGTGCTCGCGCCGGCCGTCACGGCCGATGCACCAGGCGGCGCCGAACCGGGACAGCCAGCCTTCGGCCTGTGCATGGTATTCGTGCTGCTGACCTACGGCGGCTGGAACGAGGCCGCCTATATCTCGGCCGAACTGAAGAACGGGCGGCGCAACATGCTGCGCGCGCTCATGTGGAGCACGTTCATCCTCACCGCGCTCTACATGCTGGTGAACCTCGCCTATTTGCGCGGACTGGGCCTGGCCGGCATGGCGCGCTCCCAGGTGGTCGCAGCGGATCTGCTGCAGCAGGTCTGGGGCAGCGCCGGTGCGCGCCTGATCAGCGCCATGATCGCGGTATCGGCACTGACCTCGATCAACGCCACCGTCATCGTCGGCGCGCGCAGCAACTATGCCCTGGGCCGCGACTGGCCCGCGCTCGGCTTTCTCGGCCACTGGAACAGGCGCACCGGCTCGCCCACGCAGGCGCTGCTGCTGCAGGGGGCGGTGGCGCTGGCGCTGATCGCATTCGGCGCGTTCATGCGCCAGGGTTTCGAGACCATGGTGGACTACACTGCGCCGGTGTTCTGGCTGTTCTTCCTGCTCACCGGGTTCTCGCTGTTCGTATTGCGCTGGCGCGAGCCGGAACTGGCGCGGCCGTTCAGGGTGCCGCTGTATCCGCTCCTGCCGCTGGCTTTCTGCGCCAGCAGCGCCTGGTTGCTGTATTCCAGCCTGGCGTATACCCGTCTGGGCGCGCTGGTAGGGGTGGGGGTGCTCGCCGCCGGCGTGCCGCTGCTCGCGCTCGCGGCGCGCTGGCGTCGGCAAGGGTGAGCTAGTTTCGGGGTGTCGATGAATTGTCGAAACGAAACGTAATCGCCGACCGCCGGTTCGCGTCTCGAAGCCAAAGCGAGATATGTGGCTCAACGCGGCCATTTCCTGGGGAGGCAAGGAGAGTTTGCGATGAGGCATCGTGTACAGATCGAAGGGTTCGGGGGACACACGGCGGCGAGAACGTATCGCAGCGGATACGGAAGCAGAAAACCGGGATTATGGTAATATGGGCGCGTGAAAACCACGCTTGATCTGCCGGATGAGCTGATGCGCCGCGTAAAGCTGCGTGCGGTCCATCACAACCAGAAGCTGAAGGACGCAATGGCGCAGCTTTTGGAAGCCGGCATAGCGAGCCTGCCGGCGCAGGAACTACCGGCGCCGCCGCCGAAACCCGTGCGATTGAAGAATCAGGCCCGACTCACGATCGAGGATATCGAGGCGGCCATCGCTGCGGGTCGCGAATAGCGCTTCGTCCGCGATGGTCGTCGTCGATACGAATGTTCTCGCGTATCTCCTGATCGACGGGGACCGGACCGGAGAGGTCAGAAAGCTGTTCGCGAAGGACTCCGATTGGCGCAGCGAAGCGTTCCTCCTGGTTGAATTCAGCAACATTCTCGCGACCTATGGCCGTCTGCGTGCGCTCACGAGCGCTCAGGCGGAGGCGCTGCTGGCCGAGGCAATCCGGCGCATGCCGGCACTGCTGAACGTTGCACATCTGAGTGCCTTGCGCTGCGCGCGGCAGTTCGAGGTGTCCGCCTACGACGGGCGCTTTCTCGCCGCGGCGGAAACGCTGGGCACCAAGCTTGTCACCGAAGACGCAAAATTGCGCGCCGCCGCGCCGGGCTTGACCCGATCCATCGCGCAAGCGTTGGCCGCGTAGTAAGGATCGAAAGACCTCGATTAAGCCTGACGGCTTGACGCTGCGTGCCGCGATCGATCAGACCCGTTGCAGCCCTTCTCACTGCCCCAGTGAGCGCACCAGCATTCCTCTGGGGCAGCCAAAAATAAGGCTCGCAAGCGATCGGGCGCTCGCTCGGCGGACTGAGCACCAAAGTCCACACCGCAGTGGATGCTTTGGGCAACCCAATGCGACCGATACTGAGCGCGGTGTTCTGCGCCAGCAGCGCCTGGCTGCTGTATTCCAGCCTGGTCTACACCCGCGTGGGCGCGGCCTTGTGCGCGACGGGTTTGTCGGCCGGCTTGGACTCGGTCACCGCGGCTGCGGCGACGATCGCGGCCGGTTGCGCCGCGGCTGCGGACTTCAAGGACTCTTCTGCGGGCTTCACTGCCTGCGTCGATGCGGACTGTGGCGGGTGGGGATCAGCCCGGTGATGGCGCCGATGCCGGCCAGGCTGAACAGCGTGACCGACACTGCCGCGATCGCGGTCAGCGGATGCATGCTTCTGCTCGTGGTGTTTTCCATGGTCCTCTCCGTTTTTTTCGGATGCGCATTGCCGATAACGCATCATCGGAGCCCATGTTGGCAGCGAACGAGCCGAACAATTGTGAGCAATTGTGACTATTTGTAAGCGGCCCCCCCTCTGCAGCGGCTACTCCGGCCGCATATGCGGGAACAGGATCACGTCGCGGATGCTGGCGCTGTTGGTGAACAGCATCACCAGGCGGTCAATGCCGATGCCCTCGCCGGCCGTGGGCGGGAGGCCGTATTCGAGCGCGCGGATGTAATCGGCGTCGTAATACATGGCCTCTTCGTCGCCTGCTTCCTTCTGCCTGGCCTGTTCGGCGAAGCGCGCCGCCTGGTCCTCCGGGTCGTTCAGCTCGGAAAAGCCGTTGGCCATCTCGCGCCCGGTGATGTACAGCTCGAAGCGGTCGGTGACGTCCGGATTACGGTCGTTGCGGCGCGCGAGCGGGGACACCTCCGCCGGATAGTCGATGATGAAAGTCGGCTGGATCAGCTTGGTCTCGGTGATTTCGTCGAACAGCATGAGCTGCAGGGAGCCCAGTCCGTGCTCGCGCGATACGTCGACGCCCAGTTTCTTCAGCGCCCGCGTCAGGTAATCGCGGTCGGCCAGTTCGGCTGCGCTGATCTGCGGATGGTATTTGCAGATCGCCTGCACCACGGTAAGGCGCTCGAACGGTTTGCCCAGGTCTATGCTGTGCTCGCCGTAGGCGAGGGCGGTGCTGCCCAGCACTTCCTGCGCCACCGTCCGCAGCAGTTCTTCGGTGTAGTCCATGAGGTAGCGGTAGTCGCGATAGGCCTCGTAGAATTCGATCATGGTGAATTCGGGGTTGTGCCGTGTTGAAATGCCCTCGTTCCTGAAATTGCGGTTGATCTCGAAGACTTTCTCGTAGCCGCCGACCACCAGGCGCTTCAGATACAGCTCGGGCGCGATGCGCAGGAACAGCTGCATGTCGAGCGCGTTGTGGTGTGTCTCGAACGGCTTGGCCGCGGCGCCGCCGGGGATCGGGTGCATCATCGGCGTTTCGACTTCGAGGTAGCCACGCGCCACCATGAAGGCGCGGATCGCCTGGATCATGCGGCTGCGCACGCTGAACACCCTGCGCGCCTCCGGGTTGGTGATCAGGTCGACGTAGCGCTGGCGGTAGCGCTGCTCCTGGTCGGTGAGGCCGTGAAACTTCTCCGGCAAGGGCCGCAGCGACTTGGCAAGCAGGCGCAGTCCGGACACGCGCAGCGACAGCTCGCCGGTCTTGGTCCTGAACAAGGTCCCTTCCGCGCCGACGATGTCGCCCAGGTCCCAGTGCTTGAACGCTTCGTGTATCGCCTGGCCGGCGATGTCGTTGGTGATGTACATCTGGATGCGGCCGCTCAGGTCCTGAAGGCTGGCGAAGCTGGCTTTTCCCATTACGCGCTTGAGCAGCATGCGCCCGGCGACGGCCGCTTTCACCGGCGCGCTTTCGAGTTCTTCGTTGGTTTTCGCGCCGTGCGCCGCGTGCAGGTCGGCGGCCAGGTCCGTGCGCTCGAAGTCGTTCGGGAACGCATTGCCCAGCTCGCGCAGCGCGGCCAGTTTCGCGCGGCGCTCGGCGATGATCTGGTTCTCGTCGAGGATGGGTGCTTGCTTTTCGTCGGCCATGTTATTTCTCGAATGGTTGGTTTTAATCCGCGTCCCCGCGGGGACTTGTGTTGTGTTGCCTGTGCGCGCCTAAACGCCCTGCTTCAGGCTCGCCTCGATGAACACGTCGAGATCGCCGTCCAGCACTGACTGGGTATTGCCGATCTCCACCCCGGTGCGCAAATCCTTGATGCGCGACTGGTCGAGCACGTAGGAGCGGATCTGGTGGCCCCAGCCGATGTCGGTTTTCGAGTCCTCGAGCTTCTGCTGCTCGTCCTGGCGCTTGCGCAGCTCGCGCTCGTACAGGCGCGATTTGAGCATGGCCATGGCTTCGGCGCGGTTGCGGTGCTGCGAGCGGTCGTTCTGGCACTGCACCACGATATTGGTCGGCAGATGGGTGATGCGCACCGCCGAGTCGGTTTTGTTGATGTGCTGGCCGCCCGCGCCCGACGCGCGGTAGGTATCGATGCGCAGGTCCGCGGGGTTGATTTCGACCTCGATGCTGTCGTCCACTTCGGGGTAGGCGAAGACGCTGGCGAACGAGGTGTGGCGCCGGTTGCCGGAATCGAACGGCGACTTGCGCACCAGGCGGTGGATGCCGGTTTCGGTGCGCAGGCGCCCGTAGGCGTATTCGCCCGAAACCTTGATGGTCGCGCTCTTGAGGCCCGCAACCTCGCCCTCGGATTCTTCCAGGATTTCGACTGCGAAGCCGCTGCGCTCGCAGTACTTGAGGTACATGCGCTCCAGCATCGCGGCCCAGTCCTGCGCCTCGGTGCCGCCCGAACCGGATTGGATGTCCATGAAGCAGTTGTTCGGATCGAGCGCATTGGAGAACATGCGGCGGAATTCCATGCCCGCCACCAGCTTCTGCGCCGCGGCGATGTCGCCGGCCACGCTGGCGAGGGTGGCGTCATCGTCTTCGGCGCGCGCCATCTCGAACAGCTCGTCTGCATCGCGCAGCTGGCTGTCGAGCATGACGAGGTTGCCGACGACGCCTTCCAGGGTTTTCTTTTCGCGACCGAGTTCCTGCGCGCGCTTGGCATCGCTCCAGACGTTCGGCTCTTCGAGCTGCCTGCCGACTTCGATCAGCCGCGCCTGCTTGGCGTCGAAGTCAAAGATACCTCCGCATTTCCCCGGCGCGTGCGCCAAGGTCGGCGAGGGCGTTGGCGAGGGCATTGACTTTTTCGGCTTCCATGATTGGCTTTTCGGTCGGAATCGCGCAATTATACTCCCGCCCACGCGCTTCCCACGGGATCCGCCACCGTTCTCCCGGGGCGGCACAAATGGAATGGACTTATGTTCACGCGCCGCAAGATCCTGACACTGATTGCCGGAGCGCCTGCCATGGCATTGATTCCACCTGCGTTTGCGGCCGTGGAGCCGCTCCGTCGTCCGATTCCGAAGACGGGCGAATTGCTGCACGCCGTCGGCCTCGGCACCTGGCAGACCTTCGACGTTGGCGGCGACACCGCGGGGCGCGCGGCGGCGGGCGAAGTGCTTGCCCGCTTCGTCAAGTCAGGCGGGCGGATGGTGGACAGCTCGCCCATGTACGCGAGCTCGGAGTCGGTGGTCGGCGACCTGTTCCGCCGGGTGAAAGGCAGGGAATTGCCCGGGTGGGCGGAGGAATTCGACTGCAACAGCTGGGCCAGGTTCTTTCTCAAATACATCCTTGGCCATCCGGCGGTGACCTGCGCCATCCCCGCCACGCGCAACCCGGATTACCTGGTGGACAATATGGGTGCGGCGCTGGGGCGGCTGCCCGATGCGGCCATGCGCCGGCGCATGGTGCAGCACGTGCGCAGTCTATAACCCCCCACGGCCTGGTTGGTGCTAAGTGTAAGCGCCGGTTTCGACAAGGCCGGTGTTCATACGGCGCTTTCCCACGCTTCGACGATGAGTTGCACGCTCTGCACGCCGTTGTATTCGTTCACCGCCAGGCGGTAGGCGGCGCGGATTGCCGCCCCGGCCGGGGCGAGCGCATTGAAGCGGATCGCATCAAACGACTTGCCGTCCTTCTGCAGGCGCAGTTTCAGGTGCTTGTCCGCGACCACGCGCTGGCTGGCGACGACGAAGCGGTCGCAGAACAGCGGCTGCGGGAATCCCTGGCCCCAGACTTCGCGCTCCAGCATGCGTATGGTGTCCAGATTCATGTAGGCCGATTCCAGCGGCCCGTCGGTCTCGATGCGGCGCGCGAGGTCGGACGCGGCGGCGAGCCCGCGCACCGTGCTCTCGAACAGCTCGCTGAACTGCGCCAGGCCTTCGCTGCGCAGGGTGAGGCCGGCGGCGGCGGCGTGACCGCCGAAACGCAGGATCAGGCCCGGTGCGCGCTTGGCGACGAGATCGAGCGCATCGCGCAAATGCAGGCCGGCGATCGAGCGCCCGGATCCTTTCAGTTCGCCCGCATTGCCTGCGGCAAACGCAATGACCGGCCGGTGCAGCCGGTCCTTGAGGCGCGCTGCGAGTATGCCCACCACGCCCTGATGCCAGGACGGATCGTAAAGCGAAAAAGTGTAGGCTGCGCCCGCGTCCGCGCCCAGATCCGAAACCAGGCCCTCCAGCATCGCCAGCGCTTGATCCTGCATGGCGGTCTCGATTTCGCGCCGCTCGCGGTTCAGCCGGTCCAGGTCCTGCGCGATATTGAGCGCGCGCGCCGTGTCGTCCGTGATCAGGCACTCGATTCCCAGGGCCATGTCGGCCAGGCGGCCGGCCGCATTGAGCCTCGGCCCGGCGGCGAAACCCAGGTCGAAGCAGGCGGCGCGGCGCGCCTCCCGTCCGGCCACGCGCAGCAGCGCGGCGATGCCCGCCTGCACCCTGCCTTCGCGGATGCGCTTCAGCCCTTGCGCCACCAGGATGCGGTTGTTGCGGTCCAGCCTCACCACGTCGGCCACCGTGCCCAGTGCGACCAGGTCCAGCAGCGTCGCCAGATTGAATTCCGGGCGGCTGTTGAAGTGTCCGCGCCGGCGCAGCTCGGCCCGGAGTGCGAGCATGACGTAGAACATCACGCCCACGCCGGCGATGGCCTTGCTCGGGAAATCGCAGCCGGGCTGGTTGGGGTTGACGATGCAGTTCGCCTGCGGCAGCACCTCGCCGGGCAGGTGGTGGTCGGTGATCAGCGTGGCGATGCCCAGCGCATTCGCCCGCGCCACGCCTTCGTTGCTGGCGATGCCGTTGTCCACGGTGATCAGGAGGGCGGGACGCCGCTTCCCGCGCGCGGCGAGCTCGACGATTTCCGGCGTGAGCCCGTAGCCATACTCGAAACGGTTGGGCACGAGGTAGGCGACGTCCGCGCCGAAAGCAGTGAGGGCGCGCACGCCGACAGCGCAGGCGGTGGCGCCGTCGCAGTCGTAGTCGGCGACGATCAGCAGGCGCTGCTTCGCTTCGATGGCATCGGCAAGCAGGGCCGCGGCCCCGGCGGCATGCCGCAGCCGCTCCGGCGGGATCAGGCCGGAGAATTCGCTCTGCACCTCGCTCTTGTCCTGCACGCCGCGCGCGGCATACAACTGCGCCAGTACCGGATGCAGGCCCTGCTGCGCCAGCATGTCGCGCGCGCGCCGGGGGATGGGACGCTCGGCGATGCTGCTCATGCGGGCGCGAAATCCGCGAGCGGCCGGACCCGCCGCCAGAAGCGGCGCAGGTCGCCGCGCGTGACCTCGGCCGAAAGCACGCCCTCCGTCCCCAATGCATGCAGGCTTACCATGCCGACGCGCTGCTGTTCGAGCGCTTGCAGCAGCGGGGCGAACCAGTCGCGCTCGAGCCGCGCAAGGCCATCGCGCCAGCCATGGGCGTCGCCATGCTGCGCGGCGGCGCGCAGCGAGTCGAGCACCACCAGGCAAACGCCCGTGCCCGCGCTTGCGCGGAACAGGCCCGCTGCACCCTCGGGCAGGTCGCGCGCGGTAATGGCCGCCGCCTGCGCCAGTCCCGCGGCGAACGGATTCCCGGACCAGACCGCATCGAACGGCGCCGACACGGCGTCCGAGATGCTGCCCCCGCCCCAGAGCCAGACGCTGTTGATCGGCGGTTTCCCTTCGCTTTCGCGCGCCGCGTTGATTGCGTGGTCGTGCAGCAGCATCTGCACTTCGTTCAGGCGCGCACGCCAGGCCGGGGCGTCGGCGCCGCGCGGCAGAAGCGCCTCGATGCTCCTTCCCGCCGCTTCGGGCAGCGCCGTCGTCTGCAGCGCCGTCGCCGCTTCCACGCGCAGATACCAGCGCTCCGGCCGCAACGGACGAAAAGTCAGGCCGTCAGCGGAAAAATGCGCATTGAGGCTGTCGGCCAGACTCCCGGCCTCCTGCTGCGACAGGGAAAACCCGCCGCTGTCGGCGAGTATCAGCCGGTTGCCCTCGAGCCTGAGGTGCACCGGGTCGGCGCGCAGCCAATGGTGGGCGCCCGGTTCGCCGCCGTCGGCGAGCAGGCAATAGGGCGCCACCGGCCAGTCCTCGCGCCGTCTGGCGCCGAATTGCGTGCCGAGCCAGGCTTCCAGCGAGGCGGCTACGGCCTGCTGCCGCCGCCCCTTGGTGAGCAGTTGCGCGAGCGCGGGTGTGTCGAGTTCGCGATAGATCTCGCGGAAATCGCGCTCGGGCCAGAAGAGATCGGAAACCAGCAGATGGCAATGCATGGCAAAGTTTATCACTGCCGCACACGGATAAGCCCGGCGAGAGTATGTCAAAATACGGCACGGCCGTCGCTGGCGGCAGGCCGTGCCTGACGACAATGACCAAACTCCCCTACGAACTGTTCATCGGTCTGCGCTACACCCGCGCGCGTAACCGAGCAAGCGGCCGCAACCTTTTCATTTCCTTCATTTCGCTCACCTCGATGCTGGGCATCGCGCTCGGCGTGGCGGCGCTGATCACGGTGCTGTCGGTGATGAACGGCTTCCAGAACGAACTGCGCACGCGCATCCTGGGAGTGGCCTCGCATGTGCAGATCAGCGGGCCGGGCGACGTTCTCGCCGACTGGCAGGCGGTGGCCGGGATTGCCGTGTCCACGCCGCGGGTGCTGGCCGCGGCGCCCTACGTCAATGTGCAGGGCATGCTCACGTTCGACGGCGCGGTGCGCGGGGCGGTGATTCGCGGTGTCCTGCCCGAGCGCGAGGACCGGGTGGCGGAAATCGGCCGGCACATGAAATCCGGCGCGCTGTCCGCGCTCCAGCCGGGTGAATTCGGCATCGTGCTTGGCAGCGAACTCGCGCGCGCGCTTGCGGTCATCGCCGGCAACAAGCTGACGCTGATCGCGCCGCAGGGGCAGGTGACGCCGGCCGGCATCGTGCCGCGCCTGAAGCAGTTTCGCGTGGTCGGAATTTTCGAAATGGGCATGTTCGAATACGATTCCGGGCTGGCACTGATCCACCTCGAGGATGCGCAGAAGCTATACCGCATGGAAAACCAGGTTTCGGGCGTGCGCCTGAAGCTGGACGACATGTTCGAGTCGCGCCAGGTGGCAATGACGCTGCTGAACAAGCTGGGTGCCAATGCGTACATCAGCGACTGGACGCGCAGCCACGCCAACTTCTTCCGCGCGGTGCAGATGGAGAAGACGGTGATGTTCATCATCCTGCTGCTGATCGTCGCGGTGGCCGCGTTCAACATCGTGTCCACCCTGGTGATGGCGGTCACCGACAAGCAGCCCGACATCGCCATCCTGCGCACTTTGGGCGCCGCGCCCTCGGGCATCATGGCGGTGTTCGTGGTGCAGGGCGCGCTGATCGGTGTCATCGGCACGCTGATCGGCGTCGGCGGCGGGGTGCTGCTCGCCCTCAACATCGACGTGGTGGTGCCGTTCATAGAAAGCCTGTTCAACGTGCATTTCCTGGCCAAGGAGGTGTATTACATCAGCGAACTGCCGTCCGATCTGCAGTTGAGCGACGTGGTCGCGATTGCGGTGGTGTCTTTCGTGCTGAGCCTGCTCGCCACGCTGTATCCCAGCTGGCGCGCATCGCGCGTCAATCCGGCCGAGGCCTTGCGCTATGAGTGAACTCGTTCTCGGCTGCGTCAAACTCGCCAAGACCTACCAGCAAGGCGCGGTGGAGGTAAGGGTATTGGCCGGCGTGGATCTCAATGTGCGCGCCGGGGAACTGGTTTCCATCGTGGGCGCTTCGGGTTCGGGCAAGAGCACTTTGCTGCACCTGCTGGGCGGCCTGGACGGCGCGACTGCGGGGGAGGTGAGCATCCTCGGCCGGCCGATGCAAAGCCTGACCGAGGCTGCGCGCGGGCGTCTCCGCAACGAATCGCTCGGCTTCGTCTACCAGTTCCACCATCTGCTGATGGAATTCACCGCCCTGGAGAACGTGGCCATGCCGCTGCTGATACGGCGCATGCCCGCGGCCGAGGCGCAGCGCCGCGCTGCGGCCATCCTCGCGGAAGTGGGGCTCGCGCACCGCCTCACGCACACGCCGGCCGAGCTCTCCGGCGGCGAGCGCCAGCGCGCGGCGCTGGCGCGGGCGCTGGTGACCCAGCCCGCGTGCGTGCTTGCCGACGAGCCCACCGGCAACCTCGATCGGCATACCGCGGCGCAGGTGTTCGAGATGATGCTGGAACTCAACCGCAGCCGCGGCACCAGCTTCGTCATCGTCACCCACGATCCGGGCATCGCCGCGCGCACCCAGCGCGTGTTGCGGCTGCAGGATGGGGTGCTGAATCCGGACTGAAGACCTTGCGCAGGATGGCCGTTGCGATAGATTGCCGATGAGGTATCGATAAGCTGCGTATTTTTCTAGCATCCCTATACGGCTTTCGGGCATAATTGGCGCCGTGTGCCAAGTCCTCATAGAGACAACCCGCGAACCTGACTGCCGCCGCCAAGCGGTCGCTCACACAAGATATCCTGTCCATTACCACCTAATGCATAGCCACGGCCACGAGCATGTCCGTTTCACCTGAATTGGTTCGGCTTCAGCCAAGTATCAGAGTCACGTTTTCGCAGGCGATTGGAATCCTTGGTCCTTATTTCTGGCATCTGATCAAGGAACAAGTCCTGATAGTCGTCCCGGTGTGCCTTTACTTGGCTTTTGTTCAATTCACCATACTGCAGTACGGGTTGACCAGGATCGGCGCCATTGCTGGCGGAATTTCCGTCGTGATATTCGGGCTGACGTTCTTTCTCGAGGGAATTCGAATCGGACTCGTTCCAGTGGGCGAGACGATTGGCGACACATTGCCGCGATCCTGTTCCCTTGCGACCGTACTGGTTTTTGCCTTCGTCCTGGGCAATCTCGCGGCGTTCGGAGAGCCGGTCATCGGAAGTCTTCAAATGGCCGGCGCGGGCATCGATCCGAAGAAAGCGCCCCTGCTTTATATGCTGCTTGTTCAACAGCCCCTGATGCTGACTTTGACCATTTCCATTGCGGTCGGGGTAGCAGTCGTAATCGGAACAGCCCGTTTCATTTTTGGTTGGAGCCTGAAGCCGATCGTGTTGCCCCTGGTCGGGTTAGCCGTGCTGCTGACGCTTTACTCGGCACGCGATGAGAAGCTCGCTGCGACGATCGGATTGGCATGGGACACAGGCGCAGTGATTGTCGGTCCGGTTCTGTGTCCGCTGGTCTTGGCCTTGGGGCTGGGCGTGAGCCGGGCGACGGGCAAGGCCGATTCAGGCATGGGGGGATTCGGATCGGTTGGTCTTATTTCCATCTTGCCGGTGGCTGCCGTAGTTCTGCTCACTCTATTTCTGAATTTTATGTCGCCCGGGGCGACCGTTGCATCTGGTCCATCCGCCCTCCACACAATGCGCCCATCTCTTAGCGACGTGGCGCTCGACTCTTTCCTGCTGGGAATTCGCGCCATCGCTCCGATATTCGTTTTTCTCTGGTGTTTCATGAGATATTTCCTAAAGGAAGAGGGCATTCCAGCCTCGCAATTCGTGCTTGGCGCGGTGCTCGCTGTCCTGGGCCTGTTTCTGTTCAATTTTGGCCTTTCGATCGGTCTGGGCGAGCTTGGAACCCAGGTGGGGGACAGGCTTCCGACATCTTTCCATCCTTCAGGCAGCGCCCTTTATCCCGCCGAAATCGGAAAGGCGCTGGTAGCGATATTCGGAATTATTTTGGGGTACGGGGCCACGCTGGCCGAGCCGGCGTTCAACGTTCTCGGCCAACAGGTGGAAGACGTCACGCGGGGGGCGTTCAAGAAATGGCTATTCTGCCAAGCCGTGGCCATCGGTGTGGGCGTGGGCGCGGGCTTCGGCATGATGTCCCTCGTGTACCAGGTTGATTTGCTGGTGCTGCTCCTACCGCCCTATGTGCTGCTGTTTATCCTCACCATTGTCAATTCAGAGAAATACGTCAATATTGCCTGGGATGGCGGCGCAGTCACTACCGGCCCGGTGACGGTACCGCTCAAACTGGCGATCGGCATTTCCCTTAGCCACGCTACCGGATTCGCCGAAGGCTTCGGCATCCTGGCGCTGGCGTCCGCTTACCCCGTAATTAATATTCTGCTTTTGGGTTGGTACGTCACTAGCAAGGAAGCTCAAGATCAGCCGGAGGTCGCGTGAAGCATAGCTATCAGGAAGGGCTGCGTCTGATTACGTGCGTCGTTCAAAGAGGCAAGGCCGACAAAGTGGTCAAGGCCGCGCTCGACGCCGGGGCGGCGGGGGCGACTGTATTCTTCGGCCGCGGGATGGGGCTGAGAGAACGCTTGGGATTGCTGGGCCTGGCGATCGTGCCGGAGAAGGAAGTGATCATGATCGTCGCTCGAAAGGATGAAACCCAGCGTATATTCGAGGTCGTAGTCGAAGCGGCGAAGCTGGATATTCCAGGGATGGGTATCGCGTACACGATGCCGATTCACCAGGTAGCCGGACTTTTCCCTGTGGACGAGGAAGCGGAATCAGGTTCGAAGCGCGGGTAAGCGAGGCGATGCGCCTCGATGAACTGCGGCATCACCGCCCCAGGGCCGATGCTGGCCACGACCAGCAACAACGCGATACCAGTCTGCACGCCAGCAATCTTCAATGGCGGGTGCCGGTAGCCGTAGCGCATGCCGTTCGCCATGCGGAAGATGGCGCCGGCAGACGCGCTGCGTGATCGTGTCAGCGGGTATGCCTGCCGCGCGCCTGCCGGCGCCTGCGCCAGGCGCGCAACACATAGGCGCGCCAGCCGACTTGGACACTGGTGTAGCCGAGGGCGGCCAGCGCGAGCGCCAAGGCGAGCAGGCCGACGGCGAGCGGCGTGCCCATGGACAGGGTCCAGTTCAGAAACGCCTCGAGCGACGCCCCCAGGCGCGACCACTCCATTTCGGGCGGCGGGCTGAGCGGCGCGCCGCCGCCGATGATAAACCGGCCGATCAGGTAGGCGAGCACGTACAGCGGGCCGATGGTGAAGGGATTGGTGTACAGCGTGGTGGCTAGCGCCACCGGGAGATTGACCCGCAGGGGTATAGCGATCAGCGCCGCGGCCAGCATCTGGAGCGGGCCGGGAACCAGGCCGGAGAACATCCCCACGGCCACGCCGCCCGCTACCGAGTGGCGGTTGAGATGCCACAAGTTGGGATGCTGCAAAAAACTGCCAAACCGTGCGATATGCCGATGATTGCGCACGCTTTCGTGGCTGGGCAGGTATTTCCTGAAAAACTTGCGTGGCATCGGAGCGGCAATCGAAATCCCTGTTTGCATGCCGCAATTGTAAGGCAAATGCGTTCAACCGCTGTCAGGCTCGTTCGTTAAGCCACGATGAGGTTCAATATCATCTGTTTTGCGCTGGGCGTATGCCTGTTGCAGCAGTCGCCGCAACTGCCGCCGCTTGCGTGGGCTTCGCTGTTGCTGCCGGCAGCGGTTTTGTGGTGGCGTCTGAATGTGCGCGCTGTGGATGGCCGTGGAGCGAGGCTCGTCGCCCTGCTGCTGGCTGGCGCGTTGTTTTTCGCAGTGGGTTATTTCTATTCTGCCGCCCGGGCGCAATGGCGCCTGGCCGAGCGGCTCGCGCCACAGTGGGAAGGCGTGGACATCGCCGTGACCGGCGTGGTGGCAGGTTTGCCGCAGCCGTTCGAGCGCGGCGTGCGCTTCGATTTCGATGTCGAACAAGCCGAACCGGGCGCGGCGCAATTGCCGCGGCGCATCGCGCTCGCATGGTACGAAGGCAGCACGCGCGAAGAATTCCAGGACATCGCGTTCATTCGCGCGGGTGAGCGCTGGCGTTTCAAGGTGCGCCTGCGGCGTCCGCACGGCAGCGCCAATCCGCACGGTTTCGACTACGAGTCCTGGTTGTTGCAGCGCGCCATCGGCGCCACCGGCTACGTGCGCCCCGGCGCCAAGGCGCGCCTGGACGATCTGGTGCTGCAACCGGCCTACCTCATCGAGCGCGGCCGCGAAATCCTGCGCGAGCGCCACTGGGATACGCTCTCCGGCTACCCCTATGCGGGCGTGCTGATCGCGCTCGCGATCGGCGATCAGAATGCCATCGATGCAAGGCTATGGCAGTTGTTCGCGCGCACCGGCGTATCGCATCTGATGTCCATCTCGGGCCTGCATGTCACCATGGTGGCCAGTCTGTTCGCTACGCTGGTGCACTGGCTGTGGCGGCGCTCGTGCGCGCTGATGCTGGCGCTGCCTGCGCGCAAGGCCTCGGCCCTGGCGGGGTTTCTCGCCGCGCTTGGCTATTGCCTGATCGCCGGTTTCGCCGTGCCGGCGCAGCGCACGCTGTACATGGTTGGCGTGGTGGCCCTGGCGCTGTGGGCGAATCGCATGAGTTCCGTATCCCGGGTGCTGAGCCTGGCACTGCTGCTGGTGTTGCTGCTCGATCCCTGGGCGGTGCTTGCGCCGGGCTTCTGGCTTTCTTTCGGCGCCGTCGCCGTCATCCTTTTCGTGGCGACCGGCCGGCTGAGCCCGGGACACAAGCTTGCGCCCGGCCATGGGCTGCGGCAGTGGGGCCGCATACAGTGGGCGATCACGCTTGCGCTGGCGCCGTTGCTGCTCGTTTGGTTCCAGCAGATGTCCCTGGTGTCGCCGCTCGCCAACGCCGTGGCCATCCCGCTCGTGAGCCTGGTGGTGACGCCTCTGGCGCTGGCGGGCAGCGTGCTGCCTTTCGATTCCATCCTGGAACTTGCGCATGCGGCGATGGCGGCACAGATGTGGTTGCTCGAATGGTGTGCCGCTCTGCCCGCCGCGGTGTGGCAGCAGCACGCTCCCGCCGCCTGGACCGTGGCGCTGGCACTGGGGGGATGCGCCTGGCTGTTGTTGCCGCGGGGCGTGCCGGCGCGCTGGCTGGGCCTGCCGCTGATGCTGCCGGTGTTTGCCGTGGCGCCGGCCGGCCCGGCGGCCGGCACCCTGTGGCTGACGGTGCTCGACGTGGGGCAGGGACTGGCCGTGTTCGTGCAGACCGAGCGGCATGCCCTGCTCTACGATGCCGGCCCCGTCTACAGTCCGGAGGCCGACAGCGGCACCCGCGTCATCCTGCCCTATCTGCGCGCCTCGGGCATCGCGCGGCTGGACGCGCTGGTGCTGACGCATGACGACAGCGATCACGCGGGCGGCGCGGCCGCCGTGCTCTCGGGCCTGCCGGTCGGGATGCTCTACTCCTCGCTGCCGGCGGGCCATCCGGCAATGCTCGTCGCGCCTGCGTACAGGCTGCCGTGCGCGGCGGGGCAGGGGTGGGACTGGGATGGAGTGCGCTTCGACATGCTGCATCCGGCGGCCGGCAGCTATGCCATCGACGCCATCAAACCCAACGACCGCAGCTGCGTGCTGAAACTCAGCACCGCGCACGGCGCGGTGCTGCTCACCGGCGACATCGAGACGCGCTCGGAGCAGGCGTTGCTCGGGCGCGCGCTGGATGCCCTGCGCGCCGACGTCCTCGTGGTGCCGCATCACAGCAGCCGCACCTCGTCCACGGAAGAATTCATTGCCGCGGTGCAGCCGCGCTGGGCCGTCCTGCCGGTCGGCTACCGCAATCGTTTCGGCCACCCGAAGGAGGAAGTCGTGGAACGCTATCGCGCGAGCGGCGCGCAAATGCTGCGCACCGACAGCGCCGGCGCGGTGCTGGTGCGGCTCGAAGGCGGGGGGGTCAGCGTACGGGCTTACCGCGAGCTGAGAAAGCGTTACTGGTACTCCGGTTGACGTCCGTCATAAATCCCGCTTGGTTCCGTGTTTGGCGCGCTGCTCCCGCCGCCAGGTCCACGGCGGAACCGGCAGTGGATAGGGCGGCGAATAGCGCGTTTTCGTCCTGCTATACTTTTGCCGCACGCAGGTGCTGGCCCGGAAAGTGCCGGGCGCCGCGCGCGACAGAAGGAGTGAATCGATGAGAGCGGAACCTAGACAGCGCCAGGTGCAGTGCATCACCCCGGGCGGTTTGCACCAACTGGCTTACACGGAGTGGGGCGATCCCGCCAATCGCAAGCTGCTGGTTTGCGCGCACGGCTTGTCGCGCTGCGGGCGCGATTTCGACGCGCTGGCGCGAGCGCTGGCGGGCGATTACCGCGTGGTCTGCCCCGACATGCCCGGCCGGGGGTTGAGCGGCTGGCTGAAGAACCCAATGGAATACCGGTTCGAGACCTATGTCGCCGACATGGTGACGCTGCTCGCGCGCATGGACGCAGACAGCGTGCACTGGGTCGGCACCTCGATGGGCGGGACAATCGGCATGCTCCTTGCCAGCCTGCCTGAGTCGCCGGTGCAAAAGCTGGTGTTGAACGACGTCGGGGCTATTGTCGCCGCCGCATCGCTCGCGCGCATCGGCGAGTATCTGGGCAAGGCGCCACAGTTTCCCGATTTCGCCGCGGCGGTGCAGTACATCCGCGCAGTCAGCGCGCCCTTCGGTGCGCACAGCGATGCCGAATGGTCCATCCTCACCGAGCATGTCACGCGCCGGCAGCCCGATGGCAGCTACTGCATGCACTATGATCCTGCCATCGCCGTGCCCTTTAATGCAGCCAAACCGGACAAGGATATCGAACTGTGGCCGTATTACGACGCCATTCGCTGCCCGACGCTGGTGATCCGCGGCGCCTTGTCCGATCTGCTCAAGTACGAGACCCTGCAGGAAATGGCCGGGCGCGGCCCGCACGCGCAAACGGTGGAAATCCCGGAAGTCGGCCATGCGCCTACGCTGATGCACGCCGACCAGATCGCCATCGTGCGCGATTTTCTGCTCGGCTAAGTTTCATGAGCCGCGCCGTTATTCCCGCCGAGCGCATCGAGAACCGTATTCTCCTTCTGCGCGGGCAGAAGGTTCTGCTCGATGCCGATCTCGCCGCGCTCTACGGCGTCACAACCAAACGACTCAACGAACAAGTCCGGCGCAACCGCGAGCGCTTCCCCGAGGATTTCATGTTCCAGATGAGCGCTGCGGAGTTCGAGGCTTTGAGGTCGCAATCTGCGACCTCAAACGTCGGCCGCGGCGGCCGGCGCTACGCGCCCTACGTTTTCACCGAGCATGGTGCCATCATGGCAGCCAATGTGCTCAATTCGCCGCGCGCGCTCGAAGTGTCGATCTATGTGGTGCGTGCCTTCGTGCGGCTTCGCGAAACGCTCGCTGCGCACAAAGACCTCGCCGCCAAGCTCGCAGTGCTGGAGCAAAAGACCGAGGCGCTCGCGTTCAAACACGACACGCTGGCCGCAAATACCCGCGCCCAGTTGCGGCAGGTGTTCGAGGCCATCCGCCAACTCATGACCCCGCCCGAGCCACCCAAGCGCCGGCCGATCGGATTCATCACCCCGCAAGAGAAGAAGCGCGGCTGAAGTGCACAAGCAACAACGATTTCCGAAGACCGTGGTGTCCGCATCATCGGGTCCGGTTCAGTACAGAAGACGCGATTGGCGCACGTAACGCGCAATGGCACCGATTCCAAACTATATCGGCATTCGTGCCGCCGGGTCCTGCCGGTAGAACAGCGCCAACTGGGCATAGAGTTCCGGGTAGGTCGAGCGCACCGCCTGCGGCAGGGTAAAGAACGCCTCGGAGAGGACGGCGAAGAACTCCGCCGGCTGCTCGCTCGCATAAGGGTCGATCACGGTGTCGACGCCGCGGTCGACCTGGGAGCAGAATGCGCCATACGCCGCATCCCAGGCTGCCAGCCAGCGTGCGCGATCCATGTGCGCATGCGGCAGCGGAAAATCCTCCATGTCGCCGCGGAGCATGTGCAGCTTGTGCGCGAATTCGTGTATGACCACGTTGTAGCCGGCCGCGCCCAGCTCGACGTCCTGCCATGAAAGAATCACCGGCCCGCCCGGCCAGGCTTCGCCCGAGAGTTCGTCGTCGTATTCGTGCACCACGCCGCTCGCGTCCATTTCCTCGCGCCGCACCTTGAATTCGCCCGGATAGATCACGATCCCCACCCAGCCCTGGTAGGCGTCCAGGCCGAGGTTGAGTATCGGCAGGCAGGCCTGCACCGCAATCGACAGGCGGACCGCGTCGGTCAGGACCAGGCCGCGCGCGCCGTGCATTTCCTTCTCGTCCAGGAACAGCGCGGCGCAATCCTTCAGGCGCTGCATTTCCGCTTCCGTCAGGCCCCGCAGGAAGGGCAGGCTGCCGGTGACGCGCTGCCACAGCGGCCCGTTCAGTCCCGCTTTTCGCAGCACGCGCCGTTTGCGCCAGGTTCTTAGAAATTTCAGCATTCCGTGATTATCGTCCAATTGCGTTTGCTCACGACCGGGCAGCACGGCGGGGCGATATAATCCCCCTCATGGGTACCGCCGTGCAGACCGCACAGTCCGATTTGGCCGAGCCTGGGCTAGCTCCGATCGTTGCCGGTTTGCCCGAAGCCGATGCCCGGCGGCTGCGCCGCGCATACGAACTTGCCCTTCCCCTGTACGCGGGCAAGCTGCTCGGCACCGGCGAGCCGGTGCTGGAACACGCGCTGGGCGCGACTTGTTCGCTTGCCGAACTGCGGCTGGACGCGGAGACGCGCATCGCCAGCATCCTGTTCGCGCTGCCGCAATATCTGGCCGACAGCCACGAAAAGCTCGCCGCCGACTTCGGTCCTTCCGTCGCGGCTTTGGTGGCGGGGATCTCCAAACTGAATCAGCTGCGCATACTCACGCGCGCGCTGGCGGGGCAGGAGACCGGCGCGGCGCGCAGTACCCAGGCCGAGGTGCTGCGCAAAATGCTGCTCGCCATGGTCGAGGATATCCGCGTGGTGCTGGTGCGGCTGGCGAGCCGCACCCAGACGCTGCGTTTCATGGCGCGCTCGTCCGATGATCTGCGCCGCTCCTATGCGCAGGAGACACTGGACATTTTCGCCCCGCTCGCCAACCGCCTGGGCATCTGGCAGCTCAAATGGGAACTGGAGGACTACGCGTTCCGCTATCTGGAGCCGGATCTGTACCAGAAGATCGCGTCCATGCTGGACGAGAAACGCGATGAGCGCGAGGGTTTTATCGCCGATGCGCTGGCCGCGCTCGATGCGGAATTGCGCGGGGCGGGCGTGCGCGCCGAGGTGCAGGGCCGGCCCAAACACATCTACAGCATCTATAACAAGATGCGCGGCAAGAACCTGGATTTCTCCGAGCTCTACGATGTGCGCGCCCTGCGCGTGCTGGCGGACTCGGTGAAAGACTGCTATACCGCGCTGGGCATCGTGCATAACCTGTGGACGCCGATTCCGAAAGAGTTCGACGATTACATCTCGCGCCCGAAAAGCAACGATTACCGTTCCCTGCACACGGCGGTGGTCGGGCCGGACGGACGCGCGCTGGAAGTGCAGATCCGCACCCACGAAATGCATCGCCACGCCGAACTGGGCGTGGCCGCGCACTGGCGCTACAAGGAGGCGGGAGCGGGGCGGGCGGCGCCCAACCACCGGCCCGACCCGTTCGACGAGAAGATCGCCTGGCTGCGGCAGGTGCTCGCCTGGCGCGACGACGTGGTCGAATCCGTCGATTGGGCCGAGCAGTTCAAGAAGACGGCGCTGGACGACACCGTCTACGTGCTCACCCCGCAGGGGCGGGTGCTGGATCTGCCGCAGGGATCGACGCCGGTGGATTTCGCCTACCATTTGCATACCGATCTTGGCCACCATTGCCGCGGCGCCAAGGTCGACGGCGCGATGGTGCCGCTCAATTACAAGCTCGCCAATGGCCAGCGGGTGGAAATCGTCGCGGCCAAGACCGGCGGGCCGAGCCGCGACTGGATGAATCCGGCGCTGGGATACATACAGAGTTCGCGCGCGCGCAGCAAGGCAAGGCAGTGGTTCAACGCGCAGGCGCTCGCGGAGACCGTCGCGCAGGGACGCGCCATGGTCGAGCGCGAACTGCAGCGCGAAGGCATGACCGGCGCCAATCTCGACCATCTGGCGCAGCAACTCGGTTACGCCAGAAGCGAGGAGCTGTTCGCCGCGGCCGGGCGCGAGGAACTCGGACCGAAGCAGCTGCAGAATGCCCTGCGGGGCGCGGTGCCGGCCCGGGCGGCGCCGGAATCCTTGTTGCCGGGCAAGATCCGGGCGGATGCAGCCGGCAGCGGAATTCTCATCGTCGGCATGGATAAATTGCTGACGCAACTGGCCAGGTGCTGCAGGCCTGCTCCGCCCGACGCCATCGCCGGCTTCGTCACCCGCGGTCGCGGGGTGTCGATTCACCGCCGCAACTGCCGCGACCTGAAACGCCTGGCCGAGCTTCAGCCGGAGCGCATGATCGAAGCCGACTGGGGTCAGCAGAAGATCGGCGTGTTTTCGGTCGACATCGTGGTGCAGGCGCACGACCGCCAGGGCCTGCTGCGCGATATTTCGGAGGTGCTGTCGCGCGAGAAGATCAACGTCACCGGAGTCAACACGCAGTCGAAACAGCACATGGCCTACATGTCTTTCACCGTCGAAATCTCCGATCTGGAGCAGTTGCAGAGAACGCTCGCGCAGGTGCGCGAAGTGCAGGGCGTGCTCACTGCGAGCAGAAGATAGTGGAAACCGAACTCAAGCTCTTGCTCGCGCCGCAGGATCTGCGCCGGCTGCGCCGCGATCCCCGCGTCAAGGCTCTGCAGCAGGGGCGGGCGTCGACCCGTCGCGTCCATAGCGTCTATTACGACACGCCCGAGCGGGCCTTGTTGCGCGCCGGGCTGGCGCTGCGCCTGCGTTCGGACGGCGGGCGCTGGCTGCAGACCCTGAAAACCGGAGGCCGGGCCGCGGCCGGCCTGCACGTGCGCGAGGAATGGGAATGGCCGCTGCCGGGCGAGGCGCTCGACTTCGGCCTGCTCGCCACGACCCCGGAGGCGAGGCTGTTTCGTTCCCCGAGACTGCGCGCGAAACTCGCGCCGGTCTTCACGACCGTGTTCGGCCGCACCCGCCTGCGCCTCGCCTTCGCCGACGGCAGCCTGGCCGAGCTCTGCCTGGACAGCGGGCAAATCCGCAGCGGCCGGCGCGCGAGCGCGATCAGCGAAGCGGAAATCGAACTGCGCGCGGGCAGCCCCGTGCGCCTGTACGAGCTCGCCCTGGAACTGGCCGGGCGCGTGCCGCTGCGCCTGGGCCAGGCGAGCAAGGCCGAGCGCGGTTATGCGCTCGCGCGCGAGGACGCGGCGCGGCCGGTCAAGGCGGCACAGCTCGCGCTCGACCGGCAGGGCAGCGTGGCGGCGGCTTTCGCCAGCGTCGTGAGCAGCTGCATGGTGCATCTGCAGGCGAACGAGACCGGCTTTCTCGCCGGCAGGGACCCGGAATACCTGCATCAGGTGCGTGTCGCATTGCGGCGCTTGCGCGCCGGTTTCAGCCTGTTCAAGGATGCGATCCCGCAGCCCGCGTTCGCACCGGTCACGCAGCAGCTGCGCGAGCAGAACGCGGCACTGGGCGCGGCGCGCGACTGGGATGTGTTCGTGCACGAGATGCTGCGCGCGCTGGGGGCGCAGCGCGCCGGCGAAGCCGCGGTGGCGGCGTTCGAGCGGCGTTGCGTCAGATTGGGGCGCGTGCACCTGCGTGCCGCGCAGGGCGCGGTCGCATCGCCAGCGTGGCAGTGCCTGTGGCTGGAACTCGGACGGCTGCTCGCCGAGGGGGCGTGGATGCAGGCGCATGCGGCGCTTGCCCTGCCGGTGGAGGGTTTCGCCGCCAGACTGTTGCAGCAGCGCGCGGCCACTCTGAAAAAGCGCGGCAAACACCTGCAGGAACTCGACACCGAGGGGCGCCATCGGCTGCGCATCGCAGCCAAGAAGCTGCGCTATGCGGCGGAGTTCTTCGCGGCGCTGTACCCGGCCAGGCGTGTGCGGCCTTACGTCCAGTCGCTTGCCGCAATGCAGGAGGTGCTCGGCGGCATGAACGACGCAGCGACCCTGTTGCGCTTGCTGCCCGAGGCCCTGGCGGGCGCCCGGCCGCCCGATCCGCGCGTCGCAGGCATGATCCAGGGATGGAGCGCGGCCAGCACGCATTTGCGGCTCGACGCGCTTTCCCGGGCGTGGGATCATTGGCAACGGCAGAAACCATTCTGGAAGGTAGCGCATGCACAGTCCTGATCGGCCATTTCAGCACCACCGAAATGACCGCCGGCTTGGGGAAGCATGAGGGGATGCGCCCCGAGGGAAGTCCCCTCGGGGGATTTCCCCTCATATTTGAAATAGGTCCGAAAGGGGGTAGTCATGTTCGAATCCGCAGAGCTCGGCCACAAAGTCACCAAGCAAGTCTATGCCAGGCAGGAGCCCAAACTGCGCGAGGCCTTGCTCAACGCGCAATTCGATCTGGCGCAAGCCAAGAAATTCCCGGTGCTGATCCTGATCGGCGGGGTGGACGGGGCGGGCAAGGGCGAAACCGTCAACCTGCTCAATGAATGGATGGACCCGCGCCATATCCAGACGCGCGCCTTCGGAGACCCCTCGGACGAGGAGGCGGAGCGGCCGCGCATGTGGCGCTTCTGGCGCGAACTGCCGCCCAAGGGCAAGATCGGCGTCATGTTCGGTTCCTGGTATACCGCACCGATCGTGAGCCGCGTGATGGGGCAGACCGACGATGCCTCGCTCAAAGGCAGCCTGGAGGAGATTGCGCGTTTCGAGAAAATGCTCTGCGACGAAGGTGTGCTGCTGCTGAAGTTCTGGTTCCACCTCAGCAAGAAGCAACAGAAAAAGCGCCTGCAGGAACTGGAGAGGGACCCGCTCACGCGCTGGCGCGTCACCAAGCTGGACTGGGATCGTTTCAAGATCTACGACGCCTTCAGCAAGGTGTCCGAGCGCGCGCTGCGCGAAACCAGCAGCGCGATCGCGCCCTGGACGGTGGTCGAGGGCGCCGATCCGCGCTATCGCAGCCTCACCGTCGGCAAGATGCTGCTCGAGGCGATGAAAAAGCGGCTGGAGAAAAGCAATTACAAGGAGCGGCGGGTGCAGGTGTCGCCGCTGCCGCAAATGGACAACCTCGGCTTGCTGCGCAATCTCGACATGACGCAGAAGCTGGTCAAGGAAAAATACGAAACGCAGCTGGAGAAATGGCAGGGTCGGCTGGCCCTGCTGTCGCGCAACAAGAAGTATTTCAACAAGCACTCGCTGATCCTGCTGTTCGAGGGCTCGGACGCAGCCGGCAAGGGCGGCGCGATCCGGCGCATCACCGCCGCCGTCGATGCACGCCATTTCCAGGTGGTGCCGGTGGCGGCGCCGACCGAGGAAGAGCGCGCGCAGCCCTATCTGTGGCGCTTCTGGCGCCATGCGCCGCGGCGCGGGCGCATCACCATATTCGACCGCTCCTGGTACGGGCGCGTGCTGGTGGAGCGCGTCGAAGGCTTCTGCGGCGTAGCCGACTGGATGCGCGCCTACAGCGAGATCAACGATTTCGAGGAACAGATGACGCGCGGCGGCGCGATCGTGTGCAAGTTCTGGCTGCAGATCACGGCGGAGGAGCAGCTCAAGCGCTTCACCCTGCGCCAGAAGACCAGCTTCAAACGCTTCAAGATCACCGAAGAGGACTGGCGCAACCGCAAGAAATGGAACGAATACGAGCAGGCGGTGTGCGACATGATAGACCGCACCAGCACCGAGATCGCGCCCTGGACCGTGGTCGAGGCCGAAGACAAGTATTTCGCGCGCGTGAAGATTCTGAAAACCATCGTCGAGCGGATGGAGCGGAATTTATAGTCAGCGCGCCCGGAGTGCCGGCACAGAGGCCGTTTCGGAATTCTCGAAACGGCCTCGTTGCTTTGGGGGAGCGTGAGGGACGCCATCGCATTATTTCGCAGTGAACTCCGCCGGGTCCGGTTCGAGCTTGAAGCTGCGCCCGACCATGATGCAGCCCTCCGACCCGGACTGGAATTCGCGGCACACCAGGGGCCGGTTTTCATACGCGCTGCATTGCGCGCGGATGCCTATTTCGCTCGCCAGCGCCGCGCAGCGACGGCCGTGGCGGAGCATGCGCCCGTGGTGTAACTCGATCAGTTCTGTCAAACCGTCACGGAAAGGCCGGTGGCGGCACCGGCGACAATTCACGCCTCCGTCAACGCCCTGTCTTTTCGGCTGCTATCTTGCGTTTTCCGCGGCGCACCTGAGTTGGGTGGCATCGCGGGCGAATCAACCTACAGAAGGCGCTGATGATGATTGACTTGGAGAGGGACTTTCCGCACGCTGACCTGGAGTGGACGGGACGGTCGAATGACATTCTGCAAAGGGCATCAGAGGTCGTCGCTACGACCCGTTGCGAGTGGGCGTCGCAAGGCGAAGCGGATGAGCCTCTCGTTCATCGCGTCCGCTTCGCTGACCCCTTGTTCAGACTTGCGCTGGATGCATCGAGCGGCAGCGCCGTCCGCGCTTGGGGTTATCCGCGCCCGGGCGAGGCGTCGCGCCTCGGGGCAATTCGCCACCTGACTAGAGATAGTACCGACCCAGGAACCAGGCAACCGCGGCGATGAAAGCGGAGCAGGGAATGGTCAGAATCCAGGCCCAGACGATATTGCCGGCCACGCCCCAGCGTACCGCGTTGAATTTGTTTACCGAGCCCACGCCGACGATGGCGCCGGTAATCGTGTGGGTAGTGGAGACCGGGACGCCCAGTCCCGTGGCGAGAAACAGGGTGATGGCGCCGCCGGTTTCGGCACAGGCACCGCCAACGGGCTTGAGCTTGGTGATCTTCTGGCCCATGGTCTTGACGATGCGCCAGCCGCCGAACATGGTGCCCAGCGCCATCGCCGACTGGCAGGCCACCACCACCCAGAATGGCAAGGGATCCTTCGCTTGTATCACGCTGGCGGCGACCAGCAGCATCCAGATGATGCCCATGGTCTTCTGCGCGTCGTTGCCGCCGTGCCCGAGGCTGTAGAGCGAAGCGGAGACGAACTGCAGCCGGCGGAACCAGCGGTCGACGCGGCGCGGCGTGGTGCCCGAGAACATCCAGGATACGCCGAGCATCAGCAGCGCGCCCAGAACCAGCCCAAGCAGCGGCGAGAGCACGATGGCCGCCATGGTTTTGAGGAAGCCGGCCGCGACCAGCGAGCCCACACCGCCCTTGGCCACGGCCGCGCCGGCGAGGCCGCCGACCAGGGCGTGCGAGGAACTCGACGGGATGCCGTAATACCAGGTGATGACGTTCCAGCAGATCGCCCCGATGAGCGCGCCAAACACGACATAACGGTCGACGATGGCCGGATCGATGATGCCTTTGCCCACGGTGGCGGCAACCAGCAGGCCGAAGAACAGGAAGGCGATGAAATTGAAGAACGCCGCCCACAGGACCGCCCACTGCGGCCGCATCACGCGCGTAGACACGATGGTGGCGATGGAATTGGCGGCGTCGTGAAAGCCGTTCAGGAAATCGAACGCGAGCGCCAGCGCGACCAGGATGACGAGGAAATTGAAACTCATCGGCAGATGTCGTGCTTGTTCGCGGCCGGACTCAGGCGTTCTCGATCACGATGCCTTGGATGATGTTGGCCACGTCCTCGCAGTGGTCCGTGACCGTCTCCAGGTGTTCGTAGACTGTGCGCAGCTTGATCAGCTCGCGCACGTCGGGCTCGTCGCGGAACAGGCGCCCCATGGCCGCGCGCATCACGTGGTCCGCCTCCGATTCGAGCCGGTCTATGTCCTGGCAGATCGCCATGATCGCATCCGCGTTGTCCATGCTGGAGAGCAGCGCCACGGCCACTTTGACCTTCTCGCAACAGTCCACGCAGATATCGGCGAGTTTCTTTGCGTCCGGCGGCAGCACGCGCACGTCGTACAGGAACATGAGCTGCGCCGAATCCTCGATCAGATCGAGGATGTTGTCCATTTCCGAGATCAGATGGTGGATGTCGTCGCGGTCGATCGGCGTGATGAAGGTCTTGTGCAGCAATTCGATCGTGCCGCGGGTGATCCGGTCGCCGCGCTTTTCTATCGATTCGACGTTGTGGGCGCGGCGCTCGAGGTCGTCGCCGTTCGCCATCAGGGCCGCCAGTTCGTGGCCGCCCGCCACGATCAGCGCGGCATGCTCATTGAACAAATCGAAAAACTTGCCTTCGCGCGGCATGAAGCGACTGAACATCGCGACCTCGACTGAAAAGTGGTTTGAACGGTTTATTGTTGCTTGTTGGGAACGTTTGGGCGGGCTAATTCGAAACCCCGTCTCTTCGGGGCGAAATTGTAACAAGTGCCGCAGGCGCTGTCCGAAAAGAAAACAGCCGCGCCATTCCGCCCTGCCCCGGGGCAGCGGCAACGGGGAGATGCCTGGCCCCGGCGCCATTCCGGAAAAGGCATTGCGAATTGACGGGTTGCGCGTGCCGATCGAAGCCGCGCACAGGCTTATCCACAGGCTGTGTGGATAATTTGCGGGGCGCACATGGCCCGAGCGCAGCGGGCCTACTCCTGGGAGAGTTCACCCAAGAGCGTCATCTGCGCCGAGCGCGGCAGGGTTCCGCGGGTCCGCTTGCGCGCGTAATGCCCGTCGGCGCCCATATCCCAGGCCTGGCGGTTGTCCTTGAGGTAGGGCTTGATGCCTTCCTTGATGACGCGCTGCTTGATCTTCTTTTCGAGCACCGGAAAGCACAGCTCGACGCGGCGAAAGAAGTTCCGGTCCATCCAGTCTGCGCTGGAGAGGTAGACTTTCTCGGCGCCGTCGCTAAGGAAATAGAAAATGCGCGTGTGTTCGAGAAACCGGCCGATGATGGAGCGCACCTTTATGGTTTCCGACAGCCCGGGGACGCCCGGGCGCAACGCGCACACGCCGCGCACCAGCAGATCGATGCGCACCCCGGCCTGCGAGGCTGCGTACAGCGCTTCGATGATCGTCGGCTCGAGCAGGGCATTCATTTTGGCGATGATGCGCGCGGGCTTGCCGGCTTTTGCGAGACGGGTTTCGTTCTTGATCGCGGCGATGATTTTTACGTGCAGCGTGAAGGGTGCCAGCCACAGATGATGCAGCGTTTCCGACTTGCCGAGGCCGGTGAGTTGCTTGAACACCTCGTTTACGTCTGCGCAGAAATTCTGGTTGCTGGAAAACAGGCCGAAGTCGGTGTACAGGCGCGCGGTGCGGGGATGGTAATTGCCGGTGCCCAGGTGCACGTAGCGGCGCAGCCTGCCGTCTTCGCGCCGCACCACCAGCACCATCTTGGCATGCGTCTTGTGAGCGACCACGCCGTAGACCACGTGCGCCCCGACCTCTTCAAGCCGCTCCGCCCAGTTGATGTTGGCTTCCTCCTCGAAGCGCGCCATCAGCTCCACCACCACCGTCACTTCCTTGCCTCTCTTCGCCGCGCCGATTAAGGCTTCCATGATGGCGGAGTCGGTGCCGATTCGATAGACGGTCTGCTTGATCGCGACCACCTTCGGGTCCTTGGCCGCTTCCTGGATGAAATTGACCACCGGCGTGAACGACTGGAACGGGTGGTGCAACAGCACGTCGCCCTTGCGTACCGCGGCGAAAATATTGGCGCGTTTTTCCAATGCCGCGGGGCGGCCGGGACGAAACGCCGGGAACTGCAGATCGGGGCGGTTGACCAGTTCGGGGATCTGCATCAGGCGCACCAGGTTCACCGGTCCGTTGACGCGGTACAGGTCGTCGGTGCCGAGCTCGGTCTGTTGCAGCAGGAATTCCGCCATGACCTGGGGGCAGTTGTCGGCGATTTCGAGGCGCACCGCGGCGCCCAGGTTGCGCTGCGGCAGCTCGCCCTGCAGCGCGGTGCGCAGATTCTTTACTTCCTCTTCGTCGACGAATAGATCGCTATTGCGCGTTACGCGAAACTGGTAGCAGCCGCGCACGCTCATCCCCGCAAACAGTTCGGATGCGTGTTCGTGCAGGACGGAGGAGAGGAACACGAAGCTCTGCTCCTTTTCCTGCCGCAGTTCGCGCGGCAGCTTGATCAACCGCGGCAGGATGCGCGGCGCCTGCACGATGGCGGCGCGCGAGGCGCGGCCGAACGCATCGCGCCCCTCCAACTCCACGGCGAAATTCAGGCTCTTGTTGAACACGCGCGGAAAGGGGTGTGCCGGATCCAGGCCGATGGGCGTGAGCACGGGCATCATTTCGTTGAAAAAGTAGTCGCGTATCCAGTTGCGCTGCGCTTCGTGGAGATCGTTGCGGCGCAGAAAACGCACTCCCGCCTTGTCCAGTTCGGGCAGGATCCTTTCGTTGAGCAGCCGATATTGGCGCTCCACCAATTCGTGCGCGATGCGATTGACCGCGGCAAAGACTTCGCGCGGGGTCATGCCGTCGGCCCCGATGCCGGACAGATCGACGCGGAGGGTCTCCTTCAGTTCCGCAACGCGAATCTCGAAGAATTCGTCCAGGTTGCTGCTGACGATGCACAGGAATTTCAGGCGTTCGAGCAGGGGCGTATCCGCGTCCTCGGCCTGGGCGAGCACGCGGCGGTTGAATTCGAGGATGCCTATTTCGCGGTTGAGGAGCAGGGCGGGTTTGGGAGGCATGGGGCTTTTCGTCTTCTTGAAGATCCTGTCGCAACAGCGCAATGTAGCAGAAATATTGCGCCTTGCCGAAGGATGCGAAAATGGCGGGGAAATGCGTCACCGGTTGTTTCTGAATTCGTGTCCGAATTCGTTGCGTACCCTTGTTCCCGGTGCTAAGGTAATCGCGCCATGCAATACGAGACGCTTGCCGCGGTCGACCTGGGCTCAAACAGTTTTCATCTGCAGATCGGCCGCATCGTCGACGATCAGATCTATCTGCTCGACGGCCTGCGCGAGCAGGTGCGCCTGGGCGCGGGGCTTACGCGCGACAAGCGCATCGACCGCGCCACCCAGGTGCGGGCGCTGGAGGCGCTGCGGCGCTTTTCCGACCGCCTGCGCGGCTTTCCGGCGGAGGCCGTGCGCGTGGTCGGCACCAATGCGCTGCGCGTGGCCAAGAATTCCCGCCAGTTCCTCGCCGAGGCCAAGGAAGCGCTGGGGTTCCCGATCGAAGTCATCGCCGGGCGCGAGGAAGCGCGGCTGATTTACCTCGGCGTCGCGCACAGCCTGCCGCTCAGCCGGGACAAGCGTCTGGTGATGGACATAGGCGGCGGCTCGACCGAGTTCATCATCGGCACCGGCGTGCAGCCGGAGTTGATGGACAGCCTGTACATGGGCTGCGTCAGTTACAGCCTGAAATACTTCGCCGACGGCAAGATCGGCAAGTCTGAGTTCAAGCAGGCCGAGCTTGCGGCGAGGAACGAGGTGCAGACCATAGTCAAGCAGTACACCAGGCATGGCTGGGCCGAGGTGGTGGGATCCTCCGGCACGGCGCGCTCGATCGCCTCCATCGTCGAGGCCAACGGCTGGAGCGAGCACGGTATTTCAGCTTCCGGCCTGGACAAGCTCAGGGGCGCGTTTCTCAAGGTGGGCGACATCAAGCGCCTGCTGTTGCCGGGGATGCGCGAGGATCGCGCCGCCATTCTCCCCGGCGGCCTGGCGATCATGTGCGCAGCGTTTGCCGAACTGGGAATAGAACACATGAGCGTGTCGGACGCCGCGCTGCGCCAGGGCGTGCTCTACGATTTGCTTGGCCGGGTGCAGAAGCACGATATGCGCGAAGTGACGGTGCGCCAGTTCATGCGCCGCTACCACGTGGACACCGCTCAGGCGCAGCGCGTGGCCGAGTTCGCGGCCAGACTGCATCGGCCCATGAGCGATAGCGAACGCGACCCGCACGCCGCGCAAACGCTGGGCTGGGCCGCCGCCTTGCACGAGATCGGCATTTCCATCGCCCATAACGGCTATCACAGGCACTCGGCCTATGTCGTCGCCAATGCGGACATGCCCGGCTTTTCGCGCATGGAGCAATCGCAGCTCGCGCGGCTGTTACTCGCGCACCGCGGCAAGCTCGCCAAGCTGCAGGACCTCAGCCCCGACCCCGCCGACTGGGCGCCGGTATTCTGCCTGCGCCTGGCCAGCCTGTTTTGCCGCAGCCGCACCGATCTCGATCTGCCGCAACTCGCCTGTGAAATGACCGAAAGCGGTTTTCGCCTGCTGCTGCCGCAGGCCCTGCTGGAGAACCGTCCCCTGGCCGCGGCGGCGCTGGCCGATGAAGCGGACGAATGGAAATCGATCGGGCTGCGACTGGAACTGAAGCCGCTGCGCGAATCCGCGGCCAACGCGGCTTAGCGGGGCCTGGCGGCGGCAAAATCAGAGCAAATCGGGACTCACCACCGCCTTGAGCACGGTCTGGGTGTCGCCGGGGCGCACGCGACGGAAAAACCACCACAGCGCGCCTTTTTTGATGCTCCAGTCCGCCGGCTGTTCGGTAAGCAGCCAGGCGGCGAGGCGTCCCAGCGTAGGCTGGTGCCCGACCAGAATAATCGTGCCGGCGCGCTCGGGCCAGTTGCTCGCCGCGATCAGGTCGGAAATGTCGGCGTGCACGCCGATGCGCCGCTCCGTGTCGTAGGGCAGCTCCAGCGCGGCGGCGGTTTGCCGCGCGCGCTTGGCCGGGCTGGCCAGGATGAGGCAGTCGCCGGGCAGCCGCGGTTTGAGCCAGTCCGCCACCTGCTTCGCCTGCTTCAGCCCTTTCCTGGTCAAGGCGCGCCCGGCGTCCGGAATCCCGTCTTCCGCGTCGGCATGACGCCATAGAAGCAGGTCCGTCGTTTGTTCGGGTTCGGTCTCGCTCATGCCGGCCGGTCTCCGCAGCGATTGCAGTCCCGCATAACGATACACCCAGCAGGGCCGACCCGCTACGACGGCCAGCCGAGCAGCGTGAGCGTGCCGGTGAGCATGAACAGGCCCGCCGCAGAGTAGCGTATCGCCCGCATCGGCAGGCGCGCGGCGAGCTTGCCGCCGATCATCACCGCCGGTACGTTGGCGATCATCATTCCCAGCGTTGTGCCCAGCACCACGGCCGGCAGGCTGTCGAAGCGCGCGGCCAGCGCCACCGTCGCGAGTTGCGTCTTATCGCCCATTTCGGCGAGAAAGAAGGCGATCAGGGCGGTGACGAAGGCGCCGGCGCGGTGGATTTCCGGATCGTCGTCGAGGGCATCCGGATGCAGCGCCCACAGGCCGAAGCCGATGAACAGCAGCCCTGTCACCCAGCGCATCGCGTCCGCCCCGGCCAGGTGCGCGAGCCAGGCGCCGATCGAGCCGGCCAGCGCATGATTGGCAACCGTCGCGACCAGGATGCCGGCGATGATGGCCCATGGCTGGCGCAGCCGCGCGGCCAGAACGAAGGACAGGAGTTGAGTTTTGTCGCCGATCTCGGCGACGGCAACCAGCAGGGCGGAGGTGAGAAAGGCTTCCAAAGTTTGGAGGGTGGGGAGTATGGGTTGAGGGACAACGAGCGGCAGGATGACGGAGTCCGGGGGGAGAGATCACCCTGCCGCTCACACCGTGCCGAACGGCTTACCCCTTATGCGGGCAATCGGGCTTGATGCAATCGACGTACAGATGCAGCGAGTGCTCGTTGATGACGAAGCCGCGCTCTTTGGCGATTTTGTTCTGGCGTTTTTCGATACTGGCGTCGTAGAACTCCTCGACTCGTCCGCACTGCATGCAAACGAGATGATCGTGATGGCTGCCTGCGTTGAGTTCGAACACGGCGTGGCCGGATTCGAAATGATGCCGCTGCAGCAAGCCGGCATGCTCGAACTGGGTCAACACGCGATAGACCGTGGCCAGGCCGGTGTCCAGTCCGTCGGCGACCAGGAGCTTGTACACGTCCTCGGCGGAAAGGTGCCGGACTTTGCTCTTTTCGAACAAATTGAGGATCTTGAGGCGCGGCGCAGTGGCCTTGAGGCCGATGGTCTTGAGATACTGGGGCTTGCTCATGCGTTGATCGATGAGGGCTGTGAACTGGGTTATCATATAATGCTTTCCCGTCCCTGAGAACGATTTCACTCCATGTTTTTGCGCGCACTGGCGGCATTGGCCGCATTACTCCTCGTGTCCTGCGGTTCCACGCAGCTCTCGCTGCCGTCCCTGCCATCCCTGCCATCCCTGCCGGGACTCACCCCCCATCGCATCGAAATCCAGCAGGGCAATTTCGTTTCCCAGGAAATGGTGTCGCTGTTGAAGCCCGGCATGCGCAAGGATCAGGTGCGCTTTATCCTGGGCACGGCACTGATCACCGATAGCTTTCATGCCGATCGCTGGGATTACGTGTTCCGGCGGCAGAAGGCCAATTCGAATGAATTGGAGCACCGCAGGCTCGCGGTGTTTTTCGAGGGCGGCAAGCTGGCACGCACGGAAACCGACCTGATCCCGACGGCCCGTGCGGATGTGGCTGCCGTCAAGGTGCCGGAGGAAAAAAAACCGGAAGCGCCCGCCCCAAAGCCGGCAACGCCCGCAGCAGCATCCGAAGTGCCCGCGGCGAAGCCTGCGTCCACGGCAAGATTGGAAACGCCTTCCGCGAATTTGAAAGCACCCGCGGCAAAGCCCGAAATGCCTGCGGCGAGGATGGAAGTCCCCACGAAAAAACCGGAAACGCCCGTGGCGAAACCGGGAGTGCCCGCGCCCAAGGCGGAAATACCTGCGCCAAAGCCGGAAACACCTGCGGCGAAACTGGCGGCGCCAGCGCCCAGGCAGGAAGCGCCTGCGGCAAGATTGGAGGCGCCCATGCTCAAGCGGGAAGCGCCTGCGGCCAGGCCGGAAGCGTACAGGCAGCCGAGCTCCGGCGCGGAATCCGAGAAGTCGGCCGCTGCGCCGGGCACATCCGGCGACAAGCAGACGCAGGACAAGAGAGGCTGGTGGGAGCGCCTCAAAGATACGGTCAAGTTCTAGGGGCCGTCAGATGCTCATGAGTGAAGCATGAAGATCGCGATCGCCGGCAGTGCCGGTCGCATGGGCCGCGCTTTGATCGAGGCGGTGTTGTCGGCCAATGAACTGAAGCTGTCCGCCGCGCTGGAAGCCTCGGGTAGCCCTCACCTCGGCAAGGACGCGGGCGAGGCGCTGGGCAACAACTGCGGCATCGCCATCAGTGCCGATTACGCAGCCGCTGCCGCCGTGTCCGACTGTCTGATCGACTTCACCCGGCCTGAAGGCAGCCTGATGCACCTGGATGCCTGCGTGAAGTCAGGCACGAACATGGTGATAGGCACAACGGGATTCAGCGCCGAGGGCAGGCAGCGCATCGCCGCGGCGGCGAATCGGATTGCCATCGTGTTTGCACCCAATATGGCAGTCGGGGTCAACGCCGCCTTCAAACTGGCCGAAGTCGCGGCGAAAATTCTGGGGGACGCCTACGACGTCGAGATCATCGAGGCGCATCACCGGCACAAGGTCGACGCCCCCTCGGGCACGGCGCTCAAGCTGGGCGAGGTGGTCGCCGCGGCGCTGGGACGCGAGCTGAAAAACTGCGCCGTGTACGGGCGCCAAGGCGACACCGGGGAGCGTGACGCCAGGAGCATCGGTTTTCACGCGATCCGCGGCGGCGACATCGTGGGCGAGCACACCGTCATGTTCGCAGGCAGCGGCGAGCGCGTCGAAGTGACCGTGCGCTCGCAAAGCCGCGCGACCTATGCCGCGGGCGCCCTGCGCGCCGCACGCTTTCTCGGCGGCAAGAGCGCGGGTCTTTACGACATGCAGGACGTGCTCGGCCTCAGCTAAGAGGGTGTGATTCGCCGGGCGTTTTTTTGGCTCGGACATGGAGCATTTCTGTAGGAGCGGCGCCAATATTGAAGACCGATCGGCCCGAGGGCGGGCCTCCCACGAACAACGAACAACGAACCCGGATCCGGGGTATAATCATGCTGTTTTACGGGACGGGGCAGATCTTGCTCATGTCCCGTTTCTGTATATAAATCCTGGAGTTAGCCGTGTCCTCGCCGTTCCCGCCCGCTATTCTTGCGCTCGCCGACGGGACGATATTTAGCGGCTCTGCCATCGGCGCCGCCGGCAGTTCGGTAGGCGAAGTGGTATTCAACACATCCATGACCGGCTACCAGGAAATCCTCACCGATCCCTCCTATTGCCGTCAGATCGTCACGCTGACTCATCCGCATATAGGCAACACCGGCGTCAACCGGGAAGACCAGGAATCGGCGCAGGTGCATGCGGCCGGCCTGGTGATTCGCGATCTGCCGCTGCGCGTGTCGAATTTCCGCAGCGAGCAGGCGCTGTCCGATTATCTCGAATCCGGCAAGATCGTCGCTATCGCCGGCATCGACACGCGCAGGCTCACCCGCATTCTGCGCACCGATGGCGCTCAAGCCGGATGCCTCGTCGCGGCCACTCAGGGCGGGGCGTTTGCCGAGGCAGACCTGGCTCGCGCCGTTGCCGCGGCGCGCGCGTTCCCCGGCCTCGCCGGCATGGACCTGGCCAAGGTGGTGTCGGTGCTCGAGCCCTACGAGTGGATCGAGGGCGCATGGGAACTGGGCAAGGGTTATCGCAGGGTCGAGGGCCACCGATTCCGTGTCGCCGCTTACGATTACGGCGTGAAGCGCAATATCCTGCGCCTGCTGACCGAGCGCGGCTGCAAGGTGACCGTGTATCCGGCGCAGACCCCGGCCAAGGCGCTGCTCGCGGCCAAGCCTGACGGCGTGTTTCTCTCCAACGGTCCGGGGGATCCCGAGCCCTGCGATTACGCCATCGAGGCGATACGCGAAATCGTTGCGGCCGGCGTGCCGACGTTCGGCATCTGCCTGGGCCATCAGCTGCTCGGCCTGGCGTCGGGCGCGAAGACCATGAAAATGAAATTCGGCCACCATGGCGCGAATCATCCGGTGAAGGATCTCGATACGGGGCAGGTGGCGATCACCAGCCAGAATCACGGCTTTGCCGTCGATCCGGCAAGCTTACCGGCGAACTTGCGCCCGACCCATGTTTCGCTGTTCGACGGCAGCCTGCAGGGCCTCGTGCGCACGGACCGGCCGGCGTTCTGCTTTCAGGGCCACCCCGAGGCAAGTCCCGGCCCGCATGATATCGGCTACCTGTTCGACCGCTTCGCAAAATTGATGGAGCACAAGAAAACATGAGCGGTCGGCGATACAAAACCAGTGCGCTGTTGCGCTTGTCCCCGGCGGTCGCGATCTAATGCCAAAACGCACCGACATCCGCAGCGTTCTGATCATCGGCGCCGGCCCGATCATCATCGGCCAGGCCTGCGAGTTCGACTATTCCGGCGCGCAAGCCTGCAAGGCGCTGCGCGAAGAGGGTTACCGGGTCGTCCTGGTGAACTCCAATCCGGCGACCATCATGACCGATCCGGAGATGGCCGACGTCACTTACATCGAGCCGGTGAACTGGCAGATGGTCGAGTCCATCATTGCGAAAGAGCGTCCGGACGCGCTGCTCCCGACCATGGGCGGGCAGACCGGCCTGAATTGCGCGCTCGATCTCGCGAAGCACGGCGTGCTGGAAAAATACGGCGTCGAAATGATCGGCGCTTCGCGCGAGGCCATCGACAAGGCCGAAGACCGCGAGAAATTCAAGCAGGCGATGAAATCCATCGGCCTGGACTGCCCGCGCTCCATGCTCGCGCACAGCATGGAGGAGGCGCTGCAGGTGCAGGCGGCCATCGGCTACCCGGTGGTGATTCGGCCCTCGTTTACGCTCGGCGGTTCGGGCGGCGGCATCGCCTACAACCGCGATGAGTTCGTCGCGATCTGCGAGCGCGGCCTGGATGCCTCCCCGACCAAGGAGCTGCTGATCGAGGAGTCGGTGATCGGCTGGAAAGAATTCGAGATGGAGGTGGTGCGCGACAAGGCCGACAACTGCATTGTCATCTGCTCGATCGAGAACCTGGACCCGATGGGCGTGCACACCGGCGACTCGATCACCGTCGCGCCGGCGCAGACGCTGACCGACAAGGAGTACCAGATCATGCGCAACGCCTCGATCGCGGTGTTGCGCGAGATCGGGGTGGAGACCGGCGGCTCGAACGTGCAGTTCGCGATCAATCCGGCCGATGGCAAGATGGTGGTGATCGAGATGAACCCGCGCGTGTCGCGTTCCTCGGCGCTCGCTTCCAAGGCGACCGGCTTTCCCATCGCCAAGGTGGCGGCAAAGCTCGCGGTGGGCTATACCCTGGACGAACTCGCGAACGAAATTACCGGCGGCGCGACACCGGCCTCGTTCGAGCCGAGCGTCGATTACATCGTTGCCAAGATCCCGCGCTTCGCGTTCGAGAAATTCCCGCAGGCGAACAGCCGTCTCACCACGCAGATGAAATCCGTGGGCGAGGTGATGGCCATCGGCCGCACTTTCCAGGAGTCGTTGCAGAAGGCATTGCGCGGCCTGGAGACCGGGGCCGACGGCCTGGACGAGAGAACCACTGATCTCGAGGTGCTGGAGACCGAACTCGGAGATCCCGGGCCGGAGCGCATCTGGTACGTGGCCGATGCCTTCCGCTGCGGGCTCTCATTCGAGCAGATCCAGGGCGACACGCACATCGACCCCTGGTTCCTGGCGCAGATCGAGGACCTGGTGCGGCAGGAGCGGGAATTGAAGGGTCTGCGCCTGGAAGACCTCGACGCGCGCGCGCTGCTCACCCTCAAGCGCAACGGTTTTTCCGACCGGCGTCTGGGCACGCTGCTTGCCGCTACCGAGCGCCAGGTGCGCGAGCGTCGCCATGAACTGCGCGTGCGGCCGGTGTACAAGCGAGTGGATACCTGCGCTGCCGAATTCGCGACCAATACCGCCTACATGTACTCGACCTACGAGCAAGAGTGCGAAGCCAACCCCAGCGGGCGCAGGAAGATCATGGTGCTGGGGGGCGGGCCCAACCGCATCGGCCAGGGCATAGAGTTCGATTACTGTTGCGTGCACGCCGCGCTGGCGCTGCGCGAGGACGGCTTCGAGACCATCATGGTCAACTGCAACCCGGAGACTGTTTCCACGGACTACGACACCTCCGACCGCCTCTACTTCGAGCCGCTCACGCTGGAGGATGTGCTTGAGATCGTGGACAAGGAAAAACCTTGCGGCGTGGTGGTGCAGTACGGCGGGCAGACGCCGCTGAAGCTCGCGCGCGACCTGGAGGCGAACGGCGTGCCCATTATCGGCACCAGCCCGGACATGATCGACGTGGCCGAGGACCGCGAGCGCTTTCAGAAGCTGTTGCAGGATCTGGACCTGAAGCAGCCGCCCAACCGGACCGCGCGCAACGAGGCCGACGCGCTCAGGCTCGCCGCGGAAATCGGCTACCCGCTGGTGGTGCGCCCGAGCTACGTGCTCGGCGGCCGCGCCATGGAGATCGTGCACGAGCAGCGCGACCTCGAGCGCTACATGCGCGAGGCGGTGAAGGTCTCGAACGACTCGCCGGTGCTGCTCGACCGCTTCCTCAACGATGCGATCGAAGTGGACGTGGACGCCATCTGCGACGGCAGGCGCGTGCTGATCGGCGGCATCATGGAGCACATCGAGCAGGCGGGTGTGCACTCGGGCGACTCGGCCTGTTCGCTGCCGCCGTATTCGCTTTCGCCCGAGCTGCAGCAGGAACTGCGGGCGCAGACGGTGCAGATGGCCATGGCGCTCGATGTGGTCGGCCTGATGAACGTGCAGTTCGCGATCCAGAACGGCACGGTGTTCGTGCTCGAAGTCAACCCGCGCGCCTCGCGCACCGTGCCCTTCGTGTCCAAGGCGAGCGGCCTGGCGCTGGCCAAGATCGCGGCGCGCTGCATGGTGGGCCAGAGCCTGGATGCGCAGGGCGTGATGAAGGAAGTGGTTCCGTCGTATTACTCGGTGAAGGAGGCGGTGTTCCCGTTCATCAAGTTCCCCGGCGTCGACACCATCCTCGGGCCGGAAATGAAATCCACCGGCGAGGTGATGGGGGTGGGCGAGTCCTTCGGCGAGGCCTTCGTCAAGTCGCAGCTCGCCGCCGGGGTGAAGCTGCCCAAGGCCGGCAAAGCCTTCATCAGCGTACGCAACAGCGACAAGAATGCGGCGGTGCAGATCGGGCGGGAATTGATCGAGCTGGGATTCGGCCTGCTCGCCACGCGCGGCACCGCGCAGGTTCTCAGCGAGAACGGCATCCAGGTGGCGCCGGTCCACAAGGTGGGCGAAGGCCGGCCGCACATCCTCGACATGATCAAGAACGGCGAGGTCAGCCTGATCGTGAATACCGTCGACGAAAAACGCAGCGCCGTACAGGACTCGTGGTCGATCCGCAACGGCGCACTCCAGGGCCGCGTCACGTATTACACTACCATTGCGGGAGCCCGTGCCGCCTGCACCGGCATGCGCCACATACAGGCGCTGGTTCCCTACTCGTTGCATGCCCTGCATCAAAAGCTGAACTAGGGTATTTGGGAAGCTCCGGTTTAGCCGGTGAGGCAATCAGGGCTTCCCCGGACTCGGGGGATTTGCCGGGGAGCGTCGCTTCAATGCAAAGAACTCCTTTTACTGGGATTACGCGAATATGAGCAAGACCCCGCTGACGGTCAAGGGCGCAGAGAGCTTGCGCGCCGAATTGCAGCGCCTGAAGACGGTCGACCGGCACAGCGTGATCGCTGCGATCGCCGAGGCGCGCTCGCACGGCGACTTGTCCGAGAACGCCGAGTACGACGCCGCCAAGGAACGGCAGGGCTTTATCGAAGGGCGCATCGCGGAGGTCGAAGGCAAGCTCGCCAACGCGCAGGTGATCGATCCGAAGCTGCTCGATGCCGACGGCCGCTGCGTGTTTGGCGCCACGGTGGATCTGCAGGAGCAGGCGAGTGGCGACAAGGTGACTTACCAGATCGTCGGCGACGACGAGGCCGACATCAAGCACGGCAAGATTTCCATCGGCTCGCCCTTCGCCAGGGCATTGATCGGCAAGTATGCCGGCGACGTGGTCGACGTGCAGGCTCCCGGGGGCGTGCGCGAATTCGAAATTATCGATGTGCGCTACGAGTAAAGCGCGCGCGGGAATACGCCTGAGCGGGCGGGCGGCTGAAACCCGGGTTTGCCGAACCTGATCGCGGCCTACGCGTCCTGATAACTGCGCTTCGGGCGCCGCGGCTGCTTGCGTACCGCACGTTTTTTCGCAGGCGATTCAGGGGCTTCCCGGCTTTCGCGGTAGACGACCAGGATTTTGCCGATATGCTGCACCGGCGAGGCTCCGGTGTTCTGGCAGATTGCGCCCAGCAGGGCCAGGCGCGCGTCGCGGTCATCGCCGGACACGCGGATCTTGATCAGGTCGTGTGCCTTGAGGCTGGTTTCTATTTCCTTGAGCACCGCGGCCGACAGGCGTTGGTTGCCCACAGTGACCACGGGATCGAGCGCGTGCGCGCGTGCCTTGAGCAGTTTGCGCTCGGCGGAGGAGAGGGATTTCACGATGAATGCAATGGCAAAACCCGATTGTAACAGCCCGACGGGAAACAATGAGCCGCAGTAAGACCAGCAAGGCGTGGATGCGCGAGCATATCAACGATCCCTATGTGCAAAGAGCCAAGGCCGAAGGTTATCGTTCGCGCGCCGCCTACAAACTGCTGGAACTGGACAAGAAAGACCGGCTGCTCGTCCCCGGGCAGCTGCTGATCGATCTGGGCGCGGCGCCCGGGAGCTGGTCGCAGGTGGCGGTGGCGCGGCTGGGGAGCAAGGGCAGGGTGGTTGCCGTCGACTTGCTGCCGATGGAGCCGCTGCCGGGCGTGCACTTCATCCAGGGCGATTTCCGCGAGCAGGAAGTGCTCGACGCGCTGCTCGCTGCCATGGGGGGGCGCAAGGCAGACCTTGTAATCTCCGACCTCGCCCCCAATATCTCAGGCATCGGCGTGAGCGATCAGGCCCGTTCCATGCACTTGTGCGAACTGGCGCTGGAGTTTTCCCGGGAGTGCCTGAAACCCGGCGGCGCGCTGCTGGTCAAAGTGTTCCAGGGAGCCGGCTTCACCGAGTTTCTCGCCGGCATGCGCAAGGCCTTTGCAAAAGTGGCGTCGCGCAAGCCCAAAGCCTCGCGCGGGCGCTCGAGCGAAATGTATCTGCTGGGCAGGGGGTTCAAGGCGGGGGCGGGGAGCGCAGGCTAGCATTGGCTTGTTGCCGGCCCCCGGCACCTGTAACATGGGCGGTTGGCGATTCAATTCGGCGGTACCGAAGGAGCAATTTTGAACAATCTGTTTAAGAATCTCGTGATCTGGCTGGTGATCGGCCTGGTGCTGATGACGGTGTTCAACCAGTTCAACACGCGCCAGGCCACCCAGGCGCCGATGGATTATTCCCAGTTCTACGAAGAGGTCAAGGCCGGGCGCATCGCCGAAGTGGTGATCGAGGGCCGCAACCTCAAAGCCAAGACCACCGAAGGCAAGACTGTCACCAGCTACTCGCCGGGCGACATCTGGCTCATTTCCGACCTGCTGAAATACGGCGTAAAGATCAAGGCCAAGCCGGAGGAGGAACCTTCGCTGCTGATGAACATCTTCGTTTCCTGGTTTCCGATGCTGCTGTTGATCGGCGTGTGGGTTTTCTTCATGCGCCAGATGCAAGGCGGGGGTCGCGGCGGGGCGTTCTCCTTCGGGAAATCGCGCGCGCGCATGCTGGATGACTCCACCAACCCCGTCACCTTTGCCGACGTTGCCGGCTGCGAGGAGGCGAAGGAGGAGGTTGCCGAACTGGTCGATTTCCTGCGCGATCCGTCCAAGTTCCAGAAGCTGGGCGGGCGCATACCCAAGGGCGTGCTCATGGTCGGCAACCCGGGCACGGGCAAGACCCTGCTCGCGCGGGCCATCGCCGGCGAAGCCAAAGTGCCCTTTTTCACCATCTCGGGGTCGGATTTCGTCGAGATGTTCGTCGGCGTGGGCGCGGCGCGCGTGCGCGACATGTTCGAGCAGGCGAAAAAGCAGGCGCCCTGCATCGTGTTCATCGACGAAATCGACGCAGTCGGCCGCCAGCGCGGTGCCGGGCTGGGCGGGGGCAACGACGAGCGCGAGCAGACGCTCAACCAGTTGCTGGTCGAGATGGACGGTTTCGAGGGCACGGCCGGCGTGATCGTCATCGCCGCCACCAACCGTCCGGACGTGCTTGACCCGGCGCTGTTGCGTCCGGGCCGCTTCGACCGCCAGGTGCTGGTGCCGCTGCCCGACATCCGCGGGCGCGAGTTGATCCTGCTGGTGCACATGCGCAAGGTGCCGATGGCGCTCGATGTCAAGGCCGACATCATCGCGCGCGGCACTCCGGGCATGTCGGGTGCCGATTTATCGAATCTCGTGAACGAAGCCGCGTTGTTTGCCGCGCGCAAGAACAAGCGCCTGGTCGACATGGAGGATTTCGAGCGCGCCAAGGACAAGGTCATCATGGGCGCGGAACGGCGTTCGATGGTGATGCCGGAGGAGGAACGGCGCAACACCGCCTATCACGAGTCCGGCCACGCGGTGGTGGCGAAGCTGCTGCCCAAGACCGATCCGGTGCACAAGGTCACCATCATCCCGCGCGGCCGCGCGCTCGGCGTGACCATGCAGTTGCCAACGGAGGACCGCTACAGCATGGACCGGGAGCGCCTGCTTTCGACCATTGCGGTGCTGTTCGGCGGGCGCATCGCCGAAGAGATATTCATGCACCAGATGACGACGGGCGCATCGAACGATTTCGAACGCGCCACCGAAATGGCGCGGCGCATGGTGACGCAATGGGGCATGTCGGATGCCTTGGGCCCGATGGTGTACGGCGAAAACGACGGCGAGGTGTTTCTCGGCCGCTCCGTTACCACGCACAAGAACGTGTCCGAGGTGACCATGCAGAAGGTCGACCAGGAGATCCGCCGCATCGTCGACGAGCAGTATGCGCTCGCGCGGCGCCTGATCGAGGAGAACCGCGACAAGGTCGAGGCGATGACCAAGGCGCTGCTGGAGTGGGAGACCGTGGACGCGGATCAGCTCGACGACATCATGGAAGGCAAGGCCCCGCGCCAACCCAAGGTGTCGCAATCAGGCACTACGCCGCCTCCGGCGCCGAAGGACGGCGCCACGGGCGCCGCGGCGCCCGCCGCCACCTGAACGCGTCTGCTCTACGCTGCGGCAGATTCTCGCTGTCGCTGCAGCGGCCACTCGTCATGGGCGTGGTCAACATCACGCCCGATTCCTTTTCCGACGGCGGCAGCTTTCTCGACGCCTCTGCGGCGATCGCGCATGCGCACAGGCTGATTGAAGAAGGTGCCGACCTGGTCGACCTCGGCGCCGAGTCCAGCCGGCCGGGCGCGGCCGCAGCGGTCGGCGTCGACGAAGAACTGCGCCGGCTGCTGCCGGTGCTGCAGGGCCTGCGCGGCGTGCCGGTGCCGCTGTCGGTCGACACGGTCAAGCCCGGGGTGATCCGCGCCGCCCTCGCGGAGGGCGCGAGCATGATCAACGATATCAACGCCCTGCGCGCACCCGGTGCCCTTGCGGCCGTCGCGGGCTCCGACGCTGCCGTGTGCCTGATGCACATGCAGGGCACTCCCGGCACCATGCAGCGGCATCCGGACTACGGCGACGTGGTGGCGGAGGTGAAGGCTTTCCTGCAGGAGCGCATGCGCGCCGCGCGCGACGCGGGAATTGCGCCGGCGCGCATCGTCATCGATCCGGGTTTCGGTTTCGGCAAAACGCTGCAGCACAACCTCGAACTGCTGCGCCACCTGCGCGAATTCGCGGCGCTCGGAGCGCCGGTGCTCGCGGGCTGGTCGCGCAAGTCCTCGCTTGGACAGATCACCGGCAGGCCAGCCGCCGAGCGCCTGGCCGCGAGCATTGCGGCGGCGCTGATCGCGGCGCAGAATGGCGCCGGGGTCCTGCGCGTGCACGATGTTGCCGCGACCCGTGATGCACTGGCGGTGTTTGCGGCGGTGGAAAAAAGCAGATGACAAGAAGATACTTCGGAACGGATGGCATCCGCGGCCTGGTGGGCGAACCGCCGATCACGCCGGATTTCATGGTGCGGCTGGGTCATGCCGCGGGCGAGGTGCTGGTGCGCCGCGCGCAGTTGTCCCCCGGGTTGCGGCCGGCCGTGCTGATCGGCAAAGACACGCGCATCTCCGGGTACATGCTGGAGGCCTCGCTGGAGGCGGGATTTGCGGCTGCGGGCGTCGACGTGATGCTGTCGGGTCCGATGCCGACACCGGCCGTGGCCTACCTCACGCGCGCACTGCGGCTGCAGGCCGGGGTGGTGATCAGCGCCTCGCATAATCCTTATCCCGACAATGGCATCAAGTTCTTCTCCGGCGACGGCAACAAGCTGCCCGATGCGGTGGAGGCCGAGATCGAGGCGCAACTTGAGCGGCCGATGTTCTGCCGGCCTTCGGCGGATCTGGGCAAGGCGCGGCGCATCGACGATGCCGCCGGTCGCTACATCGAGTTTTGCAAGAGCACTTTCCCCAACAGCCTGGACCTGCGCGGCCTGAAGATCGTGGTCGACTGCGCCAACGGCGCGGCTTACCACATTGCTGCGCACGTGTTCCACGAACTCGGCGCCGATGTGGTGGCAATAGGCATCAGCCCGGACGGCCTGAACATCAATGATCTGGTCGGCGCCACCAGCCCGCAGGCGCTGCAGCGGGCGGTGACGCAGCACAAGGCCGACCTGGGCATCGCCGTGGACGGCGACGGCGACCGCCTGCTCATGGTGGACGAGCGCGGCGTCCCCTACGATGGCGACCAGTTGCTGTATGTGATCGCGCGCATGCGCGCCGCCAAGGGCGCGGTGCCCGGCGTGGCCGGTACGCTGATGAGCAATCTGGCGCTGGAGCGTGCGTTGGAGGCCGCAGGTATCGCGTTCGCCCGCGCCAGAGTGGGCGACCGCTACGTGCTCGAACTGCTGCAGGAGAAGGGCTGGCAGCTGGGCGGAGAGAATTCCGGCCACATCATCTGCCTGGACAAGCACACCACCGGCGACGCTTTGGTGTCGGCCTTGCAGGTGCTGACCGCGGTGTGCGAGGCCGATGCCACCCTCGGCGAACTGTGCTGCGATCTGACGCTGTATCCGCAGAAGCTGATCAACGTAAGGGTCGCCAAGGGCTTCGACTGGCAGGCAAGCGCAGCGGTATGCAAGGCCAAGGATGCGGCGGAGCGCGAACTGGGCAAGGCGGGGCGGGTGCTGTTGCGACCTTCCGGCACCGAGCCGGTGCTGCGGGTCATGGTCGAGGGCGAGGATGGCGCCAAGGTGGAGGCGCTGGCAGCGATGCTCGCAGAGAGCGCGCGCGGCGCTGCGCACGCCTGAATCAGCAGTCCGCAGTCCGAAACGACCCGTGACGTACTGCCTCTGGCGCTTGACTTGCGCTGCGCGCAAGTTAGCCTGACTTTCGCTACTCGGTAGGTTTTTTGGCGATTTTCGCCAGAGAAGTCGCAGCAAGTCTCTGAAGCGTAAGGGGCTGGCTCGCCGTTTTTGGTCAGGTACAGACCTTGGCCCTGTTCAAT
>Ga0172373_10000586_pt1 | contig 59673 bp, 53 predicted proteins | sample Lak10m_2_FD_114546 | JGI IMG/M metagenome (GOLD analysis project Ga0172373, IMG submission 114546) | Freshwater microbial communities from Kabuno Bay, South-Kivu, Congo - kab_092012_10m | ecosystem: Environmental > Aquatic > Freshwater > Lake | place: Democratic Republic of the Congo... | reverse complement strand
TGTTTTCATGAGTCGCAGCTGCGTCTCGCCCAACCGTCGTATGGATGCCCGCCTGCGCGGGCATGACGAGTATGTACCAGGGGAAATTAGCCACTTCTTAACCTGGATTCGGAGCCCTGGGGCTGAGCCTGCGCCATTGATCTGCGGGCGGATGCCATGTACACCGCGATGTGATGAGCAGCTCTGACGATCCCCGCGAACGCTTCAAGCGCCCCCTGGAACGGCCGGTCCTGAACCTGCCGGCCAAGCGGGCCGCGCCGGTGGCCGAGCCGCCCAAGGACGACGTCGCGGCCGAGGCCGGCGGTCTGGCCCGCCTGCTGAGCGCGGTGGCCAAGATGCTGCAGCCCAAGGCCCCCGACGCGCCTCAGGCGGCCCCGTCCGTCGACCCCGCCGCCGAGCCGCCGGTCTATACCGTCCTGGTGGCGGCGATGGCCGGCGATTCCAGCGACGGCGCCGCGTCGCAGGCGCTGTTCAAGGTGCTGGAATCCCGGTCGGCCCTGAAGGTCAGGCCGCTGCCGCGGCCGTTCGTCCTGGAATCCCTGGACGATCCGCTGCAGGTCGCCGCCCTGGTCACCAACACCCGCCACGCCATCGCCGAGGAAAACGCCGACCTGCTGGTCTGGGGCGAGATGGGGCGCGACGGCTATCGGCTGCGGCTGGCCGGCGCCAACCTGCCGGACGAGGAGAAACCCGGCGGCTTCGGGGTTTCGACCCGCATCGAGCTGCCGCCGGTCCTGGGCGACCCGCAGGCCAACCTGCTGTATGCCGCCTGTCTGGCCGCCGCCGATGCCGGCAACGAGGTCCAGCGCGCCGCCGTGCGCCGTCTGCTGCCGTTGGCCGCGGCGCCGCTGGAAGCCCTGGCCGCCAAACCGCCGATGGCCTTGTCCATGCCGCAGCAGCGCAGCCTGCAGCAGGTCTATGGGCATGTCTGCGCCGCCTGTGCCCTGGTGGTGGCGCCGTCCCAGGCGGGCGACTGGTTCCGCAAGGCCGTCGACGCCTATCGGGCGGCGGAGAAGCGGGTCGGCCGCACCGATCCGGCCTGGGAAACCGGGCTGATTCACAAGCAATTGGCCGCCGTGCTGACCGCCTGGGCGGAACGATCCAAGGATCAGGCGCAAGTCCATCTGGAAGAAGCCGTCCGCTATTGGCGGCTGGCCGGCGATGTGCTGACCCGCGCCGCCATGCCGCAGGAATGGGCCGCCGTGCAGACCCGCCTGGGGGTGGCGCTGTACCGGCTGGACCTGCTGACCGGCGACAGCGAATTGCTGCGGGAATCGCTGCAGGCGCTGCAGGCCGCCCTGCAGGTCCACACCCGGGCCGACGCGCCGCACCGCTGGGCCGACGTGATGAACACCATCGCCCAGGTTCTGGAAGTCTATGGCGATCAGCTGAAAAATCCCGAGGTGCTGAAGCGGGCCGTGGATGCCTGCCGGTCGGTTCTGGAAATCCGGACCCGCGACCGCACCCCCCTGGCCTGGGCCTCGACCAGCAACACCCTGGGGTCGGCCCTGTTCCTGCTGGACCGGCACGGCGGCGGGCTGGGCCATCTGGCCGAAGCCGACAGGATTCTGGAAGCGGCGCTGGAGGTTTTCAGGACCTATGGCGCCAAGGGGCCGGCCCAGGTGGCGGCCCGCAATCTGGCCCATGTGCGCAAGCTGGCGGAAGACCGCAAGGGACGGGCCGTCATCGATCCCGACTGGACCTGACCGCGGCGGGGAAGGGTCACAGTGCGGCGATGGCCGCGGCGGCCTCGTCGAAAGCGGCCTGCATGGCCGGAACCAGGGTTGCGGCGATTTCGCCGTCGCCCCGGGCGCAGGCGGCCTCGATTTCGGCGCACAAGCGTCCGAAGCGGAAGCAGCCGGCGGAATTTCCCGCTCCTTTGGCCGAATGTGCCGCCTCGCGAGCCTGTTCGATCTTGCCCTCGCCCAGGGACTGGCCGGTTTCCGCCACCAGCGGCCGGGTGGTGTCGACGAAAAGCTGCAGCAATTCCTTGGCGTCGTCGGTGATGCCGCCGAAAATGGCACACATGACCGCCGGATCAAGGACCAGCGGCCGGGTGTCCTCGACGGAAGCCCCCGGGGCGGCCGAGGCCGGCGCATCCGGCGAGATCCGCCGGCGCAGGGCGATGGCCGCCGGCAGCAGCTTGCGCAAGGTGGCGTCCAGCTGGGTCCGGTCGATGGGCTTGGACAGAAAGGCGTCCATGCCGCTGTCCTGGCACTTCTTGGCGGTGCCGGCCAGGGCGTCGGCGGTCAGGGCGACGATCGGGATGCGGTTCAGGGTTTCCCGTTCCCAGGCCCGGACCCGCTCGGTCAAGGCATAGCCGTCCATGTCCGGCATGTGGCAATCGGTCAGCAGCAGGCCGTAATCGCGGGTCTGCATCCGCTCCCAGGCCTCGATTCCATCGGAAACGACATCGATGGCATAGCCCAGCCGTTCCATCAGGCGGCGGATCACCACCTGATTGGTGGGGTTGTCCTCCGCCACCAGGATCAGCGCGCCGGCGGCGGCGGCTTCCTCGAAGCCGGGCGGCTGGAACGTGGCGTCCTGGCTGCTGCCGCCATCCCCGTCGACGTCGTCCAGCGAGGCCCGCCCGGCGGCGGCGGCCACCGTCCGCCACAGGGTGTGGCGGCGGACCGGCTTGGGCAGGGCGGCGAACAGGCCGGCATCGCGGGCTTCACTGGATGCCGCCGAATAGACCGAGTGGGCGGCCACCATCACCACCTTGGTCCGGCTGTCGGGGCCGGCCGCCGCCAGAACGGCCCTGGCCACCGACAGACGCAGCTTGAAGTCCTGCGCCCCGTCCATCAGCACCACATCGTAGCTCCAGCCGGCCAGGGACGCCGCCCGGACCGCCGCCAGGGCGCCGTCGGTCGAGGCCACAACGGCCACCTGGGCGCCCAGATGGCCAAGATATTGCCGGATGGCTTCGGCGGCCACCGATCCTTCCGCCAGCACCAGCACCGCCACGCCGGTCAGATCCGGTCCCTGTTCGGGCTGTCCGGACACGATGTCCAGCGGAATGCTGAACCAGAACGTCGATCCCTGGCCGACCTTGCTTTCGACCCCGATGTCGCCGCCCATCATCGCCACCAGCCGGCGGCAGATGGACAGGCCCAGGCCGGTCCCGCCATAGCGGCGGGCGATCGAGGCGTCGGCCTGGGCGAACGGCTCGAACAGACGGTTCTGCTGTTCGTCGTCCAGGCCGATGCCGGTGTCGCGGACGGTGAAGCGAAGGCGGCCCGGGGTCTGCGGGTCCGCCTCGACCCCCAGGCGGACGCAGCCGCGATCGGTGAACTTGATGGCATTGCCGGCCAGGTTGGTGATGATCTGGCGCAGGCGGACCGGATCGCCGCGCAGCCGTTCGGGCAGGGTCGGATCGATGTACGAGATCAGTCCGATCCCCTTTTCGACGGCGCGCGGCGCCAGCAGGTCGGCCACCCCTTCGATGGTGTCGGCCAGGGACAGCGCCACCATCTCAAGCTGCAGCTTGCCCGATTCGATCTTCGAGAAGTCCAGGATATCGTTGATGATGGTCAGCAGCGAGGTGGCCGAATCGCGGATAATGCGGGCCATTTCCCGCTGTTCGGGCGGCAGCGGCATGTCTTCCAGCAGCTGCGCCATCGTCAGCACGCCGTTCATCGGGGTGCGGATTTCGTGGCTCATGGTGGCCAGGAACAGGCTTTTGGCCTGGCTGGCATCCTCGGCGATCTGTTTGGCTTCGGCCAGGACCTGCTCTTGTTCCTTGCGCTTGGTGATGTCGATGCTGGAGACGCAGATGGCCGGTTCGCCGTCCATGACGATGGCCGCCGCCGACATCATCGCCCACAATTCCACCCCGTCGCTGCGGCGCATGCGGCTTTCGTAATCGGCCACGAAGCCCTGGTTGCCGATCAGTTCGACGATCCGGAAACGGTCGCCGGGATCGGCGTAGAAGGTCGATGCGTCCATGCCGACGGCATGGTCGTCATGGACGCCGTACAGTTCGCACCAGCGGGGATTGACGTACAGGATGCGGTTGTCCGACACCCTGCTGATGGCCAGGGCCAGCGGCGAGGTGTCGAGGATGGTGCGCATCCGCCGCTCGCTTTCCTTCAGCGCCTCGGACGAATCGCGCAATTTGGCCAGGGCGTCGCGAAATACCGCCAGTTCGCCGGCCATGTCGGTGATTTCGTCGTTGCCGTCGGCTTCGACCCGGGTTTCGATGCTGCCGCCGGAAATGCGGTGCATGGCGTCGGCCAGACCGGCCAGGCGGTTGACGATATTGCGGGCCAGGTAGAACCAGACGAACAGCAGGGCGCCGATCACGGTGACGGCGGCGATGGCGATGATGAAGCGCCGGCCTTCGGTCAGGGCCTGGTGGGCGCTGCGGTTGTTGTCGGCGGCTTCGGTTTCGGCGGCGCCGACCAGCCGGCCGATGGCCGAGGCGGTGCGGGCGACCAGATCGCGGCCTTCTTCGTTGGCGGTGGTCAGGCGGGATTCGGCGATCAGGCGGCGGACGTTCAGTTCGAAGACGTTGTCGGGGCTGGTGCCGAAGGTGATGATGCGGCGGGCCAGATCGCGCATGGGCGTCGGGCCGGTCGATTCCATCAGCAGAACCAGCCGGCGGGCCTGATCTTCGTAACCGCGCCGGGCCGCGGCGATGGCGTCGAGGTTGGCGGCATTGGTTCCCTCGCGCAGCAGGTCGGCGGCGGCGACCACCTGCTCGGCCATCGGATCGTGGGACCTGTGCAGCAAAATGGCATGCAGGTCGACGCTCAGACGGTCGATCTCGGCGGCCAGGGCGGCGCTGCGGCTCCGCAGGACCAGGCGGTGCTCCACCAGGGCGTTGCGGCTGGTCATGTTGTCGCCGATGGCGATCATCAGCGAGCGCAGTTCTTCCAATTGAAGCGGGTCGACGCCGGACCCGGCCAGGTTTTCGATCAGGCCGCGCAGGCGCTCGGCCTGCTGTTGCAGGGCGATGAAATTGCCCTGGCGCTGGAACTGGCTTTGCGACGCGTCCAGGGCCGGAGCCGACGCCGCCAGCCGGGCCGTCGCCTCCGACAGTTTCAGGGCGCCGGTGACGCGGGGCAGGTTCTCGCCGGTGACCACCTCCAGCAGCCGGCCGATCTCGGAATAGCTGGTCCAGGCGATCAGGCCGGCCAACACGGTCATGGCCGTGACCGTCCCGACGGCCACCAGCAGTTTGGCCCTGATCCCGAAACGCCAGCGTCGCACGGCCGTCACTGTTCCCCAGAAAGAATGCTGCGCGGCGATCATGCCCCAGCCAGTCCCCCGCCGCCAGTCCGGAATTCCACGTTTCCCCCTGCGATTCGGGTGGTGTGCGGAACGGCCTGTTAAAGCTGTTTCTCGGTTCCTGGAATTACGCTAATCTTGCGGCCAGGGTTATCGGGGACCCAGGCGAGAAGGCCTGGTGGGACGCACATGAACAATCCAGTCAAGGATGATGGCGAGCTTTCGTCGGGCGATGCCGCGGAGAAGGCTTTTTGCGGCACGGTCGAGGAATTTTCCAGCCCGGCCGCCCGCGAGATGATGGGGCGCTATATCGGCTCGTTTCTTGACCAGCTGATCATTACCCCGGCCGAGCTGGTTCATTCCGGCAAGTACCTGAAGCGTCTCAGCGATTCCGGGCGGGTCCTGATGAATGCCGTCGACAGGGCCGGCACGTTGCAGGCCAAGATCCGCAATCTCAGCGCCGCCGTTCGGGTCAAGGAACTGCACGCCCTGGTCAGCGCCGGCGTCCGCCGGGCCTGGGACGAAGACCGGGAAAAGCCGGTGCCCAGCGTCACCGCCGCCACCTTCTTCAAGGTGGTCGAAGGCGTTCGCCTGTCCGGGGCCGAACGGGACCGCCAGATCGGCCGTATCCTGACCGAGGTGCTGTTCCAGCAGAAGACCTGGCGCGACAAGGTCAATACCCTGGTCGGCCTGCTGCAGTCGGCCGGCGGCACGCCGATGTTCGACTTCATCGAGCCCTGGCTGGCGGAAGCCCTGCGCAGCGAACCCGCCCTGGACCAGTTGCTGGGATTCCCCGAGCGGCTGGAGGAACGGTGCGGCGACCTGAACGATCTGTGGCGCGGCGCTTTCGTGATGCGCGACACCGCCGCTCCCGTGCTGGCCGACATCAACCGCCTGATCGGCGAGGGGCGGGCCCCGACGTGCAAGGCGTCTTTCGAATATGTTCTGCTGCGGACCCTGGCCAACAAGGAACCGTTGCGTTCGGCCGAGCCGGAAATCGAGATCCAGGCCATTTTCGACATGTTCCGCCGCCTGTGGAACGGCGGCGAGATCTGTGGCGGAACCCGGACACCGGCGACGCTGGAACGGCGGCAGAACCGCCTGATCACCTCGGAAGGCGTGACCGACCTGCTGCGCGAGCGCAAGGTGGTGGCCGATCGTCTGGCCTATCTGATGACCCTGGCCAACACCGCCATCGGTCCGTCGAACCGCGGCACCATCAGGACCTTCCTCGATCATTATTTCGGCGATCAGGATTTCGTGCCGCGCACGATCGGCGGCCAGGACCCGCCGGTTCCCAAGATGCAGACCCTGACCGGCATTCATCGGGCGCTGAAGGCGTCGTGGCTGCCGGAAGCCGACAAGACCCAGGCGATGGCCCGGGTGGAGACCGCCCAGCTGGAACTGCTGCGGCGTTCGCGTCTGTTCGAGCAGGTGGACAAGAAGAGCGGCGGTCCCGCCCAGAAGGTTCTGACCCTGGTCGATCTGACCCGCAAGGGCACCTTCATCGACGGCGAGGCGATGGCGCAGCTGCGGCCGATCCTGCACGTCTATCTGCGCGACCCCATGTTCCTGGTCGAATACACCGCCGGGGCATCGGGGGAAGACCGCGCCAGGAAAATCGCCCCGCTGTCCAAGACCCTGGCATCGTTCGGCGTGCCGTGGGCCGCTGAATAGGCCGGGACCGCAAAACCTGTGCCGGGGGGCCGGTTCAGGCCCCCCGGCATTGGTTACGCCGCGCCCATGTCGGTGCGGACCCGGGCGATGGCTTCCTTCAGGACCTGTTCCTTGAGCATGATGGTCGGCTCGTTGAACAGGACGTTCTTCATCCAGTCGAAGGCCAGTTGCAGCAGGGCGTCGTCGCTGGCCTTGATCAGTTCCACCGCTTCCGGCGAGACGTCATAGGCCTCGAGGAACCGCGACCCCAGCACGAAGGCGCGGAAGCCATCGACGTCGGTGGTGGCGGTGAAGAACATCTTCTTGGTCTGCAGGCTGGGTTCCTTGCCGCCGGGGCCGCCCAGGACCTTCCACGACGCCATCTTCATCAGGATGTCGACCCAGCCGCGATTGATGCGCTCGTATTCTTCCAGCTGCTGTTCGGTGCGGTAATCGCCGACATTCTGGCTCTTGCTTTCGCAATGGCCCTGGCAATGGTCTTCCTTGACCAGGAAGAAGAAGTCCTCCTTGGTCTCCATGTCCTTCATCTTCATGGACACCATGCCCAGCGGATAATAGCGGCAGGTGGCCGGGCGCTGGTCATAGACCGAACAGCCGTCGGGGGTGGAGAACGGGCAGGGGCCGCGGCCGTCATTACCGCCCATCTTCAGCTTGGCCACCGGCAGGCCGGCCTTTTCATGGATGGCGGGAACCGTGTGCGACAGCAGGAATTCGGCCGGGCGGACCCCCAGATGCTTGGACAGGCGCAAGATGCAGTTGGGGGTCAGGGTGATGTCGGCGCCGTGACAGCACTTGTTCCAGCAGCCGATTTCCTTGTGGCAGCGGAAATTGAAGGTGTCTTCCGGCTTCAGGCGGACCGGCTGGACCGGAAAGGCCGACTGGCCGCGCACGGCGTCGAACACTTCCATCTGCATGTCGCGATCGGTGGACGCCAGCCGGCTGGCTTCCATGTCCATTTCGTCGAGTTCGTCGTCTTCGGAGGTCCGGGGGGTGTTGCTCATGGGGGGCGTTCCCTGTGAATTCTTTTTGGTTGGTCACTTTATCAAGACAAAGGGGGCGCCGGAAGCCCGGCGCCCCCCCGTCTTGCAACGGAAGCGGATAAGAGCTTAGTGGCCCTGGCCCGCGTAGTGCTTTTCCACCAGATCCTTGTGAGCGACCTTGCGCAGGTGCCACTCGCCGGTGGCCGGATCGATCCGCGAGTTGACGAAGCACTTCCACTCGGCTTCGTTCAGCTTCGGATAGTCGGCGCGGTAGAAGAAGCCCGGATAACGGGTCTCTTCGCGGAACATGATGTGACGCAGGTGGGCTTCCGCCGCGACGATGCGGTGGTAGTTTTCCCAGGCGCGCATCAGTTCGTGCAGGTCCTTGGCGCGCATCTTCATGCTGTCTTCCTTCAGCATGGTCAGCAGATGCAGGCCGGTTTCCAGCATCACCTTGTTGGTGGTGTAGTAGGTCGAGGTGCCGGCCACATACTCGTCCATCAGCTTCTGCAGGCGCTGCTGCAGGTAGCGCGGAAGGATGTAATGCGGATTGACGTCCTCGGCCGTGGTCTTGTCCTTGTGCTCGATATAGGTGCGGACCGGCTTGTAGATCTCTTCGGTGATGGCCTTGATGTCACCCTTCAACGACGGCTTGAAGCCGGCATTGTCGCGGACCCACTTGACCATGGACTTGCCGCAGATGCGGCCTTCGGCATGCGAACCCGACGAGAACTTGTGGCCCGAGGCGCCCACGCCGTCGCCGGCGGTGAACAGACCCTTGACGGTGGTCATGCGGTTGTAGCCCCACTTCCACTCGGCCGGCGAGTTGATGTCTTCCGGACCCGACACCCAGATGCCGCAGCAGCCGGAATGCGACCCCAGCAGATAGGGCTCGGTCGGCATCAGCTCGGACATGTGCTGTTCCGGGCGGATGTTCATGCCGGCCCACACGCCGGCCTGACCGATGCACATGTCGAGGAAGTCTTCCCAGGCCTCGGCTTCGAGATGCTTGATCTCTTGCGGGGTCATGGTTTCGGCCAGCTTCTTCATGGCGGTCGGGGTGTCCATGAAGATCGGGCCGTTGCCGTCCTTCATTTCCTTCAGCATGGCATGGTTGCGCAGGCAGGTGGGAACCACCGTCGCCTTGTCGTAGGGCGCAAAGTCGGCCAGCATGGCGGCGTTCTTGGTCACATAGTTCTCGCCGAAGGCGTTCAGAGCCTGCGACTTGAACAGCAGGAACCAGGCGCCGACCGGGCCGTAACCGTCCTTGAAGCGGGCCGGCACGAAGCGGTTTTCCATCATGGTCAGCTCGGCGCCGACTTCAGCGGCCATCGCATAGGTCGAACCGGCATTCCACACCGGGTACCAGGTGCGGCCGTTGCCTTCGCCGGTCGAACGCGGACGGAACAGGTTCACGGCACCGCCGCAAACGTCCATGATCGCGTTGGCGCGGAAGACGTACAGCTTGTGCTCGCGCACCGAGAAGCCGACGGCACCGGCGATGCGGTTGTCCTCGTTCTCGTCCAGCAGCAGCTTCACGATGAAGCAGCGCTCGATGATGTTCTCGATGCCCAGGGCCTTCTTGGCGGCTTCGGCGACGATGGTCTTGTAGCCTTCGCCGTTGATCATGATCTGCCACTTGCCCGAACGGACCGGCTTGCCGCCGTCCTTCAGGGCGACGCCTTCCGACCCCTTGTCCTTCCAGATCGGCAGGCCCCATTCCTCGAACAGGTGCACGGAATCATCGACGTGACGGCCCACGTCGTAGACCAGATCGTCACGGGTGATGCCCATCAGATCGGCCGACACCATGCGGCAGTAATCCTTGGGGTCACGATCCGGGCCCAGATAGGTGTTGATGGCCGACAGGCCCATCGCCACGGCGCCGGAACGGTCCAGGGCGGCCTTGTCCACCAGGGTGATCTTGGCGTCAGGAGCCCAGCGGCGGGCTTCGAAAGCGGCGCCGCAGGCGGCCATGCCGCCGCCGATGATCAGGATGTCGGTATCGATCTCGATGATCTGAGGATTGCCGAAGGTATATTCGGTCATTGGGTTTTTCCTTCCCTACGTGCGCTTCGCGGCTCAGATGGTCGTCAAGGTCTTGCCGACCTCGGTGAACAGCAGCGGGCTGTCAAGGTCGCCCGCCGACGGCTTGCCGCCGTAAGGGTCGATAGAGCCCACCGGGGTGGTGCGCACAGGGAACTTGAAACGCTTCACCTCGCCATCGCGGAACTTGATGGTCCACATGATGGCGGAATCGGTGCGCATGGGAATGACGGCTCCACCCATCGGAACGAAGTCCTGATAGGCACGGACTTCGATGGCCTGCTGCGGGCAGGCCTTCACGCAGCACTGGCACTCCCAGCACTGGTCCGGCTCCTGGTTGAACGCCTTCATCCGCGCGGTATCCAACTTCATCAGGTCGTTGGGGCAGATGTACATGCAGGCGGTGACCGAGCCGCCCTTGCAGCCGTCGCACTTGTCGGTATGCACAAAAGTGGGCATTAAAACCTCCCGTGTTGCCTTTCGGCGGGTCTCCCTCAGACAGCCCGTTCGGTTGGGCGGGCCGTCAATCTCTCTTTCCTCTCCCGGTCCTTTCGCGCCCCCCGCCATCCCCGGGGCGAGGGGGTGAAGGCGGGCATCAGACCGACGTGGTTTTCCAGTCATATTCTGTATTTGACATATTTGCAATGTCTGACGTACCAATCCACGCAAGATGTTTTCGTTGCAAATAGAACAATTATAATTTCGCACTGCAAACTGGTTGGATTCGTGGAAGATTCGCAAAATACCTTATCGGAGACTCGGGCAGTCCTTTCGGGTGGGGATGGAGTGGCCGAGCTGACCCGGAGGCTGTTGGCCTTCCGCGACGAGCGCGACTGGGCGCAGTTCCACACGACCAAGAATCTGATGGTTTCGCTGGCCCTGGAGGCCGCGGAATTGCTGGAGCTGGCGCAGTGGAAGACCGATGCCCAGCTTGAGGACGCCCTGGCCGACCCGGCCCTGAAGGCGCGCCTGGGGGAAGAGTGCGCCGACGTCTTCCTGTACCTGCTGTTGCTGTGCGAGCGTGCCGGGATTGATCTGATGGCCGCCGCCTCGGCCAAGATCGTCGCCAATGCGGCGAAGTATCCCGTTGATCTGGCGCGTGGCAATTCACTGAAGTACAGCGAATTGTCCGAAGTTAAGAAAATTCTTGTGGAATGAGTTTCTAATTTAAGCGAACCTCAGGGTGCCGCAAGAGAGCGAATCAGGCTCCTGATCGTGCAACAGGGAGAGAGGGAAACATGTCCAAGCTGGTCCAGCCGCATGGCGGTGGCTCGTTGAAGCCGCTGCTGCTACCCGAGATTGAACGGCGCGAAGAACTCAAGCGCGCCGCCACACTCAAGAAAATCCCGATGACCAGCCGCGAGACCAGCGACGTCATCATGCTGGCGATGGGTGCCTATACCCCGCTGGACGGTTTCATGGGCAAGGCCGACTGGGAAGGCGTCTGCTCGGGCATGAAGATGACGACCGGCCTGTTCTGGCCGATTCCCATCACTCTGTCCGCCACCCGCGAACTGGCCGATTCCATCAGGGCCGACGAAGAGGTCGCCCTGGTCGATGCCGAGTCCGGCGAGATCATGGCCGTCATGGAAGTGGCCGAGAAGTACGAGATCGACAAGGAATTCGAGTGCCAGCACGTCTATCGCACCACTGATCCCGCCCATCCCGGCGTGGAAAAGGTGAACGAGCAGGCCCCGGTCAATCTGGCCGGCCGCGTGCGCTGCCTGTCGGAGGGCGAATATCCCGACAAGTACAAGGGCCTGTATCTGCGTCCCGCCGAAAGCCGTGCCCTGTTCGCCGAAAAGGGCTGGTCCAAGGTCGCCGCCTTCCAGACCCGCAATCCCATGCATCGGTCGCACGAGCATCTGGCCAAGATCGCCGTGGAAGTGACCGATGGCGTGTTCATCCATCAGGTTCTGGGCAAGCTGAAGGACGGCGACATTCCGGCCGAGGTGCGCACCAAGGCCATCGACGCGATGATCAACAATTACTTCGTGCCCGGCACGGTGATCCAGGCCGGCTATCCCATCGAGATGCGCTATGCCGGCCCGCGCGAGGCGCTGATCCATGCGCTGATCCGCCAGAATTTCGGCTGCTCGCATCTGATCGTCGGCCGCGACCATGCCGGCGTCGGCGATTATTACGGTCCCTTCGACGCCCAGCACATCTTCGACACGCTGTGGCCCGGCGCGCTGGAGACCGGGGCGCTGAAGATCGACATCACCTTCTTCTGCAAGAAGTGCTATGGCATGGCCACCGCCAAGACCTGCCCGCACGGCAAGGAGCATCAGGTGAACATCTCGGGCACCAAGCAGCGTGAGATGCTGTCCAAGGGCGAGGACATCCCGCCGGAATTCAGCCGCCCCGAAGTGGTGGCCATTCTGCGGGACTATTACGCGTCGCTGGGTAAATAAACGACAAGGGGTGCCGGATCCGTTCCCGGTCCCGTTCCTCCTGCCCGCGGGCGGGCGGGACGGGGCGGGGGCGGCCGGACGAGCGCATGATAAATCGCGCGCAACCGCGAAGTGGAGAGGGAAGCATGAGCGAAATGACGACCCGCAGCCGCACCATCATGGTGGTCGGCGGCGGCATCGCCGGCATCACCGCCGCCGTCGAGGCGGCCGAGGCCGGCCATGACGTGGTGCTGATCGAGAAAAGCCCGTCTCTGGGTGGCCGTGTCGCCCAGATGAACCGCTATTTCCCCAAGCTGTGCCATCCCACCTGCGGTCTGGAGATCAACTTCCAGCGCATCCGCCGGTCCAAGCGCATCAGCCTGTTCACCTTCTCGGAAGTGACGGCGGTGAAGGGCGGCCCGGGCGGCTATACCGTCACCGTGCGCACCCGTCCGCGCTTCGTGAAGCCCAACTGCACCGCCTGCGGCGATTGCGCCAAGGCGGCGACGTCGGATGTGGCCAACGCCTTCAATTACGACATGGACACGGTCAAGGCGGCCTATCTGCCGCACACGATGGCCTTTCCCATGCGCTACGTGGTCGATCCCTCGGTGGTCGGCACCCCCGAGGGCGAGGCCATCAAGGCCGCCTGCAAGGTCGGGGCCATCGACCTGGACATGCAGGACGAGACTTTCGACCTGGAAGTCGGCGCCGTGGTCTGGGCCACCGGCTGGCGGCCCTATCCGGCGGCCAACCTGACCGCCTATCGCTGGAGCGACATTCCCGACGTCATCACCAATGTCGAGATGGAGCGGCTGGCCTCGGTCGACGGCCCGACCAAGGGACGCATCGTGCGGCCCAGCGACGGAGCGGCGCCGAAGCGGGTGGCCCTGATCCAGTGCGCCGGCTCGCGCGATCTCAACCATCTGGCCTATTGCTCGCGCATCTGCTGTCTGGCCTCGATGAAGCACGCCGCCTATGTCCGCGAGCAGCTGGCCGACGCCACCGTCGACGTCTATTACATCGATCTGCGCGCCCACGATAAGCTGGAAAGCTTCATGAACCGGCTGAAGCGCGACCCGCAGGTCAACTTCATCAAGTCCAAGCCGGCCCGCATCGAGAAGAGCGACGGCGGTGGCCCGGTGGTGTGCGGCGAGAACACCCTGACCCGCGAGGTCTATGCCGAGGCCTATGATCTGGTGGTGCTGGCCACCGGCATGCAGGCTTCGCTGGCCGCCGACGGCCAGCCGACCTTCGCCGCCGATTTCGACGATTACGGCTTCGTCTTCGCCGAAGGCGAATCCATCGCCGCCGGCGTGGCCTCGGGGCCGCTGGACGTGTCCATGTCGGTGCAGTCGGCGACCGCCGCCGCGTGCCGCGCCATCCGCGCCGTGACCGCGTAGCGCCAGGGAGAATGACGATGAGCGAGAGGAAGACCGGCGTTTACCTGTGCAGCGGCTGCGGCATCGGCGAATCCGTCGCCATGAGTGCGCTGGAAGGGGTTGCCAAGTCCGAGTTCCGGCAGGAGCCCAAGACCCATGCCTGCCTGTGCGACGACAGTGGCGTGGCGATGATCAGGGCCGACATCGAGGCCGGCACCAATCAGGTGGTGATCGCCGCCTGTTCGGCCCGCGTCATGGCCGACCGCTTCGGGTTCGAGCCGATCCAGGTGGTGCGCGCCGACCTGCGCGAGAAAGTCACCTGGAGCCACCCGGCCGGCGACGAGGACACCCAGGCCCTGGCCGAGGATGCGGTGCGCATGGCCCTGACCCAGGCCAGCAAGATCAAGGCCCCCGAGCCGTGGACCGACGGCGAGTTCTCGCAGCGGATCATGGTGCTGGGCGGCGGCGTCACCGGCCTGTCGGCGGCGCGCGAGGCCTCGGGCCTGGGGCACGAGGTGCTGCTGGTCGAACGTTCGGACCAACTGGGCGGCCACGCCCTGTCGGCCTCGAAGCGCCTGCCCCACACCCCGCCCTACGACAAGCCCGAGGCCAACGGCATCGCCGCCCTGGTCGACGCCGTCAACGCCGATTCGCGGATCACCGTGCGGCTGAACTCCCTGGTCACGCGCACCGCCGGCATGCCCGGCAAGTTCGCCGTCACCTTCGCCGATGGCGGCATCGAGGATGTCGGGGCCATCGTGGTGGCCACCGGCTGGCGTCCCTATGACCCCAGCAAGCTGGGGCACCTGGGCTATGGCGCCTCGCCCGACGTGGTGACCAACACCGACATGGAGAAGATGCTGGCCAAGGGCGAGGTGGCCCGCAAGTCGGACGGCAAGCCGGTCCGGTCGCTGGCCTTCGTCCAGTGTGCCGGCTCGCGCGATCCGGCCCATCTGCCCTATTGCTCGTCCATCTGCTGCCAGACCTCGCTGAAGCAGGCGCTGGAAGTGCTGGACAAGGACCCGGCCGCCAACGTCTTCGTCATCTACGAGGAAATGCGCACCCCCGGCGTCGCCGAGGAACTGTACCGTCAGGCCCAGACCCGCGGCGTCATCTTCATCAAGGGCAAGGTCAAGAGCGTCGGGTCCGACCTGACCGTGACCGTCGCCGACGAACTGGTGCAGCAGGACGTGCCGCTGCAGGGGCTGGACATGGTGGTGCTGGCCACCGGCATGGTGCCCAACTCGACCAATCCCGATCAGGCGGCGGTGGAATATGGCGCCGACCAGCTGAAGGGCGACGTCGACCCCGAGGCTCCGATCGCCGTGGCCGGCTATTGCGGCGAGGCTCCGGCCGCGCACGAGAAGCGCGACCAGGGCGTGCCGGAAGGCGGGCCGCTGCTGAACCTGCAATACCGTCAGGGGCCGCACCTGCCGGTGCTGCATGACGGTTTCGCCGATTCGCACTATATCTGCTTCCCCTACGAGACCCGGCGCACCGGCATCTATACCGCCGGGCCGGTGCGGCGGCCGATGGATTGGGCCGAAGCCGCGGAAGATGCCGCCGGCGCGGTGCTGAAGGCCGTGCAGGCGGTGCGTTCCGCCGCTGCCGGTGCCGCCCTGCATCCGCGCGTCGGCGACCTGTCGTTCCCGAAGATCAACCTGAACGCCTGCACCAAGTGCCGCCGCTGCACCGTGGAATGCCCGTTCGGCGCCATCGACGAGGACGAGAAGGAATATCCCAACGTCAATCCCACGCGCTGCCGCCGTTGCGGCACCTGCATGGGCGCCTGCCCGGTGCGCACCATCAGCTTCGACAATTACTCGGTCGAGATGCTGTCTTCGATGATCAAGTCGGTGAAGATCCCCGACGAGTTCTCGGGCAAGCCGCGCATCCTGATCATGGCCTGCGAGAACGACGCCGTTCCCGCCCTGGACATGGCCGGCATCAAGCGCAACACCTGGTCGGCCCATGTTCGCGTGGTGCCGGTGCGCTGTCTGGGTTCGGTCAGCCTGCTGAACATCTCGGATGCGCTGTCGGCCGGCTATGACGGCGTCATGCTGATGGGCTGCAAGCCCGGCGACGATTACCAGTGTCACTTCGTCAAGGGATCGGCGATGGCCGCCGAGCGTCTGTCGAAGGTCGGCGAGACGCTGAAATCCATGATGCTGGAGCCGGAACGCGTGGTGCAGGCCGAAGCCTCCATCGCCGATTCCGACCGTCTGCCCAAGGTCATCGACGGCTTCGTCGAGACGATCGTGGGTATCGGCTTCAATCCGTTCAAGGGGTTCTGACGCCATGAATGCCCTGTCACCCAATCCCGGCAAGACTTACGACCTGAACTTCGCCCGCTGGGTCTACGAGAACGTCGACGGCGGAGACCGCATGGCCCTGTGCATGCAGTGCGGCACCTGCTCCGGCAGCTGCCCCATCGGCACCCAGATGGATTACGGGCCGCGCAAGCTGTTCATGATGATCCGCGCCGGCATGAAGGAAGCGGTGCTGACGTCGAACACCCTGTGGAACTGCGTGTCCTGCTACAATTGCGTGGTGCGCTGCCCGCGCAAGGTGCCGGTCACCTATATCCTGCACGATTTGGCCCATGTGGCGGTGCGGGAAGGCTATGCCCAGGCCAAGGACAGCGACAACGCCCGGTTCGCCCGCGCCTTCTGGTGGTCGGCCGCCAAATATGGCCGCACCGACGAGCGTCTGGTCACGGCCAAGTATTATTTCAGCTTCGGCATGGGCGAGGGCATCAAGCGCGGCATGGCCAACCAGAAGATCGCGATGGGCATGGTCAAGACCAAGCGCATGCATCTGGGAATGCCGCACAAGGTGAAGAATACCGGAGAACTGAAGGCGATGCTGGCCAAGGCGGCCGAGCTGGAAGCCAAGAAGCACGGCGCGAAGTGAGGATCGGCCCATGACCAAGACCATGTCTTATTATCCCGGCTGCAGCTCGCAAGCGTCGGCCGTGCATCTGGATACCTCGCTCAGGGCCGTGATGGGCAAGCTGGGCGTCGAATTGCGCGAAGTCGAAGACTGGAACTGCTGCGGCGCTTCCGTCGGCCATATCGACGGCGGCCATCTGGGCATGTTCGCCCTGAACGGCCGCAATCTGGCCGCCGCCCAGGCGCAGGGGCCCGAGGATTTCGTCACGCCCTGCGCCGCCTGCTATCTCAACAGCCACTACCACAACGAAAAGATCCGCGGCGACGAGGATCTGAAGACCGAGGTCAACGAGGTTCTGGCCGCCGGCGGCAAGTCCTATGACGGCTCGCTGCACGTCCGCCATTCCTGCGAGGTGCTGGTCAACGACATCGGCATGGACAAGGTCAAGGAACAGGTGACCAAGCCGCTGACCGGCCTGAAGGTGGCCGGCTGGATCGGCTGCCAGACGGTCCGCCCGTTCGCCAAGACCGAACGCGGCGGCGAATTCGCCACCTATGACGATCCCCAGTTCCTGGATGATTTCATCACCGCCTGCGGCGCCGACGCGGTGCCGTTCAAGGGCAAGACCAAATGCTGCGGCGGGTCGGTCAGCGTCATGAGCCCCGACAAGACCCTGCACCTGATGAAGGACATCCTGGACGAGGTCAAGGCGACCGGCGCCGAGGTGGTGGTGACGCCCTGCCCGCTGTGCCAGACCAATCTGGAAATGTATCAGCCGATGATCAATGAGAAATTCGGGACGGACTTCAACTATCCGGTGATGTTCTATTCCCAGTTGATGGCTGTGGCGTTCGGTCTGGATGCCGAAAAGGACGCGGCGCTGCACCAGCATCTGATCCCGCCACAAGCCGTTATTGCCCGGGCGAAGTAGTCACAGGGGGCTTCTGCCCGGGAACCTTGGGCCGCGCCTGTCATGGCGCGGCCCTACTTTTTTGCCGGAACCGATCTAAGATAAAGGAATGAAATCGTTTTTGGCCTCCTCAAATAGGGGGTGCGACTATGCCGAATCTGCTATAGGCTAATACCGATGTATGGGCGGGGGCCTAAGGTTCGGTCATGAAAAAAATTCTAATTGTTGAGGATGATTCCGTATCCGCACAGCTTTGTAAGTCAATTCTGGGACGTCAATTCGAAGTCGTCTTGGTATCGACAGCAAATCAGGCCTTGGATGTTTTGGCGGGAAAAAATCCATTCGATCTGATTTTGCTTGATATCGGTTTGCCGGATATGGACGGCTATGCTTTGTGCCAGGCTGTCCGTGAAAAGAAGCTTGCTGAAGGCGTGCCGATTATCTTCATTACCGGGCGCACAGCCTCTGAAGATGAAGAGCAGGGTTTTCGCGTCGGCGCCGTCGATTATATCCGCAAGCCTCTGTCTCCCTATGTTCTGCGCGCCCGCGTCAATGCCCGGCTGGGCGAGTTTGGTCTTCTCGATGCCGAGGCCTCCGAGCAGGGGGACAAGCGCGTCCGGATGCGGGAGCGCCTGTCCGAGTTCAAAAAATCCTTTTCAACCGCCCAAGGTGATGGAAAGTCCTCGCGGCTCTATATCATCAACCTGACGCCTCTGGAAAAGCTGTTCGCCAGCAGATGGGAAAAAGTTCAGCACAAGGTGGTATTCATCGTCGAGACGATGGTCTCGTCCAGCCTTGGCAAGGGCGAGGCATACAAGTATTTCGGTGACAATATTTTTGCCGTCATCTACCCAAGCCTTGGTCCGGCCGAAGGCAAGGTCCGGGCCGGTGCTCTGTGCGAGAACATCTGCAAGAAGCTTCTGGGCGAGGAGTTCGAGGCTGGGCGCGGCGGTCAGGCGATCGTCGACGAAATGCAGCTGCTGGGACGTGAAGCCGAGACCCCGGCCGGGGGCGGCACCCAGACCGGCGGGCAGGATCCCCAGATTGCCTATCGGCACATTCTCGACAGCGTGCAGATGGAATATCTGCCGATCTGGAATCCCGAGTTCCGGCACGTCGACGGATACCGCGTGTCGTTCCGCCGGGAATTCCACGGCCGCAGCCTGTTCGGCAAAAGCGTGCTGCAGGGGGGCGGTACCGACCCGCTATGGCCCGGCCTGTACGAAAAGATGTTCGCCGACATCACCGGCAAGCTGAACGACGTGCAGGGCAAGACCCCCTATGTCATCGTCACCATCCATACCGATTCCCTGATGAACCGCGAATTCCTGGATGTCATCAAGATCGCCGCGACATCGGGATCGTTCCGCAAGCGGATCCGGATCGAGATCGTCGGGCTCGACGACGATATCAGCATGAACAGGCTTTATGGAATTCTGTCGGCCATCGGCAGTTTCTGCGATTCCCTGATGGTCCGGATTTCGCCCGACAGCCCGATATCCCATGCAATCAAGATGCTTGGGGTCAATACCATCGGGCTGAATTTCTCCGACGTGCATCGCAGCGGCTTGGGGCGTCGCGCCTCGTATGTCGTGGCGTCGCACTTCGCCAAAAAATCGGCTTCGCTTGGCTTTAACAATTATATGTGGGACGTTGACACCATTCCCGATTTCCAAGTAATGATGGCGACACATTTCAAGTCTATTGGCGGCAAGGTTATCGGCCCTTCTGTCGAGGCGCCTGCGGGTGTCCGGCCGTTGGCCCAGGCAAACATCCTGAAGCCGGTTGCATAGTGGATGGGGGAAGAAGATGATTTATTGGGACCCAAAGCTTGAGACTGGAATTGCTGTAATCGACGAAGATCATAAGACCCTGTTCGGCCTGCTGAATGCGCTGTTGCGGATTATTGACGATGGCGAAAAGGCCGACGACGCCGCACTGGCTATTTCCGCCCTCAACGATTACGCCGTCGGACATTTCAAGCGGGAAGAGGCCTTGATGCTGCTGTGCGGCTATCCCGGGCAGGACCGCCATGAGCGCGACCACAATGCCTTCCGGCAGGGAATGAAAAGTCTGCAGCATCTGTTCAGCATCAATGCCGGCATGGTCAATCTGCGCGGTGTATCCGACTTTCTGCTGAATTGGTTGCAGCAGCACATCGCCGTGTCCGACCGCGCTTATGTGCCGAAGATGCAGGAAAGCAGCGCCCTGATCGCCAAGGCCTCGGAAAACCTGATTTCGTGCACCTCGTTCGATCTGTAAGCCGCCGACCCGGCCGGTTCCCGCTGTGGAATCGGCCATTTTTTCACGGCGGTAGAACTTTGTTTCAGGTATGTCCCATTCTATTCTTTAGTGTCAAAAATTTATTCTTCTGAATAGGTTTCGGGTGGCGTATAACCACATCCTTGCGGGGTGCGGTCGTGGATGGAGGTTGGCTGGTGATTTCGTGGAATGAAACCTTGAGCACGGGGATTGACGTGATCGACGATGATCACAAGTTCCTGACCTCCTTGATCAATCAATTCGCGGAACTGGCCGAGCATTGCGAAGATCTGGCGCAGATTTCCATCGCTGTCGGTGCGTTGAGTGAATATGTCCTCAACCATTTCCGTCGGGAAGAGATCCTGATGATGGTCTGCACCTATTCGGAACGGCGCCAGCATCAGCGGGAACACAAGGCGTTCACCGACATCGTCGATTCCCTGCAGCAGCTGTACCGGCTGCGGCCCCGACTGGTCAATCTGCGGGAAGTCGCGATTTTTCTGTCCGATTGGCTGAATTCCCACATCGCGGTATCCGATCAGGGGTATGTCGCGCAGATGCGGGCGCACAAGTCCCTGGTGGACACCGTTTCCACCAATCTGCGCGATGATGTGAATTTCCGTTTCGACGAACCGGACCATTTGCGCGTCAGCTGACCGGCTGATTGCCAAGACGGGCGTGCGACATCCGGGGCCGTCCGCGTTCCGTCTTGGACCCGTCGATGCATCAGAAAAGAACGAATCGGTCCATCAGCCGTTGGCTCGGATGCGGATGAAGGACATCGGCAACCAGACCCGACGCGTGAAGTTCCGTCAGAAGTTCTTTCAGCAAGGTTACCGTGACCATAGCTTTCAGGTCGCCGTTCTTTCTGTCGTTGATCGGCTGGTCATGCATGAGAATGATGGCGCCGTGAATCCGGGGGGACGACACCACGCGGCGCGCCTCTGCCCGGCACAGGCCTTCGATATCGCCGGCAGATGAGCAGCGGGGCGAGATCAGGTGATCTTCCGTTGAAAGGCGCCAATGGGCGATCTGGCTGTTGGGCATCCACTTGCGCACCGACCGATGCACACTGATCTTGCGGTATCCGCCGTTGTACGGCATGCGAACCAGATAGGGCTGCGGCGTCGGCCGGTATTTAGCCAGTATGTTTTCGCAGCGGTCGAAATCGACGATCAGCCGGTCGGGCTTTTCTTTGTCCAGGCGGACATGATCCCACCCATGTGCATAGACCGCATGTCCGCGCCGAACGGTTTCCTGCACCAGTTCCTCGGCGTGGACGATTCGGCAGCCGGACATGAAGAAGGTTGCCTTGGCCCCGAATTCGTCCAGAGAATCCAGCATCCCGGGAAGCGAATCGGGCATCGGCGCGTCATCGATGGTGATCGCGACGGACATCTCGCCGGGTGGCTGGCTTCTCAGTACCGGCAACCACATGCCGGGGGAAATGCTGACTTGCATGACGACCTCTCGCGGCGGAAGGTTACCGATCTCGACGTGAATTGCAACGGCTGCGGCCGGTCAAATTCCGGCGCCCATGTCGATCAGGCCGGTCTGCCGTTCGACCTCGACCAGCAGCGCGTGCAGGCTGCGGTCGACGAACCCGTCGGATTCCAGTTGCCGGACGGTGTTGATCAGATAGTCGCGGTTCAGCCCGGCGGCGCCCTGGGCATCCATGATGATGGTGGCCTGGCGTTCCGGGTCCAGGTTTCCGGCATAATGGCGGTGGCCGCGGTCGGCCACGAAGGTGTAGGCGGCGGCGCGGTGGCCGTTCTCCAGGGTGACCTGGGCGATATGGGGGCGGTAGGCGTATCCGACCAGTTCGCGCTCGTTGAGATAATGCACGGTGGACCGGGCGTCGGCGGCCGGCACCCGGAAGGCCAGCCCCCGGCACGAACCGCCGCGATCCAACCCCAGCACCAGCCCCGGCTGCTGCGGAGTGCCGCGATAATGCAGCGAATACAGGCAGAACGAGCGGTGCCATCCCCTGAGCAGGGCCGGGACCGCCTCGGCGAAGGCAAAGCCCGGCCGCCACATCAGCGAGCCATAGCCGAACACCCACAAGTCGCCGCGCCCTGTCAGCATCTGTCGTCCTGGTTCCGGCGAAACACGCACCATGTGAAGACCTGGGGCCTGCCCCCGGGGGTCAGGTGCTCTTCCCGCCGGGTATCCAGCAGTTGGAAGCCGTTTCCCAGGATGGCGGACAGGGCCGGCGCGTCGTACCGCTGAACGGGCAGGCCCGAGCACTTGTCCGGGCCATCGGGGGCGAAGGTGGCGAAGATGGCGATGCCGCCGGGCACCAGGGCGGTCGTCAGCGCCCGGCAATAGGCCTGGCGGTCCTCGTCCCGGGTCAGGAAGTGGAAGACGGCCCGATCATGCCAGACATCGAACAATCCGGAGACCGGGCGCCAGTCCAGGATGTCGCTTTCGATCCAGGTGACCTCGTCGCCCAGCGGCCCCAGCCGTTCGGCGGCCTGGGTCATGGCTGCTTCCGAGATGTCGAGCACCGCCACATGGCGCCAGCCGCGCTCGATCAGACGGTCGACCAGCAGCGAGGCGCCGCCGCCGATGTCGACCAGCCCGGCATCCTTGCGCAGGCCAAGCCCGTCGATCAGTTGAAGGGACATTGCCGGTTCGGGCTGGAACCAGCTGGTCTGCTCGGCCGGCTTTCCGGTCCAGACCTGTTGCCAATGCTGGCGGCGTTCGTCGGTTATGGTCATGGCACGTCTCCTTGCCGCCATAATGATACGGGACGCGGCTTTCGTCGCGCTGGAAATCGACCGCCGGGCGTCGTATATCAGGACCCGTCGCCTCTCGCGCTTGCGAGGGGCTCTTGCTGCTTTCGAGGATGACATGGCGGACGTGTGGACTCCGGATACCTGGCGGACCAAGACCCTGCATCAGGTTCCCTCCTACCCCGATTCCGGCCGGCTGGCCGGGGCCGAGGAAACCCTGTGCAGTTTCCCGCCGCTGGTTTTCGCCGGCGAGGCCCGCCGCCTGAAATCCTCGCTGGCCAACGTCGCCGAGGGGAAGGCCTTCCTGCTGCAGGGCGGCGACTGCGCCGAAAGCTTCGCCGAATTCCGCGCCAACAATATCCGCGACACTTTCCGCGTCATGTTGCAGATGGCGGTGGTGCTGACCTACGGCGCCGCCATGCCGGTGGTCAAGGTCGGGCGCATGGCCGGCCAGTTCGCCAAGCCGCGTTCCGCCGATACCGAAACCATCGACGGCGTCACCCTGCCCAGCTATCGCGGCGACATCATCAACGGCATCGAGTTCACGCCCGAGGCCCGCATCCCCGATCCCGACCGCATGATCCGCGCCTACAACCAGTCGGCGGCGACGCTGAACCTGCTGCGCGCCTTCGCCCAGGGCGGCTATGCCGACCTGCACAAGGTCCATCAATGGACGCTGGGCTGCGTCGCCGGGTCGCTGCAGGGCAAGCTGTACGAGGAAATGGCCAACCGCCTTTCCGAGACCCTGGCCTTCATGGGCGCCTGCGGCATGACCAGCGAGACCACTCCGCAGATCCGCGAGACCGAGTTCTTCACCTCGCACGAGGCCCTGCTGCTGCCTTACGAGCAGGCGCTGACCCGCGTCGATTCGACCACCGGCGACTGGTACGATTGTTCGGCCCACATGCTGTGGATCGGCGAGCGGACCCGTCAGCTGGATGCCGGCCATGTCGAGTTCCTGCGCGGCGTGCGCAATCCCATCGGCTTCAAGGCAGGGCCGTCGATGTCCGGCGACGATCTGTTGCGGTTGATCGACACCCTGAATCCCGACAACGAGCCGGGCCGCATCACCGTCATTACCCGCATGGGGGCCGAGAAGATCGAGGAGAAGCTGCCGGCCCTGGTCCGTCACGTCACCCGTGAAGGCCGTTCGGTGGTGTGGTCGTGCGATCCCATGCACGCCAACACGGTCAAGGCCGGGACCGGCTACAAGACCCGCGAATTCGACCGGATCCTGGGCGAGGTGCGGGCCTTCTTCGCGGTACACAAGGCGGAAGGCACCCATGCCGGCGGCGTGCATTTCGAGATGACCGGCCAGGACGTCACCGAATGCGTCGGCGGCAGCAATGCGGTGACCGAAGCCCGGCTGGGCGACCGCTACCACACCCATTGCGACCCGCGCCTGAACGCCAACCAGGCGCTGGAGCTGGCCTTCCTGATCGCCAACCAGCTGAAGGTCGAGCGCCAGCAGGACGCCGCCGCCCGGAAGGCGGCGGGAAAGTAGGGGCGGGCCGTCCCCCTCCCCGGCGGCGCCGGGGGGGGGGGAGGTCAGTTGCCGCCGGCCTGCAGGCGTTCGGGGTCGAGCCGGATGTCGCGGCGGACCAGCCCTGAAGCCCCCAGCGAGGGAGTTTTCCTGCCGTCGACGGTGACATCCAGGGCGCCGGCATTGCCGACCATCAGCATCAGTCCGGGACGGTTCGGCACGGCATAGCTGTCGCCCTTGCGCAGCAACCGCGACACCAGCAACTGCCCGTCCATCTCGCGCACCTGAATCCAGCAATCGTCCGAGCCGGCGGTCAGGCTGACCCGCGAGCCGGCGGCATCCTGGGATACCACCTGCGGCGGCGGCGGGGATGATTCCACCGGCTTGGCGGCCTCGGCGGGCTTCGGCGGCTCGGCCGCCGTCCTGGCGGGCTTGGCGGCGCCGGCCGGTTCGGCTTTCGCGGGTTCGGCTTTCACGGGCTCGGCCTTGGCGGGTTCCGCCTTGCCCCTGGAATCGTCCTCGCCGTCCGGCGGCGGCACGATCTCGGTGTCCTTGGCGGGCGCCGGCGGTGTGGCGGCCTCTCCCTTGGCGGGGGGGGCCTCGTCCGGCTTGGGCGGGCTGTCCTGCGGCTTGGCCGGTTCGCCGTTCAGGGCGGCCGGGCGGTTCAGCAAAGACGACAGGCGGTCGGGCAGGGGCGGCACCATTTCGGTGACCTGCTTGTCCCGCGACGACAGCCAGTACCAGCCGCCATAGGCGATTGCGGCGAACAGCAATCCCAGGAACAGGATGGCGCCACCGGGGACGCGGCCTTCCGAGACCGGCGAGGGGAACACCAGCTCTGAACGGGAATGCAGGCCATCGGCGGCTTCGGCACGGAAACGGCGGACCATTTCCTCACCGTCCAGGCCCAGGAAATCGGCATAGGTACGCAGGAATCCGACGGCATAGGTGCCGCCGGGCAGATCACGGTGGCGCCCTTCTTCCAGTGCCTGAAGATAGGGCTGGCGAATCCGCAGCAGGGTCGCGACCTCGGCCAGACCCTTTCCGGTTCTGTCGCGGGCCGCCCTGAGCGTCGCCCCCACGTCGCTGGTCCGGACGGCCGAATCGTTCTGTTCTTCGGATATGTTCTCCACGGCCTTGCGATCCGCCCCCCTGTTTGACCATACCCGATACCATATGGCTTCGTTCTGTGTATCAAAGTCGGTGCCGGACAGGCAACCCGTCCCATGCGCAGGACCTACAGAATTACGCCGTGATCCTGGGCAAAGGCCTTCAGTTTATCGCGCAGCGAGCGGTCGGGCAGGGCCAGCAGGGTGTCGAGATAGGCGGACAGCGGTCCGACGGTCAGCGAACGGATCATGGTCTTGACCGGGCCGATGGCCGGGGACGAGACCGACAGAATGCGCACGCCGCAGGCGATCAGGGCCATCGCTTCCAGAGGCCGCCCGGCCATCTCGCCGCAGACCGACAAAGGAATTCCGGCGGCCGTGCATTTGCCGGCGACGGTCTTGATGAAGCTCAGCATCCCCGGAGCCAGCGGATCGTAGCGTTCCGAGATGCGGGGGTTGCCACGGTCGACGGCATACAGGAACTGCGTCAGATCGTTGGAGCCGATCGACACGAAATCGACCAGAGGCAACAGGGCGTCCAGCTGGAAGGCCAGGGCCGGCACCTCCAGCATGGTGCCGATCTTGATGCTGTCCGGCATCCGGGTTCCGCCGGCCCGCTCGTGCTCGATCTCCAGATCCATGATGCGCCGGGCCTGCACCAGTTCGGCGACCTCGGCGATCATCGGGAACATCACCCGAAGCTCGCGGCCGCCGGCGGCGCGCAGCAGGGCCCGCAACTGGTGGCGCAGGACGGCCGGCCGGTCCAGGGTGATGCGGATCGAGCGCCAGCCCAGGGCCGGGTTGTCCTCGTCATAGGGATTCCAGTAGGGCAGGATCTTGTCGCCGCCGACATCCAGGGTGCGGAACACCACCGGCTTGCCGGCCGCCTGATCCAGAATCTTGTGGTACAGCTGGGTCTGGGCGTCGACGTCGGGCAGGCTGGACCGGGCCATGAACGGCAGTTCGGTCCGGTACAGGCCGATTCCGTCGGCGCCGGAATCATGCAGGTGCTGCATGTCCAGCAACAGGCCGGCATTCATCATCAGACGCACCGACAGGCCGTCGCGGGTGGCGGCGGGCAGGTCCTTCAGGCGCGCATAGTGGGCTGCCCGCTGCTGGCGCTGGCGGATGGCGTCGGCGAAGATGTCGCGGATGTCGTCGGGAGGACGCAGGAAGACCTGGGCATTGTCGCCGTCGACGATGACCGGGTCCAGCACCTCGACCTTGTCCAGAACTTCCTTGCAGCGGCCGACCACCGGGATATCCAACGCCCGGGCGACGATGGCCACGTGCATGGTCGGGCTGCCTTCTTCCAGGACCAGGGCGCGCAGGCGCTTGGGGTCGTAGTCGAACAGCTCCATCGGCCCCATCGTGCGGGCGATCAGGACAGCGTCGGCGGGCAGTTCGCCTTGCGAGGCGGGGCCGCCTTCGCCGGCCAGGTGCTGCAGCAGGCGGTTGGCCAGATCCTCGAAATCGTGCAGGCGTTCGCGCAGGTAGGGGTCCGTCACCTGGCTCATGCGGGCGCGGGTGTCCTCGTGCACCTTCTGGACGGCGGCATCGGCGGTCAGGCCGGTGCGGATGGCTTCGCCGATGCGGCCCAGCCAGCCTTTGTCCTCGGTGAACATGCGATAGGTTTCCAGCACGTCGCGATGTTCGCCGTCGCGCATCTCGGGGCGCGAGAACAGCTCGTCCAGGGCGGTCTTGATGCTGGTCAGCGCCGTCTTCAGGCGTTCCAGCTCGACCTCGGGATCCTCGGCGACCAGACGGCGGATGGTGACGCGCGGCTGGTGCAGCACGGCGACGCCGATGCCGACGCCGCCATTGAGGCGCAGGCCTTCCAGGCGCAGCGGCAGCAAAGCGTTGCCGTCGACCTGCACCAGTTCCTCGCGGGCGACCAGCTCGCCCGAGGCCACCAGTTCGGCCAGGACCATCGCCACCGTTTCCAGCGTCTCGATTTCTTCGTCGCTGTAATGGCGCTGGGTGCGGTTCTGCACCACCAGGACGCCGACGACGCGGCCGCCGCGGATGATGGGCACGCCCATCAGCGAATGGAAGATTTCTTCACCCGTTTCCGGGCGATAGGCGAAGCGGGGGTGGCTTTGGGCGTCGGCCAGGGCCAGCGGCCGGGCATGGGCGGCGATGTCGCCCACCAGGCCTTCGCCGACCCTGAGGCGGGTCTTGTGGATGGCGTCCTTTTTCAGGCCCTCGGTGGCGAACAGTTCCAGGATGTCGCCGGCCCGCATGACGTAGCACGAGCAGACCTCGGCGACCATGTCGGCGGCGATCAGGTGGACCACCTTGCTCAGGCGTTCCTCGCCGGTGCCGCCGCCGGCCATGACGTCGCGCAGGCGAGCCAGCAGGCGGCGTGAGACCGAAGGCGCCGCCGGAGACATCACGACACCGCAGCCGGCACCGCCGGCAGGCGCCCCGCCAGCGAGCACAGGGCCTGCTCGACCAGTTCGCTCAGGATCTCGGCGCAGGGCTGTTCGCGGTTGACCATGCCCACGCTCTGGCCGGCCATCACCGATCCGGTTTCGACGTCGCCGTCGATCACCGCCCGGCGCAAGGCCCCGGCCCAGAAATGCTCGATCTCCAACTGGGCTTCCTTGTGCTCCATCTCGCCGGCGCGGAAGCGGCGGATCACCTCGTGCTGGAATTCGACGAAGCGGCGCGAGCCTTCGTTGGCCAAAGCCCGTACCGGGATCACCGGAAAGGCCGGGTCGACCTGAACCGTGGGGACCGCGTCGCGGGCGGCGGCGCGGATGAAGGCCTTCTTGAAGTTGGGATGGGCGATGCACTCGCTGGCGCAGACGAAGCGGGTGCCCAGCTGCACGCCGACGGCGCCCATTTCCAGATAGCCGACGATGGCCTCGCCGCGGCCGATGCCGCCGGCCACGAAGACCGGCAATCGCGGCGCCATCTCGGGCAGGATCTCCTGGGCCAGGACGCCGGTGGCCACCGGGCCGATATGGCCGCCGGCCTCGGTGCCTTCGATCACCAGGGCGTCGGCGCCCGAACGCACCAGCTTCTTGGCCGCCACCGGGGCGGGGGCGAAACAGATGACCTTGGCCCCGGTGTCCTTGGCCCGCCGGATGGCGTTGGTGGGCGGCAGGCCGCCGGCCAGGACGATGTGACCGACCTGCAGTTCGCCGCACACGTCGATCAGCCGGTCCAGCTGCGGATGCATGGTGATGAGGTTGACGCCGAACGGCTTGGCCGTGCGTTCCTGGGTGGCGGCGATTTCCGCCGCCAGCCGGTCCGGCTCCATCGAGCCGCAGGCGATGACCCCGAAGCCGCCGGCATTGGAGATGGCCGAGACGAGGTGGCGCTCGGAAATCCAGGACATGGCGCCGCCCATGATGGCGACCTCCGTGCCCAGGAATTCGCAGCCCCGGCGCCACAGCCCGTCAAGCCGCTTGCGCGCGCCCGTCATGTCCACAAGGCTTACTCCTCCGCCGCGCCGTCAGGCCGCGTCCAGACCATAGGCGGTGTGCAGAGCCCGCAACGCCAGTTCGGTGTATTTTTCCTCGATCAGCACGCTGATCTTGATTTCCGACGTCGAGATGACCTGGATGTTGATGCCTTCGGCCGCCAGGGTCTGGAACATCTTCTGGGCGATGCCGGCATGGCTGCGCATGCCGACGCCGACCACCGAGACCTTGACGACATTGGCGTCGGCGACCAGTCCCTCGAATCCCAGGCTGGACTTGTTGTCCTCGATCACCTTGCGGGCGCGGTCCAGGTCGGCGCGGCCGACGGTGAAGGTCAGGTCGGTGGACTTGCCGTCTTCCGACACGTTCTGCACGATCATGTCGACGTTGACAGCCGCCTCGGCCAGCGGGCCGAAGATGGCGGCGGCGACGCCGGGGCGATCGGCCACGCGCACCAGGGTGATCTTCGCTTCGTCACGGCTATAGGCGATGCCGCTCACCAGTTCCTTTTCCACGATCTCATCCTCATCACAGACCAGGGTTCCGGGGGCGTCGACGAACGACGACAGCACCTGCACCCTTACATGGTGTTTCATGGCCATCTCGACCGAGCGGGTCTGCAGCACCTTGGCGCCGACCGAGGCGAGTTCCAGCATCTCTTCATAGGTGATCTTGTCGAGCTTGCGGGCCTTGGCGACGATGCGCGGGTCGGTGGTGTAGACGCCGTCGACGTCGGTGTAGATGTCGCAACGATCCGCCTTCAGGGCCGCCGCCAGCGCCACCGCCGAGGTGTCCGAACCGCCGCGGCCCAGGGTGGCGATGCGGTTGCCGGGGGCGATGCCCTGGAAACCGGCGACCACCGCCACCGAGCCGGCGGCCATGTCGGCCAGCATCTCGGTGGTGTCGATGCTGTCGATGCGGGCCTTGCCGTGGGTGGCGTCGGTGCGGATCGGCACCTGCCAGCCGCACCACGACCGCGCCTTGATGCCCATCTCCTGCAGCCCGATGGCCAGCAGTCCGACGGTCACCTGTTCGCCGGTGGCGACCACGGTGTCGTATTCTTTCTGGTCGTGCAGCGGCGCCATCTGCTTGCACCACTCGACCAGCTGGTTGGTCACGCCGGACATGGCGGACAGGACCACCGCCACCTCGTTGCCGGCGGCGACCTCGCGCTGGACGCGCCGCGCCACGTTCTTGATCCGGTCGATGTCGCCGACGGACGTGCCGCCGAATTTCATCACGATACGAGCCATGAGGAACCCTCTAGGGACCGCGCCGGCCAAGGCCCGCGGTCGATTTGAAAATCTTTTGACTGCCCGGTTGCCGCCCGAAGGGCGCCTCTTCATACTCTGTCGCCACTCGGGACGCAAGTGCGGCCCGGCCTGTATGAAATGTCGGAGTTTGCCATGACCGCCACCGCCTCGCCCGAAGAAGTCGCCCGCTTCACCGCAATGGCCGAGGCATGGTGGGACCCCACCGGCAAGTTCAAGCCGCTGCATCGTTTCAACCCGGTGCGGCTGGCCTTCATGCGCCGCGAACTGGCGGCCCATTTCGGCCGCGATCCCGACCTTCTGTATCCGTTCGAGGGTCTGCGCCTGCTGGATGTCGGCTGCGGCGGCGGCCTGCTGTCCGAACCGCTGGCCCGCATGGGCTTCGCCGTCACCGGCATCGATGCCGGCGAGCGCAACGTCGCCGTCGCCCGCATCCATGCCGAACAGTCGGGGGTCGGGGTGGATTACCGGGTCGGCGGGCCGGAGGATGTCGAGACCGGGGCCTTCGACGTGGTCATGGCGATGGAAGTCATCGAGCACGTGCCCGAACCCGACCGTTTCATCGCCCTGGCGGCCGGCGCCCTGAAGCCGGGCGGCGCCTTCCTGGGGGCGACCCTGAACCGCACGGCGAAATCCTTCGCCCTGGCCAAGGTCGGCGCCGAATACGTGCTGCGCTGGCTGCCCAAGGGCACGCACGACTGGAAGAAGTTCGTGCGGCCGTCCGAATTCGCCCACCATCTGCGCGCCGCCGGAATCGAGCCGCGCCGTTTCCGCGGACTGGATTACTCGCTGCTGACCGACGAGTGGAGCGAGACCGATTCCCTGGACGTCAATTACCTGCTGTTCGGGGTGAAGGCATAGGGGGCCGGCCGGAACCGGCCCCCACCGCCACGGTCAGAATTTGTAGAGAACGCCCACCGTGACGACGTCGCTCTCGATCTCGTAGCTGTCGGTGCGGGTTCCGGCGTCGCGCCCCAAGAAAACTGATTTATACGCGGTATTTTTAGTAAATAACGCTTTGAACTCGGTTCAGCAACCGATGTTTTCGGACAACCATGCGGTATGGACATCAGAAGCCGCGTCGCACTCAGAATTCGGACCATCCGCAAGAGCAGGGGGCTCACCCAGGAAGACCTGGCGGAGATGATCGACCGTTCGGTCGATGCGGTCTCCAACATCGAGCGCGGCACCAGTCTTGCCGGCTACGACACCCTGGAACGGTTGGCCGTGGGGTTGGGTGTGGCGGTGGCTGATTTCTTCGCCGACGCCGAACCGGGGTCTTCCCGGCGGACGGCGGCGATGCAGCGGCTTGTCGATGCCGCCCGCTCCCTGGATGACGAAACCCTGGAAAAGGGCGTCGCCATCATCGAGGTGCTGGCCGGTCGTCGAAGCTTCGGTTGACACGATCTTCCTTGCGGCAATTCGGTACCGGATTACCAAAAAAACGCTGGCAGAATTCGTTGCCCTGCGGCACAATAGGGTTAAAGATTGTCACGCGGCGGCAATAAGCCGCGGGCATAACAAGGGAGGATGTTCAATGCGTAGCCTCGCTAAGTGGGGTGTGGCGGCTTGCGCCGTCGTTGCTGCCGGCGTGTTCGCTGGCGCCGCTCAGGCTGCCGATACCATCAAGATCGGTACGTTTCTTTCGGTGACGGGTCCGGCTTCGTTTCTGGGCGAGCCGGAAAAGAAGACCCTTGAGATGTATGTCGAGCGCCTGAACAAGGATGGCGGCGTCAAGGGCAGGAAGGTCGAACTGGTCCATTACGACGACGGCGGCGCCCCCGACAAGGCGGCCACTTTCGCCAAGCGTCTGATCCAGAACGACAATGTCGATATCATCGTCGGCGGTACCACCACCGGCACCTCGATGGCGGCGATCAAGGTGGTCGAGCCGGCCGGCGTGCCGTTCATCTCGCTGGCGGGCGGCATCGACATCGTCGACCCGGTCAAGAAGTGGGTGTTCAAGACCCCGCACACCGACCGCATGGCCGCGGAAAAGGTCTTCCTGGACATGAAGAAGCGCGGTCTGACCAAGATCGCCATGATTTCCGAGGATGCCGGCTTCGGCAAGTCGGGCCATGACCAGTCGCTGAAGGTCGCCGGGATTTACGGCATCCAGATCGTCGCCGACGAGGTCTATTCGCCCAAGGACCCCGACGTCACCGCGCAGCTGACCAAGATCAAGAACGCCGCCGGCGTGCAGGCGGTGTTCAATTTCGGCTTCGGCCAGGGTCCGGCCATCGTCACCAAGAACTACAAGCAGCTGGGCATGTCGCTGCCGTTCTACCAGTCGCACGGCGTCGCCTCGAAGGATTTCATCAAGCTGGCCGGCGAGGCCTCGGAAGGCATCCGTCTGCCCGCCGCCGGCCTGGTGGTGGCCGATCAGCTGGCCGCCACCGATCCGCAGAAGCCGGTGGTCACCGCCTTCAAGAAGGAATACGAAGCCGCCTTCAAGTCCGACGTCTCGACCTTTGCCGGCCATGCCTATGACGGGCTGCAGATCGCCCTGGCGGCGATCCTGCGCGCCGGCTCGACCGACAAGGAAAAGGTCCGCTCGGAAATCGAGAAGACCTCGGGCTATGTCGGCACCGGCGGCCTGGTGTCCATGTCGCCGGAAGACCATATGGGCCTGTCCCTGTCGGCCTTCCGCATGGTCGAAGTCAGGAAGGGCGACTGGGTTCTGGTCGACTGATCCGAACTCGTGACGTGCGGGGCTCCGTCCGCGGAGCCCCGCCACCGCCAACAGCCGGGGGCTCCATGTTTGCCGAACTTCTGCAATACCTGTTCGCGGGTCTGACGTCGGGCGCCATCTATGCGCTGGCCGGACTGGGCTTCGCCATCATCTACAACTCCAGCCACGTGATCAATTTCGCCCAGGGCGAGTTCATCATGATCGGCGGCATGTCGACGGCGATGATGGTGGCGGCGGGAGTGCCGCTGCCGGTGGCGTCGCTGCTGGCGGTGCTGGTCACCATGCTGGTGGGCGTCGCCCTGGAGAAGTTCGCCATCGAGCCGGCCCGCAACGCCGATGTCACCACCATCATCATCATCACCATCGGCGCCTCGATCTTCCTGCGCGGCCTGGCCCAGATCGTCTGGGACAAGGAATTCCACTCGCTGCCGGCCTTTTCCGGCGAAACGCCGCTGAATGTCGGCGGCGCCACCCTGATGCCGCAAAGCATCTGGGTGGTCGGCGTCGCCGTGGTGGTCATCGTCGCCCTGTGGTGGTTCTTCAACCGCACCCTGTTCGGCAAGGCCATGCTGGCGACCTCGTTCAACCGGCTGGCGGCCCAGTTGATGGGCATCGGCGTCAAGAAGGTGCTGATGGTCAGCTTCGCCCTGTCGGCCCTGCTGGGGGCGGTGGGCGGCATCGTGGTCACGCCGATCACCTTCACCAATTACGAAGCCGGCATCATGCTGGGGCTGAAGGGCTTCTCGGCCGCCGTCCTGGGCGGTCTGGGCAACGGCATGGGGGCCATCGTCGGCGGCCTGGCCGTGGGCATCGCCGAAGCTCTGGCGTCGGGCTACCTGTCGTCCGCCTACAAGGATGCGGTGGCCTTCGTCATCATTCTGTTCGTCCTTTTCTTCCTGCCGAACGGCCTGTTCGGCAAGAAGGGCACAGATCGGGTGTGACCAACATGTGGAAGACTGCGCGCATCGGAGGGCTGGGGGCGCTGGCGCTCATCCTCGTCCTGGCCCCGCTGGGGTTTCCCAACGCCTATTTCTACGACATCGCCGTCAAGGCGCTGTTCAACGCGGTGGTGTGCATCGGCCTCAACCTGCTGATCGGCTATGGCGGCCAGATCAGCCTGGGCCATGCCGGCTTTTTCGCCCTGGGCGCCTATGGCTCGGCCATCCTGACCGTCACCTACAAGCTGCCCGCCCTGCCGGCCATGCTGCTGTCGGCCCTGGGGGTGGGCGTGCTGGCCTATCTGATCGGCCGCCCGATCCTGCGCCTGAAGGGGCATTACCTGGCGATGGCGACCCTGGGCATCGGCATCATCATCCATATCGTCCTGAAGACCGAGTCCGGCCTGACCGGCGGTCCCGACGGCATGGGGGTGGATCCCTTCAGCGTCATGGGCTTCACCATGATGGGCGACCGCATGTGGTACTGGGCGGCGGCGGCGCTGCTGGTGCTGGCGGTGTGGCTGTCGCTGAACCTGATCGACAGCCCGGTGGGCCGGGCCTTGCGCGCCGTGCACGGCTCCGAGGTCGGGGCCGAGGTGGTCGGCGTCGACACCAGCAGCTACAAGGTGATGGTGTTCGTCGTCTCGGCGGTGTTCGCCAGCCTGATCGGTTCGCTGTTCGCCCATAAGGACGGCTTCATCACCCCCGATATCGGCAGTTTCTTCCGGTCGGTGGAATTCGTGGTGATGGTGGTGCTGGGCGGCATGGCCTCGACCTTCGGTTCGGTGGTCGGCGCCATCATCCTGACCCTGCTGCCGCAGGTGCTGACCGTGGTCGAGGATTACGAGGCGATGGTCTTCGGCGGCATCATGATGGGAACCATGATCTTTCTGCCCAAGGGATTGCTGCCCAGCCTGGTGGCCGGACTTCGCAAGCGGGGGGGGGCCGCGCAATGAGCCTGCTGAAAGTCGACGGCCTGTCCAAGGAATTCGGCGGCGTCCACGCCATCGAGGATCTGAGCTTCGTCATCAATCCCGGCACCATCCATTCGATCATCGGCCCCAACGGCGCCGGCAAGACCACGCTGTTCAACCTGATCACCGCGGTCTACACGCCCAGCTGCGGCAAGATCTTGTTCGACGACAAGGACATCGCCGGCAAGAAGCCCTATGAGCTGGCGGCGATGGGCATGAGCCGCACGTTCCAGAACCTGCAGATATTCTTCAACATGCCGGCCATCGAGAACGTCATGGTCGGCCATCACCTGCACCTGAACCGCCGCTTCCTGCCGTCGCTGCTGCGTCTGCCCGCGGTGGTGCGGCGGGACCGCGAGTGCCGCGATTACTGCGCGTCGCTGATGGAATTCGTCGGCCTGTCCCGCTATGTCGGGGCCGACGCCGCCTCGATGCCCTATGGCGCCCTGAAGCGGCTGGAAATCGCCCGCGCCCTGGCGGCGAAGCCCAGGCTGCTGCTGCTGGACGAACCGGCCGCCGGCCTGAACGCCACCGAAAGCCGCGAGATCGACGAGGTCATCAAGAAGGTGGCGCAGACCGGCGTCACCGTGGTGCTGGTCGAGCACGACATGAAGATGGTCATGGGCATTTCCGACGCCATCCTGGCCATCGATTACGGCCGCAAGCTGGCCGAGGGCACCCCCGCCGAGGTGCGGGCCAACCCCGCCGTGGTCAGCGCCTATCTGGGAGCACATGCGTGATGCTGCTCGAAATCTCGGGACTTTCCAGCCATTACGGCCGCATCCAGGCGGTCCGCGGCATCGACGTGACGGTCGGCGAGGGCGAACTGGTGGCCCTGGTCGGCGCCAACGGCGCCGGCAAGACCACCATGCTGCGCTGCATCTCCGGCGTCCAGCCGCTGACCGGCGGGACCATCCGCTTCGATGGCCGCGACATCACCCGCATGCCCGCCGACCAGCGGGTGGCCCTGGGCATCGCCCAGGTGCCCGAGGGCCGGCAGGTGTTCGGTCCGATGTCGGTGGAAGACAACCTGCGCCTGGGCGCCTATCGCCGCAAGGGCGACGATGTCGAAGCCGACATCAAGCGCATGTACGACATGTTCCCCATCCTGTTCAAGAAGCGGGAACTGCCGGCCGGCACCCTGTCGGGCGGCCAGCAGCAGATGCTGGCCATCGCCCGTGCCCTGATGAGCCATCCGCGCCTGCTGCTGCTGGACGAGCCCAGCATGGGGCTGGCGCCGCTGCTGGTGGCGGAAATCTTCAACGTCGTGCAGGCGTTGAAGCGGCAGGGCACCACCATCTTCCTGGTCGAGCAGAACGCCTATGCCGCCCTGGCCATCGCCGACCGCGGCTATGTTCTGGAAACCGGGGCGGTGGTGATGAGCGATGTCGGGCAGACCCTGCTGGCCGACGAACGGGTCAAGGAAGCCTATCTGGGGCTGTGACGCCTTTGATTTCCAGGCAATAGACGGTCTTCAGCAGGGCGAAGGCCTCGCGCAGGTGGGCCGCCCACCATTCCGCCCGCGGCCGCTCCGGCCTGGCTCCGGAGCCCGCGGCCGGCAGGCCCAGGCGGCGGAAGATGTAAAGCGCACGCGGCATGTGGTAGGCGTCGCTGACCACCAGTATCCGCTTCCAGCCGTGGGCGGAGACGATCGGCGCCGACAGCCGGGCGTTGCCGATGGTGTTGCGCGATTCCTCCTCGACATGCACCCGGTCGGGCGGCAAGCCGGCCCGTAGGGCCAGGTCGCGCATCATCCGCGCCTCGGGCACCGGATGGCCGACCGGGCCGCCGCTCATCAGCAGGTGGCCGACACGGCCGGCCCGGACCAGGCCGACCGCGTGGGCGACGCGGCGGGCCAGGGCCGGCGAGGGGCTGCCGTCGGGCAGAACCTGCGCCCCCAGCACCACGGCGACATCGAACTCGACAGGACCTGTGCTGTTCATATAAGCAGAGTGCGATAAATCATGGAGGATGCCATGCAACGGCGGCGTAATGTGGATGTGATGGTGGAGACGCTGAAGCCGGAAGGCAAGCGCATCCTGGATGTCGGCTGCGGCGACGGTTCGCTGGTGCGGCTGATGGCCAAATCGGGCGCCCGGGTTCTGGGGGTGGAATGCTCGCCCCGCCAGCTGGCCAAGGCCCGCGCCGCCGAGACCGTCGCCGGCGCCGAAATCGTCGAGGGCGTCGGCCAGGATCTGCCGGCCGAGGATGCCGGCTTCGATGCGGTGGTGTTTTTCAATTCCCTGCATCATGTCCCCCCCGAATTCATGGACCGGGCCCTGAGCGAGGCCGCCCGCGTGCTGAAGCCCGGCGGGCTGCTGTACGTGTCCGAGCCCATCGCCGAGGGCAAGTTCTTCGAGACCTGCCGTCCGGTCGACGACGAAACCCGGGTGCGGCAGCTGGCCCAGCAGGCTTTGGCCCAGGTGCCGGGGATGGTCCGGGAAGACGAGATCACTTTCCTGCAGACCGTGGCGATGGCCGACTACGCCGCCTTCCGCGAGCGGGTGGTGTCGGCCAATTCCGAGCGCGAGGCCACTTTCGAGCGCATGGACGGCGAGATGCGGGCATTGTTCGCCCGCAATGCCCGGCCGGCTGCCGATGGCGGGTTCGAGTTCGATCAGCCGATGCGGGTGATCCTGCTGCGCCGTTTACATTCATAAAAAATAATATTAAAGATTCTCATTCATTGCCAGTTGGGAGGATGTCATGGGCTACGCAGATCTGGAAAAGACGGAACGGGGCTATCTGGTCGATACCGGCGACTGGACGCCGGCCGTCGCCGAGGAAATCGCGGCGACGGAAAGTCTGACCCTGACCGAGAAGCATTGGGATCTGATCAATTACCTGCGGGAAGAGTTCTTCGACAACAACGAGAACCAGCCCAACGAACGCCACATGTGCAAGGCGATGGGCGACCGCTGGGGCGGATCGGTGGCCACCAAGGACCTGTACGACCTGTTCCCGATGCAGCCTTCGAAGCAGGCCGGCAAGATCGCCGGATTGCCCGAAACCAAGCGCAAGGGCGGCTATTGAACGACGCCTTCCCGGCGGCGCTTATGCCGCCGGGGGGGTGACGAATTGCGAGATGTCGACTTCGTCGATCTGTTCCGGCAGCAGAAACCGTTCGGCGTACCGGCGATAGATGCCCGAGGTCAGGAACAGGTCGAACAGATCGGGGTCGATATGTCCGTCCTTCTTGAAGAAGGACAGGATCTTCACGGATTCCGACAGGGTCTTGGCCTTCTTGTAAGGCCGGTCCGGGGCTGTCAGCGCCTCGAAGATATCGGCGATGGCGGTGATGCGCGACGGGATGGACAACTGGCCGTGGTTCAGCCGGCGGGGATAGCCGTTGCCTTCCATCGTTTCGTGGTGGGTGCCGGCATATTCCGGCACGCGGCGCAGATGCTTGGGGAAGGGCATGCGCTCCAGCATCACGATGGTCTGCATGATATGTTCGTTGATCTTGAAGCGTTCTTCCTCGGTCAGGGTGCCGCGGCTGACCGACAGGTTGTGGATCTCGCCCAGATTGTAAAGGTGCTCGGGGATCTGGGCGACGAAGCCGTAGCCGGCATACAGATCGCGTGAGTCGGTCTTGCGCGGGATCAGGTGCTGGGCCTTGTCGTCCAGCAGCTTCTCGTCCTGGGGCAGGCTTGCGGCCCGGGTGCCGGCACAGCGTTTCAACTCCTCGTGCGACAGGCCCAGCCGGTCGTCGAAATGGCGCTGCCACCGATGATCGGCGATGCGTTTCAGACGCTCGACCTTTTCCGGAGCCATGAACTCGCCGCCGATATTGCATTCGGCGACGAAGGCGAAATCTTCCGTCAACTGCGCCTTGCGGCCGGCCATGTCGGCGTCGGCCCTGGCCGGGTCCACGCCTTGGGCGATGGCGGTCAGGCGCTGGATCTCGGCGTCGCGCAGCAGCACCTCGAAGCGGGTGCGGATCTCGTGGATGCGGTTGTAGATGGTTTCCAGCTTGGTGGCCTTGTCCACCACGTATTCCGGCGTCGTCACCTTGCCGCAATCGTGCAGCCAGGTGCCGATACGGAATTCCCGCCATTCTTCCGCGGTGGTGAAGGCGAAGTCGGCCAGCGGACCTTCGGTGACCAGGCAGGCCTGTTCGGCCAGCATCACCGACAGTTCCGGCACGCGTTCGCAATGGCCGCCGGTATAGGGGCTTTTGGCGTCGATGGCGCCGGCGATCAGCTGGATCATCGAATCCATCAGCCGTTCCTGCGCGGTCAGCAATTCCCGATTGTACAGGGCGGTGGCGGCCTGGGCGGCCAATGCCTCGACGAAACGCTGGACGTCCTCGGCGAAGGGGATGATTTCGTCAGAGCCGGGCGGGCGGGCGTTGATCAGCTGCAGGGCGCCGATCACCTCGCCGCCGCGCGGCTTCAGCGGCACGGTCATGAAGGATTTCGAGCGGTATCCGTTGCGCTGGTCGAAGGCGCGCGTGCCTGAAAAATCGAATTGGGTGCTGTCGTAGGCGTCGGCGATGGCGATGGTGGTCTGTTCGTGCACCGCATGGCTGGCCACGTTGTGGCGGTTCGGCTGCCCGGTGCCGTCGAACAGCGGTACCGGGGGAATGGCTGGTGCCGGTTGCCCGGCCCCGCCCAGCGCCACCCCCAGCGTGTCGTTGTGCAGAATCTGGAACCGCAGGGTCTCGTCGTCGCCGCGCAGGTACAAGGTGCCTCCGTCGGCATTGGTCAGGTCCTTGGCGCCCAGCAGAATCATGTCCATCAGCTTGGCCGAGTCGCGTTCGGCGGACATGGCGATGCCCAGATCGATGATGCGGGCCAGCTTGCCCTGGGCGATGCGCAACGCTTCGGTCTTGGCCGACAGCGTCGTCTTCATCAGGTCGAAGGCCTGCCCCAGCTGGTGGAACTCGTAGATGGCGGACCGATCCGGCGCATGGCCGGAAAAATCCAGGTTGCGCACCCGTTCGGCGTCGGCGGCCAATCCTCGCACCACTCCGGCCATGCGCGACGAAAAGGCCAGCGCGAACGGCGCCACCGCCAGCATCACCAAAGCGGCCAGCAGCAGCACCTGCTGCTGCATCTTGCGGATGTGGCCGGAAAAATCCCCGGCCGGGGCGGTCACTCCGATGGTGATGCGATGTTCGCCGGCGCCGCCCCAGGAATCCCGGCGCAGCAGATAGGGGCTGCCGGCGACGTCGATGCGCTGCAGGGCCGGGCCGGTATCCGGCGCCACGGCCAGGGCCCGCAGAACCGCCGAGGACGAATCCGCCAGCGGCGACAGGGGGGACGGCACCTCGCCCTGTGCGGTCAGGACCTTGGCCACGGCCAGAATCCTGCCGATGCCATCGGTCAGAACCACGCCGCCATGTGCCGATACCGTCAGGTCGTCGGCGAAACGGCTCAGTCCGGCCAGGGTGATGTCGACCCCGAAAACGCCGGCATCGCCGGGCAGCCGGCGCGAGGCGGTGATGCCCGGCTCCTTCAGCGAATTGAACAGGTAAGGCGCCGACAGCGAGGCGGCATCTCCGGTTTGCGCCTCGATGAACCACGGCCGCGCCCGCGGATCGTAGCCGGGTCTGACGTCGACGGATGCGCCGATGCGGGCCAAGACCCCGTCCAGGAAGGTCCATGTCTGCCTGCGGGCATTGCCGGCGCCCGAGATGGCGCGGACGATCCAGGCGGTCTGGGCCGGCGCCTTGTGCGCGTCGATGATGCGCCGGTCGCCCCGCGTCTTGATCACCTGCAGGAAGCTGCCGTCGGTGAAGCCGAAATACAGGGAATAAAGCGATGCATTGTCGTCCAGCGCCTGCATCAGGAAGGACAGGGCCGGGCTGTTCATGCCGTCGGCGGTAACCGACCTGCCGACGGGCCGGGCCGCTCCCAGGGATGCCAGCCGCAGGGTCTCGCCGATCTGGCGGTCGACCTGCTCGGACGTCCGCCGGGCCATCTCGCCGAACAGGGTGGCGGCGGTGTCGTCGGCGGCGTGCGAGCTTGCCAGATAGACGCTGGTCATCGTCGCTCCCGTCATCACGGCGATGATCAGGAAAATGGCCGAGATGATGCTGACCTGGAATCTTATCTTCATGCTAAAGTTTCCGTTGGGTGCAGTAAAACCCTTAATGCAAGATATTTTAATGAGAATATGCCACTTTGTGGTGATAAATATCGTATTATCTTATTCTAATCTTAAATAACCTGCGAACGGATAAAAACACGCCTCGGGAAACGCGTACATACCCGGCATTTTTGGTTTCCCGGAGACGGTGTTTCCCCTAGCATCGCCGGCTAATGGCCGCAACGCAACATGCGGCGCCGGGGACGAGGACGACCATGCGCGATAACGGTTCGATCACCAATACGGAAATAGAACTTCCCGATGACGTTCTGTTGGTGTCGAAGACCGATCTGGCGGGGCGGATAACCTTCGTCAACAAGGCCTTCATCGAAGTCAGCGGCTTTTCCGAAGCCGAGCTGATGGGCCAGCCCCACAATCTGGTGCGCCATCCGCACATGCCGGCCCTGGCTTTTGCCGATCTGTGGAAGACGGTCAAGGCCGGGCGGCCGTGGGAAGGCATCGTCAAGAACCGCGCCAAATCCGGCGAGCATTACTGGGTGCGGGCCAATGTCACCCCCATCGTCGAGAACGGCGAGGTCAGCGGGTTCATTTCGGTCCGCACGAAGCCCAGCCGCGATCAGGTCCAGGCGGCCGAAACCCTGTATGCCGCCATCCGGGAGGGCCGGGCCGGCGACATCGTGCTGTCGGAAGGTGAGGTGCTGTCGACGTCCGCCGCCGGCCGCTTCCGCCATTTCACCCGCAGCCTGAAGGGGCGGATCGCCGGCATGGCCCTGGTCATGCTGACCTTTTCCACCATTGCCGGCCTGATCGGCCTGATCGGCATGGAGGATTCCAACGAAGCCCTCGATGCGATGCGCAGCGGCCAGGTGGGATCGATGGCCCGGCTGAGCCAGGTGCGGATGCTGGTCCAAGACAGCGCGCGGCAGGTGATGGAACTGCGGCACAATCCCGGCAGCGCCGCGGCGGTGCAGGCGATCCGCGCCAACATCGCCGCTGCCGACAAGGCCTGGGCCGATTATGCCGCCGTTCCCCCGACCGCCGAGGAACGGGCCCTGGCCGACCGCCTGTCCGGCATGCGCAAGGGACTGGATGAAATGGGCTTCGCCGCCGCGGCGGCGGCCGGCGATGCCGGGCAGCTGGGACGGCTGTGGGCCGATGCCGTCGCGCCGGGGACCGACCAGACCCTGGCCCTGCTGGGACAACTGATCGACCTGCAGGAACGCCGGGCCGCCGAAGCGGTGGCCGAATCGCGGAGCGATCTGGGGCAGCATACCGTGGGCACCATCCTGCTGCTGCTGCTGACCCTGTCGGGGGCCTTGGTTCTGTCGCGTTCGGTGTTCCGGGCCATGCACCGGCCCCTGGAACGCATCGAGGGGCATTTCGTCGCCATCGCCCGCGGCGACCTGCTGCACCAGATCCCCAGCGAGCCGATTCCCGACTTCGCCCGCACCAACGCCATGCTGCGCACCATGCGCGCCCATATCGCCTTCAACGCCGAGGAACGGCGGGAAAGCGCCGTGCGGGCCGAGGAAATGCTGAAAAGCGAGATGCTGACCCTGGCCGAAGTGCTGGAGGGCGAGGTCCAGGAGACCGTCACCGATATCTCCACCCAGGCCGGCCGGCTGTCGGAAGGGGCCGCCCGCCTGGGGCAGGTCGCCGAGAACCTGATGGTGATGGCGCGGGAAGTCGCCGATTCGGTCGAGACCACAGCCGGCAACGTGCAGACCGTGGCCAGCGCCACCGAGGAACTGGAGGCGTCCAGCCGCGAGATTTCCGCCCAGGTCGGCAACAGTTCGCGGCTGGCCGAAACCGCCCGCGAGCGGGTCGACGTCGCCAGCGAGCGCGTCGGCGGCCTGACCGAGGCTTCGGCCCGCATCGGGACCGTCGTCGGCATGATCCAGAACATCGCCGGACAGACCCGCATGCTGGCGCTGAACGCCACCATCGAGGCGGCCCGCGCCGGCGAGGCCGGCAAGGGCTTCGCCGTCGTCGCCGACGAGGTCAAGGGCCTGGCCCGGCAGACCGAAGAAGGCATCGCCACCGTCAGCGCCCAGGCCGAGGATATCGGCCGCACCACCAGCGATACCGTCGAAACCGTCGGCGCCGTCGCCACCACCATCCGCGAGATCGACAGCATCGCAGGCGAAGTGGCCCGTGCCGCCGACGAACAGCGCGCCGCCACCGCCGAGATCATGTCCAGCGCCGTCCAGGCCGCCGACCATACCCGCATGGTGGCGGAAAAGGTGCAGTCGATGATGGCCGGGGTCCAGGCCACGGGCTCGACCGCCGGACGGGTCAGCACCCTGTCGGCGATGGTCAACCATGACATCGAAGCCTTGCAACGGCGCCTGCACGTCATCTTGCGCTCGTCCTATGGCGGCGACCGCCGCCATGACGGCCGCGTGCCGGTGGCGCTGAAGTTCTCGGGCCACTTCGACGGCAGCGATTTCGACGGCTACACCGGCGACCTGTCCCTGCATGGTGCTCTGCTGGTCATCGGGGCGGCCGAGATCCCCAAGGTCACCGCCGGAACCGTGGAACTGGAAGGGGTCGGCCGCCTCGACGCCCGCCTGCTGTCCGAAAGCGTGATGGGGCTGCATGTCCGCTTCGACAATATGAAAAGCGCCCAGAAAGCAGCCCTGCGGGAACGTATCGAAGCCGTCCAGTCCCTGGACAGGCCCTTCATCGAGATGATCCAGTCCGTTGCCGCACAGGTGCAGCGCGTGCTGGAAGAGGCGGTGCGCAGCGGGCAGATCAGCGAGCAGGACCTGTTCGACACCGAGTACGAGGCCATCCCCGGCACCGACCCGCTGCAGGTCATGGCCAAGCACACCCTGCTGGCGGAAAAGCTGATTCCCCAGTTCACCGAGCCGGTCCCCGGCCGCGATCCCCGCATCGTGATGTGCTGCGTCACCGACCGCGCCGGCTATATCGCGGCCCACAACGCCAAATATTCGCAGCCGCAGCGTCCCGGAGATCCGATCTGGAACGCGGCCCATTCGCGCAATCGCCGGGTGTTCGACGACCGCACCGGCATCCTGGCGGCCCGTAATCTCAAGCCGTATCTGGCCCAGACCTATGCCCGCAACATGGGCGGCGGCAGCTATGTGCTGCTGAAGGAAATCGACGCGCCGATTTCGGTCCGGTCCCAGCATTGGGGCGCGGTGCGGATGGCCATGACCCTGGGGGACGGCTGACCGGCCGTTCTTATACGAAGCCCGGATGATTCATTCGGGCTTCGTATCCAGCGCCCATTGGGCGCGGCCAAGGCCGCGTGTGCGGCCGCCCGGCGAGGGCTTGGGAACCCGAATGAATCTATCAGTCCAGGGCCGCCAGCAGGGCGATGCCGCCGAACGTCAGGGCGATGCCGGCCCATTGCCGCCGGGTCACCGCCTCGCGCAGGAAGATGCGGGCCAGGGCGATGGTGACGATGCCGAAGGTCGACGACACGATGCTGGCGATGGCGGCGTCGGCCTCGCCGCGGACGGTCAGGACGGCGACGAAGGCCAGGGTGTCGAGGGCGCCCTGACCGGCGGCCACCGCCAGCCAGCGGGGCGGCGGCAACGGGCGGGGCCGCCGGCGCAGGACCAGGGGCAGCAGCAGCAGAACGCCGATGGCGCGGGCCAGCCACAGGGCCGGGGCCTGTCCGTGCGCCTGGGTGGCATGCAGCCCCGCCACCAGGGTCATGCCGAACAAGAGTCCGGCCGCCACCGACAGACCGATGGCCACGGTCGAGGCGGGGTGCCGGCCGCCGCCGGTGGCGCTGCGGGCCACCAGCCAGACGCCGGCCATGACCAGCCCCATCGCCGCCCAGGTCGGCGGCTCGGGGCGCAATCCGTCGAACAGCACCAGATAGGCCAGGCCCCAGGCCGGGAAGGCTCCGGCCAGCGGCGCCACGGTGGCGATGGGCGCCCGCCCCAACGCTTCGTACAGGGCCAGGGTGCCGGCGACCGAGAAGGCGCCGTACAGCAGGGCCGCCACACCGGGAGAGACGGGCAGGGGCTGGCCGGTCGTCACCAGCCACAGCCCGACCATGACGGCGCCGGTGGCGCTGACCGTCAGCAGGGCGGTGGCCGGCCCCAGGGCCCGGCCGGAAAAGCGGGCGGCGAAATCGGCGCTGCCCCAGGCGAAGGCTGCGGCAAGACCAAGCAGGATGGCTGTCATCGCGGCAGGGTGCCTGCCGGGCGGCGGCGAATCAAGTCCGGCCGGCGGCGGTTGACCGGAATTCCCCACTCGGTCACAATTGACCGCGGTCAAGGCCGCGGCGGGACGCATCTGCGATTCTGCGGTCTGATCGGGAGACGAAACTGATGCGCCGTTTCTGGCAGGGACAAAACCGGGTGTGGGGGAATGGCCAGAGCCGTTCCGTCGCGGCCCTGTTCGCCCTGCTCGGCTTTCTGTTCTCGTCGACCACACCCGGCCTGTCCCTGGTGGCAATGGCCGGGGCCGACGTCACCTTCGACGGGGCGTTCGGCGTCTATGTCTGTCATGCGCAAAGCGGGGCGGTGGCTGCCCCCGACGCGGATGACGAGGTTCCCTTGGCAAGCGACGGCTGCTGTCTGATCTGTCAGACGGCGCAACTGGCCGGCGGGGCGTTGCCGCCCCAGCACTTCACTCTCCCCACCGAGAGCGCGGCTGAACTCCGGTTGGCTGTTGTCGCCCAGACGGTCGCGTCAGGGTATGCCTCGACTCCGCTCCAGCCACGCGCTCCCCCCCGGACCTAAGGCTTCCGTTCCTTTTTCCGTCTGTTTTCATCCCGCGCCATCGGCGTGGAGCGCCTTTCGTTGTCCATAGGGAATTTCCGCATGAAAAAGCTGTTTGCCGCCGCCGCCGTCCTGTTGCTGGCCGCCACCCCCGTTCTTGCCGGCGACATGGAAGTGTCGGGCGCCTTTTTGCGCGCCTCGCCCAAGGTCGCCAATGCCGGCGCCGGCTTTTTGACCGTGAAGAACGCCACCGGCCAGGACGACCGGCTGATCGGCGCCCAGGCCGATATTTCGAAGATCGTCGAACTGCATACCCATGTCCGGGACGGCGACATCATGCGCATGCGTCCGGTCGAGGCCATCGCCCTGCCGGCCGGCGCCACCGCCGAACTGAAGCCCGGCGGCGACCACGTGATGTTCATCAACCTGTCCAAGCCGCTTGAGGAAGGGCAGAAGATCCCCGTCACCCTGGTGTTCGAGAAGGCCGGCAGGAAGACCGTCGAGATGCCGGTCCTGTCGGTCGGAGCGATGGCCGCCCCGGCCGGTGCGATGAAGCACTGATACGGAACCCGAATGATTCATTCGGGTTCCCAAGCCCTCGCCGGGCGGCCGCATCCGCGGCCTTGTATGGGCGCTGGATACGAAGCCCGAATGAATCATCCGGGCTTCGTATGACATCGGGCGTCCGGGCCGCACGGGAGATCCGCAGGCTTCGCGACGGGTTACGGCGCCGCCGTCGGTTTGACCAGCGGCGGCGCCATTTCCGGCGTCAGCGGGTGTCCGGCGATCAGGGCGCGCATCAGGGCCAGAGCCTGCGGACCGTCCCATTCCGCCGGGCCGACGAAGCGCGCCACCTCGTCGCCCCTGGCGTTCAGCAACAGGCTGACCGGCAGGACCGGGACTGCCAGCACCTCGCCGGCCTTGCGTTCGAAATCGACGTGGATTTCCAGGTTGACGATACCCAGGCGGGCAAAGGTGTTGACGGCGCTGGCCGCCCCCGAACGGTCCAGGCACAGGGCGACGACGCGCCCGCCTTCGGCTTCGATCCGCGGTTTCAGGCGGTCCAGGGCCGGCAACTCGGCGACGCAGGGCAGGCACCAGCTGGCCCACAGATTGACCAGGGCCGGACGTCCCCGGAAGCTGTCGAATCCGGCCGGCTGGCCGCGATTGTCGCGGATATCCAGCGGCGGCACCGGCCGCGGGCTGTCGTGGACGAACAGTCCCTGCGCCACCCGGGCGGCCCGGGACGGCCGGGCCAGCGCGGTGCCGGCGGCGGCCATCAGGAAGGCGCGGCGTCTCATCGCGGTTTTCCCTGGTCGTGCAGCACCTGGGCCAGCCGCTCGGCGACGTCCCCGGCGGTGGCCATGTGTCCCAGCTTGGCGGCGAAGCGGCCGTCGCGATCCATGATGAAGATCCCCGCCGAATGGTCGACCAGATAGGTGTCGGGATCATCCTTCATCGGCGGATGCAGGACATAGCGCACCTTGAAGGCCTTGGCGGCGGCGTCGGTCATTTCCGGCGTGCCGGTCAGGCCGATGAAGGCCGGACCGAAAGCCGACACATATTCCTTCAGGTGTTCCCTGGTATCGCGCTTGGGATCGACGGTGACGAAGATCGGCACCACGTCTGCGGCCTGCGGACCCAGCAGATCCAGGGCCGACGACAGGGTCGACAGGGTGGTCGGGCAGATGTCCGGGCAGAAGGTGTAGCCGAAGGCCATCAGCCGGACCCGGCCGGCGAAGCTGGCGTCGGTGACCCGCTGGCCGTCGTGGGTTTCCAGCAGAAAGCGGCCGGTCAGTTCCTGGGCGGCGGCGGGGCCGGCACAGGTGCCGGCGAGCAGGACAAGGGCGGCAAGGATGCGCTTCATGGGAGGTTCCCGTGGTGGACGACGCTGATGGCGACATCTGAGCAGAGAATAGCACGTGGGGAATTGACCAAGGTCACGGCGGCCCCATTCCACCCGCCTCATCCTCGTCCCCGAAGTGTTGGGTACTCTGTCTGTCCCATTTAACAGATTATAGGTGGGGAAAATGAAACGTAGCATGAAGCTGGCGAGCCTGCTCGCCACGGCGAGCTTTGGCGTTTTGGCTGCAAGCCAGGCGTGGTCCGCCGAGAGCCTGCAGGATGTCATGAAGCGCCGCGGCCTGAACGAAAAGGATGTTCTCGCCGCCGCCAAGACCTATACGCCCACCGGCAAGCGCGATGAATTCGTCGTCTTCTCCTCGGGCGGCCAGAGCGGTCAGGTCATCGTGTACGGCATCCCGTCGATGCGCATCCTGAAGTATATCGGCGTGTTCACTCCCGAGCCCTGGCAGGGTTACGGCTTCGACGACGAGTCGAAGCGGGTCCTGAAGGAAGGCTCGATGGTCGACGGCCGCGAGATCACCTTCGGCGACACCCACCATCCGGCTTTCTCCGAGACCAACGGCGACTATGACGGCCAGTTCCTGTTCATCAACGACAAGAACACCCCCCGTATCGCCGTCATCGATCTGAAGGACTTCGAGACCAAGCAGATCGTCCAGAACCCGATCCTGCAGTCCGAACATGGCGGCACCTTCGTGTCCCCCAACACCGACTACATCATCGAAGCCGCGCAGTATCCGGCGCCGCTGGGCGGCGAGTTCGTCCCGCTGGAGCAGTTCAACGAGAAGTACCGCGGTGCGGTGACCTATTGGAAGTTCAACCGGGCCAAGGGCCGGGTCGAGCCCGAGAATTCGTTCTCGCTGGAACTGCCCCCCTACAGCCAGGATCTGTCGGACTTCGGCAAAGGTCCGTCGGACGGCTGGTCGTTCACCAACTCGTTCTGCGCCGAGCGTTATGTGGGCGGTATCGAGCGTGGCCGTCCGCCCTTCGAAGCCGGTTGCTCGGCCAAGGACACCGACTTCCTGCACGTCGTGAACTGGAAGAAGGCCGAAGAGCTGTTCAAGGCCGGCAAGGTCAAGAAGATCAAGGGCCATGCGGTCATCGACATCGAGACCGCCGCCAAGGAAGGCGTGCTGTTCCTGATCCCCGAGCCGAAGTCGCCGCACGGCGTCGACGTCACTCCAGACGGCCAGTTCATCACCGTCTCGGGCAAGCTCGACACCCACACCAGCATCTACTCGTTCGAGAAGATCCAGGCCCAGATCAAGGCCGGCGCCTTCACCGGCAAGGACGAGTACGGCATTCCGATCCTGGACATGCAGAAGTCGCTGCACAAGCAGGTGGAAATCGGCCTCGGCCCGCTGCACACCCAGTATGACGCCAAGCCCTGCGTCGCCTACACCTCGGTGTATGTCGACTCGCAGCTGGCCAAGTGGGATTATTGCGAAGGCAAGGTGCTGGACAAGGTGTCGGTCCACTACAACATCGGCCATCTGATGGCGATGGAAGGCGACTCGGCGCATCCGGCCGGCAAGTACGTGGTGGCTCTGAACAAGCTGGCCATCGACCGCTTCAACCCGGTCGGCCCGCTGCATCCGCAGAACCACCAGCTGATCGACGCGTCCAACGACAAGATGCAGCTGCTGTACGATATGCCGCTGCCGCTGGGCGAGCCCCACTACGCCGTGGCCATCGCCGCCGACAAGCTGAAGCCGCATATCCGCTACCCGCACGGCACCGATTCCCGCACGGAAGAGAAGCATCCGGCGGCGGTTCGCGCCGGTCAGGAACGGACCGAGCGCAAGCCCGGTAAGGTCGAAGTGTTCGGCACCGTGATCCGCTCGCACATCACCCCGGAAATCATCGAGGCGACCGAGGGCGACGAGGTCATCGTCCACCTGACCAACCTGGAACGCGCCCAGGACGAGACGCACGGCTTCGCGGTGTCGAAGCACAACGTCAACCTGTCGCTCGAACCCGGCAAGACCGCCTCGGTGACCTTCAAGGCCAACAAGGCCGGCACCTACCCCTACTACTGCACCGAGTTCTGCTCGGCCCTGCACCTTGAGATGGAAGGCTACCTGCTGGTTCAGCCCGCCAACTACAAGGCCGCCGACGCAGCCAAGGGCAAGGAAGGCGTCGCCTACTCGCAGAAGGACTACGACGCTCGCGTCAAGGCCAACGTCGACACCCAGAAGGTCATCGACAGCGTCGTCGGCTACATCACCAGCGTGAACTACAAGGACTTCGCTCCGGTGGTCGCCCTGGTGGAAGACGCCACCGATCAGCTGAACTTCGCCAAGGGCGCCAAGGACAAGTCCGAGGAGTTCGCGAAGAAGGCCGATTGGCAGAACGCCATGCTGTGGGCCGAGCAGTGGTTCCAGTATCAGGTCAAGGCGGCCGATATCGGCCTGCGCGCCAAGACCTACCTCGAGCAGAACGGGGCCAAGAAGGTCCAGTAATCTCGATCGTTCAGTCAGTGTTTGAAGTGTTCGGGGGGCGGAGAAATCCGCCCCCCGTCGCCTAATGAGCCAAGGAGATCTTGATGATTGTCAACCCTATCCGCCATGCCGCCGGCTTGGCTCTGGCTTTCGGGCTTCTGGCCGCGGCCCCGGCAGTGGCCGCCGACGGCAAGCAACTGTTCGCCGACAAGGGCTGCACCGCCTGCCACGGCGAAGATGCCAACACCCCGCTGGAGCCCGGCTATCCGCGTCTGGCCGGACAGAATGCCGAATACGCCTTCACCCAGATGAAGGACATCAAGGCGGACAAGCGCACCAACGGCCTGACCGCCGAGACCATGAAGCCGATCCTGGAAGAGGTCTCCGAGGAAGAGATGCGCGCCCTGGCCGACTATCTGGCCTCGCTGCCGCGCCTGACCGCCGCCACCGTCGCCCAGGCGACCGAGGGCAAGAAGCTGTACATGACCAAGACCTGCGTCGCCTGCCACGGCAAGGATGGCCTGAAGCCGGTGCTGAAGACCTATCCCTTCGTCGGCGGCCAGGACCAGAAATATGTCCTGACCCAGATGATGGACATCAAGACCAGCAAGCGCGCCAACGGTCTGACCAACGCCATGCAGCCGGTCATGCATCTGGTGGCCGATTCCGAGATCGAGGCCATTGCCGAATTCTTAGCCAACGTCAAGTGATCCGACGGGGGCGGGGGGTATAAGCTTTATCTAAAGAACCCATGCTGTGGAGAGAGGAATGAAGACGCTGATTCGCGCCGTTGCCGTGGCCCTGGTGGCCACCGCTGCCTTTGGGACCGCTGCCGATGCCGGCCCCCGCGACAAGCCCGCCCAGGGCAAGTCGCTGGGCGACAAGGATTACTCCTGGAACGCCAATGGCGGCGAGAAGGACGAGGCTTTGCACCTGAAGCCCGACCTGAAGAACGGCCGCGAAGTCTATGAAGTGTGCGCCGCCTGCCACCTGCCGGAAGGCTGGGGCCAGACCGACGGCACCTTCCCGCAGCTGGCCGGCCAGCACAACAAGGTCATCATCAAGCAGTTGGCCGACATCCGCGCCCTGAACCGCGACAACCCGACCATGTATCCCTTCGCGCTGCCCGACCAGATCGGCGGCCCGCAGGCCATCGCCGACGTCGCCGCCTATATCGGCACGCTGAAGATGAATCCCGAGCCCGGCTACGGCGACGGCACCGATCTTGAGCACGGCAAGAAGCTGTACAAGGAAAATTGCGTCCGTTGCCACGGCGAGCATGGCGAAGGCAACAACGATAAGTACTATCCGCGTCTGGAAAGCCAGCATTACGCCTATCTGCTGCGCCAGTATCAGTGGATCAAGGAAGGCAAGCGCCGCAACGCCAATCCGGATATGGTCAAGCAGATCCAGTCCTTCACCGACCGTGACACCAAGGCGGTGCTGGACTATGTTTCGCGCATCAAGCCGCCGGCCAACCTGATCGGCGCCAAGGGCTGGAAGAACCCCGACTTCCAGTAATCGTTTCCTGACCGGCGGGGGGCGTTCTGCGCCCCCCGTCCCAAACCAAGAGGTTGTCATGCAGAGCCAGGATAAGGGCAAGCTGGTGCTTGCCTTCCGTGCGCTAACCGTTGCGGCCGCCTTGCTGATCGGCGGGGCCTTTTTCTCGCCGATCTGGTGGGTGGCGCTGAAGGCGCCGAACTATCCGGCCCATACCTTCCCCGATGGGGTGCGCATCCACTTCCACGTCAACGGCGTGTTCAACGGCTGCAAAGAGCGTCCGAAGACCGACGACGTCTACGAGGAAGAGGCCTTGGACTGCGTCCACGAGATGAACGTCATCAACCACTTCATCGGCATGGAGCCCATCGAAAAGGGCGCCCGCCTGGAAATCGCCGCCGCGCCCTATCTGTTTGCGCTGGTCGGGGTGATGCTGGCGGCCTTCCTGTTCTATTCCGGTCCCTTCTGGTGGATCCTGCCGCTGTCGGGAATGGTCATTCCCATCGCCTTCGTCACCGATTACGCGGCGTGGCTGTGGTGGTTCGGCCACAACCTGCATCCGTGGGGGGCGTTCACCGTCAAGCCGTTCATGCCCACCGTCTTCGGCGAAGGCAAGGTGGCGCAGTTCGGAACCTTCTCGTATCCCCATTATGGTTTCGGCCTGCTGGTGGCCGGGGCTCTGCTGCTGGTTCTGGCCGCCCTGCTGCGGCGCAAGAGCCTGAAGTCGGGTCGCTGACGGGGGGATGACCATGCGGCCCTCGCCCCGGGTCCTGCTGGTGTCGGCCACTCTGTCCCTGGCGTTGTGGGGCTTCGGTTCGGCGGCGACGATGACGCCGCCGCCGGCCGGCGATGCAGCGACGATCCAGGCCATGATCGACGCCGCCGCTCCCGGTTCGGAAGTGGTGGTGCCGGCCGGGCGGTGGGTCGGCCGTCTGCTGGTGAACAAGCCGATCGTGCTGGACGGCAAGGGACAGGCCACCATCGACGGCGGCGGCAAGGGGACCGTTCTGGTGGTGCGCACCGACGACGCCACCGTGCGCGGCCTGAAGCTGGTGGGAACCGGCGACGATCACAATGACGAGGATGCCGGCATCCAGGTGCGCGGCAACAACAACGTCATCAAGGACAACATCATCGAGGACGCGCTGTTCGGCATCGACCTGCAGCAATCCTACCGCAACGTGCTGCGCCGCAATCACATCACCTCGAAGCCGCACGAGCTGGGGGTGCGCGGCGACGGCATCCGCCTGTGGTATTCCGACGACAATGCCGTGGAAGACAATGTCCTGCGGGACAGCCGCGACTTCGTGCTGTGGTATTCCAAGCGCAACCGGGTGGCGGGCAATGTCGCCACCGGCGGGCGCTATGGCATGCATTTCATGTTCTCGGCGGACAACATCATCGAAAACAACCGCTTCACCAACAATTCCGCCGGCATCTCGATGATGTACGACCAGGGCGACGTGGTGCGCGGCAACCTGATCTCGCACGCCGTGGGGGCCACCGGCACCTGCATCTCGCTGAAGGAAGCCAGCGACGTGGTGATCGAGAACAACGAGCTGATCTACTGCGCCAACGGCATCTTTCTGGACGTGTCGCCGTTCCAGCCCGACACCGTCAACCGCATCGAAGGCAACCGCATCGCCTATAACGACATCGCCATTTCCTTCCTGAACGACTGGAAGGGCAACGAATTCCGCCGCAACCGCATCGAGGGCAACCTGACCGAGGTGGCGGTGTTCGGCGGCGGCTCGGCCAAGCGCAACGAATGGGATGGCAATTACTGGGATTCCTACGAGGGCTTCGACCGCAACGGCGACGGCATCGGCGACACGCCGCATCGGGTGATCGGCTATGCCGGGCGGGTCTGGATGGACATTCCCAACACCCGTTTTTTCAAGGGCACCGCGGTGCTTGAGGTCATCGACTTCCTGGATCGCCTGGCGCCGTTTTCCGAGCCGGAGATCCTGCTGGAAGACCGTCACCCGGTGGTGTCCCGCCCACAGGAGAAAGCATCATGAGCAGTCCGGCCAAGCGGCCGCCGCCGCCGCCTCATATCCAGCAGGAATATCGCCGGCGCTTCCTGCGATCCGTTCTGCTGGGCGGCCTGGCCGTCGGCGGGGCGCTGTCGGGGTGGCTGCCCCTGGCCCGGGCCCACGAGGCGCGGCTGCGTCCGCCGGGGGCGCTGGACGAAGCCGATTTCCTGGCGTCCTGCATCAAATGCGGCCAGTGCGTGCAGGTCTGCCCGGTCAAGGCCATCGTTCTGGGCGACATCACCGAGGGATTCGGCGTCGGTGTGCCGCATATCGACGGCCGCGCCCAGGCCTGCGATTTTTCCTGCGATGCGGTGCAGTGCATCCTGGCCTGCCCGACCGGGGCGTTGACCCATACCCTGTCCAAGAAGGAAGAAGTCCGCATGGGGCTGGCCCGGCTGGACAAGCCCGATGCCTGCCTGGCCCGTCAGGGGGCCGGATTCAAGGGGCAGGCCCGCGGCGGCACCTTCCCCGGCATCCACCGCTATGAAAAGGTCGACCGCTGGAAGCCCATTCCCATCGCCGACCACCCCTATGACCTGGAATTGTGCGACCTGTGCGTCCGGGAATGTCCGATCGAGGGGGCCATCCGGTTGGTTCCGATGAGCGACGATTCCGCCGACCGGCGCCGCACGCCGGACGTCACCGAAAAATGCGTCGGCTGCGGCATGTGCGAAATGATCTGCCCGACGGAACCTGCGGCCATCGTCGTCGACGCCCGCAAGAAATGGGGGGCGGCATGAGCCTGATCCAATCCCTGGCGATCATGCTGGGCCGCGAGCCCAGCAAGCCGCGCCCCGAGGAATACAGCGACGCCGCCCGTGCCATTCACGAGGCCAAGCGTGCCCACAAGGTCAACAAGGAAGAGCTGGCGGCCATCGCCGCCGAGCAGCACGAGGCCCACAAGAACCATACATGGCGCAACCGGCGCTGGCTGACGCTGGTGGTGATCAACCTTATGTTCGTGCTGTCCTATCGCTTCGACGTCCAGTTGATCGAGGGGGCGCTGACGGCGTCGCGGGTCATCGGCTTCCATTTCGCCGACCTCAATTCGGCGCTGCAGGTGACGCTGGCCTTCAAGACCATCCTGATCAACCTGATCATCGGCACATCCACCGTGCTGTTCCTGTGGTGGCTGCTGGGCGGGCGGACGTTCTGCTCGTGGGTCTGCCCATACCACCTGCTGGCCGAATGGGCCGAGGCGCTGCACCTGAAGCTGGCGGCGCGCAAGCTGGTCAAGGACCATGTCCTGCACCGCCGGACCCGGGTGGTGATGTACCTGATCTTCGCCGCCCTGGCCTTCGGCAGCGGCTATACCGTGTTCGAAACCATCTCGCCCACCGGCATCCTGTCGCGGGCGCTGATCTACGGCCCCAGTCTGGCGCTGGGCATCGTCGCCGTCCTGCTGGCCGTCGAGGTGGTCTATTCCCGCCGGATGTGGTGCCGCTACATGTGTCCGATCGGCATCACCTATGCGGTGGTCGGCGCCGTCAGTCCGGTGCGGGTGGTTTATCGCCCCGAAGCCTGCCATCATGAGGGAGCCTGCCGGAAGGTCTGTCTGGTCCCCCATGTCCTGGACATGACCAAGAAGGGCTTCGCCCCCGACGACCGCAACGGCATCGGCGCCGACTGCACCCGTTGCGGGCTGTGCGTCGACGTTTGCCCGACCGGCTCGCTGAAGTACGAGGTCAAGGGTCTGGACAAGCTGCTGTAGGAGACCGCCCCGATGATCACCTTCGGCAATGTCGCCAAAACCTTCAAACGGGCCAGGGTGCTGGACGGGGTGTCGCTGTCCGTCGTCCGCGGCGACCGCATCGCCCTGGTCGGTTCGAACGGGGCCGGCAAGACCACGCTGATCCGCTGCCTGCTGGGCGAATACACCCACGACGGCAGCGTGCTGGTGGGCGGGCTGGACCCGCGCACCCACCGCCGCGAGGTTCTGGCCCGCGTCGGTTTCGTGCCGCAGATCCCGCCGCCGCTGAAGATGCCGGTGGGCGAACTGATCGGTTTCGCCGCCAGCGTCTGCGGCAGCGATCCGGCCCGCATGGTGGCGGTGATCGAGGAACTGGGGCTGGATTACGGGCGCATCCGCAAGCTGCCCTTCGTCAAGCTGTCGGGCGGCATGAAGCAGAAGACGCTGATCGGGGTGGCATTGGGCCGCGACAGCGACATCCTGATCATGGACGAGCCGGCGGCCAACCTGGACCCCGAGGCCCGCCACATTTTCTTCCGCCAGCTGGCGGCCCGCAAGGATGACGGGGTGATGCTGATCACCAGTCACCGCCTTGACGAGGTGGCGGCCCTGGTCAACCGGGTCATCGAGATGGACATGGGCAAGGTGGTGCTGGACGACCGCGTCGCCGATTCGGTGGACATGGCCAGCCGCATGCGCTGCCGCCTGACCCTGGTCCGCCCCGACGACGCCTTCGCGCGCACCTTGCGCGACTGGCGATTCGATGGCGACGGCATCCAGTGGAACGGTCTGGTCAACGGCCCCGACCGTCTGCGGTTCATGTGTATGCTGTCGCGCTATACCGGCCTGGTCGGTGGACTGGAACTGGTGGAAGGCAAGGAGGATGCGCCATGTGCTCCTGCAACGGTCTGAATCGCCGCCGTTTCCTGGGTCTGCTGCCCGGGGCCGCCGCCGCCCTGTCGCTGGCCGGCTGTTTCGACAAGGGCAGCGGCCCGGGTGAGATCCGCTGGGGCAAGGAATATTGCACCTATTGCGGCATGATCATCGACGATCCGCGCTTCGCCGCGCAGATCCGCGGCGGGGCAGGGCGCAAGCTGGCCAAGTTCGACGATCTGGGCGACGCGGTGCTGTGGCTGGCCAAGCAGCCCTTCGCCGATGATCCGGCCACGGAATTCTGGGTCGGTGACGTCGAGAAAAGCGTCTGGCTGGATGGCCGGACGGCGTGGTACCTGAGCGGGCGGAAGTCGCCGATGGCCCACAATTTCGGGGCGGTGCCCGACCAGCGGCCCGGCGCCATCGGGTTCGCTGAACTGAAGCGGGTCATCCTGGAGCGCGGCTCGACCAGCCGCTGCGAAACGCCCGAGCAGGGGAGCACCTGACATGAGCGCCTTTCTGCGCGCCGCCCGCCTGGATATCTCGGAATCCCTGCGGGCACGCTGGTTTCTGTTCTACTCGCTGGTATTCGGCGGCATCGTCGTGCTGCTGTTCGTCTTCGGGCTGACCGAGTCGCGCATCCTGGGCTTTACCGGCCTGTCGCGGCTGCTGGTCACCTATATCCAGCTGTGCGTGGCCATCCTGCCCATCTTCATCCTGATCACCACGGTGCGCTCGGTGGCGGGAGACCGCGATGCCGGCATCTTCGAATACATGCTGTCGCTGCCGGTATCGCTGGCGGCGTGGTACTGGGGCAAGATGATCGGCCGCTTCACCGTGGTGTTCCTGCCGGTGTTCCTGGCGATGGCCGGGGCGGCGGCATGGTCGGAACTGCGCGAGATCGGCGTGGCCTGGGACCTGTTCGCCGTCTACACGGGGCTGCTGGTATCGCTGTCCTGGTCGTTCCTGGGGTTCGGCATGCTGATCTCGACCCTGGCGCGTTCGCCCGACGTGGCGCAGACCGGGGCCTTTCTGCTGTGGCTGGTGCTGCTGCTGTTCCTGGACCTGATCCTGCTGGGGGTGATGGTGCGCGAGCACGTCCCGCTGGAGGTGGTGGTGTCGCTGGCCGTGGCCAATCCGCTGCAATCCTTCCGCACCGCCGCCATCTTGCTGTTCGATCCGCAGATGGTGGTGCTGGGGCCGGCGGCCTATGTCATCCTGGATTCGCTGGGCACCAAGGGCTATCTGGCCTTTGCCCTGGCGTGGCCGGTGGCCTTGGGCACCGTGGCCGCCTGGGTCGGTTATCGTCTGTTCCGCCGAGGCGACCTGCCGTGACGGAGCGGCTGTCCGAGACGTTCGGCTACCGTTCGGTGACCCCGGTCGAGCGCGAACGGCGCATCCGGTCGGTGTTTCAGGCGGTGGCCGGCCGCTATGACCTGATGAACGACGTCATGTCGATGGGCGTGCATCGGCTGTGGAAGCGCGACATGGCCCGCCGGGCCAGCCCCCGCGCCGGCGAGTTCATCGTCGATCTGGCCGGCGGCACCGGCGATATCGCCCGCCTGATGGCGGCGCCCGACCGGCTGGTGGTGGTGTGCGATCCCAGCCCGGCGATGATGGCGGTGGGACGTTCCCGTTGTCCCGATTCGGTCCGCTTCACCGAGGGGTCGGCGGAATCCATGCCGTTTCCCGATGCGTCGGTGGATCTGGTGACCATCGCCTTCGGCCTGAGGAACACCACCGATCCCGAGGCGGCGCTGGCCGAGATCGTCAGGGTGCTGAAACCCGGCGGGCGATTCCTGTGTCTGGAATTCTCGCGGGCCTGGGCGCCGATCCGCCCTTTCTATGACGCGTGGTCGTTTCACGTCATTCCCCGCCTGGGGGCGTGGGTGGCGCGCGAACCGGCGGCCTATGAATATCTGGTGGAATCCATCCGCCGTTTCCCCGAACGCGACGATCTGGGGCAGGCCATGCGGAAGGCGGGCTTTGCCCGGGTCGGCTGGCGGGACTACACTTTCGGCATTGCCTGTCTGCACCAGGGACACAAGTCATGAAGATCGAGGGCGGCCAGACGGTGCCGTCGCCGACGGCACCGCCGCCGGCCAGCCGTGGTGACCGCCCGCCCACCGGCTGGCGGATGTGGCTGCTGGCGGTGCGGCCGCGCACCTTGACCATCGCCCTGTCTCCGGTTCTGGTCGGCGCCGCCTCCGCCTGGGGCGAATTCGCCGACTTCCGTCCGTTGCCCCTGCTGGCGGCCCTGATTGGGGCAATATTGATCCAGGCCGGCACCAACCTGTGGAACGATCTGGGCGATGCGATGCGTGGCGGCGACCAGCCGATGCGTCAGGGGCCGCCGCGGGTCACCGCCCTGGGCTGGGCGGCACCCGGGCGGGTGCGCCGCGCCGCCCGGCTTTGTTTCGCCCTGGCGGCGACGGTGGGGCTGTATCTGGCCTGGGTCGGCGGCTGGCCGATCCTGGTGCTGGGGGCGGCGTCGCTGCTGGCCGGCTGGGCCTATTCCGGCGGGCCGCGTCCCATCGCCTATACCGCCCTGGGCGAGCTGTTCGTCGTCGCCTTCTTCGGGGTCGGCGCCGTCGCCGGAACGGTTTGGCTGCAGGCCGGACAGCTTTCTCCGGCCGTCATCCTGCTGGGGACGGCCGTCGGCCTGCCGGCGGCGGCGGTGCTGATGGCCAACAATTACCGCGACCTGGAGGCCGACCGCATGGTCGGTCGCCGGACCCTGGCCATCCGTCTGGGGACCGATGGCTCGCGCGGGGCCTATGCGGCGATGATGCTGGCACCGTTTCCGCTGCTGATGATTCCGGCCGCTCCGTCCTTCGGCTGGCTGGCGCTGCTGGCGGCACCAATGGCGGTGCGGCTGATCCTGGCCTTCGCCACCCAGCCGCGCGGTCCGGCCTTCAACGCCATCCTGGGGGCCACGGCTCGGTTCCAGGTTTTTCTGGCGCTGCTGATGGCGGCGGGTTGTCTGTTGTGATTACGGAAATCTTCCTGCCCGTCGCGCTGGCCTTCATCATGTTCAGCATGGGCCTGACCCTGACCGCCGACGATTTCCGGCTGGTGCTGCGGCGTCCGCGTGCGGTGGCGCTGGGGCTGGCCTGCAAGATGCTGGTGCTGCCGCTGGTGGCCCTGGCCGTCATCGCCCTGTTCCGGCCGCCGGCGGAATTCGCCGTCGGGCTGATGATCCTGGCGGTCTGTCCCGGCGGCATCACCGCCAATCTGCTGACCCATCTGGCCGGCGGCGCCACCGCCCTGGCGGTGACCTTGACCGCCGTTTCCAGCATCACCGACACCGTGACGGTGCCGCTGGTGGTCAACTGGGCCCTGGCCCATTTCGCCGGCCAGCAGGGGACGGTCGACCTGCCCGTCGCCCGGATGACCGGCGGCGTCTTCGCCGTGGCCACCGTGCCGCTGCTGGCCGGCATGCTGGTCAACCGGATCGCGCCCGGGCTGGCGGCCAAAAGCCAGGGCATCGCCCGCCGCATCTCGACCGGCCTGTTCGCCCTGATCGTGGTCGGGGCTTTCGCCAGCCAATGGCGGGTGATGACGACCCATGCCGGCGACGTTCTGCCGCCGGCCATCGCCGTCAACGTGGTGGTGATGGTCATTGCCTTCTTCGGCGCCCGTCTGACCGGGCTGGACCGCCGCGACCGCATCGCCCTGGTGCTGGAGACCGGGTTGCAGAACGGCGCCCTGGGCATCTTCGTCGCCGCCACCTTGCTGGGCAGCCAGGCGATGATGGTGCCCAGCATCGTCTATGCCCTGGTGATGAACGTCAGCGCTGTGGTCTTCATCCTGGCGGTGCGGTGGCGCGGCCCCGGCCGCTGACGACCGGGGCCGGCTGTTCAGGCGCCGTATTGGCCGCCGCGCAGGATGCGGATGTAATTGACGCGGTCATAGGCCGGCAGCGCGCCGACGGCGGTGCGGCTCATGCGGCCGCGGATGGCGGCGACGCCATCGACCTCGCGGGCGGCAAGATCGGCGACCAGTCCGTCGTGCAAGGTCTTCATGTGGTCGATTCCGTGCCGCAGCAGGGCCGAGGCGGTCATCACCGCGTCGGCGCCGGCGAACAGGTACTTGACCACCTC
>Ga0172373_10000584_pt1 | contig 59717 bp, 56 predicted proteins | sample Lak10m_2_FD_114546 | JGI IMG/M metagenome (GOLD analysis project Ga0172373, IMG submission 114546) | Freshwater microbial communities from Kabuno Bay, South-Kivu, Congo - kab_092012_10m | ecosystem: Environmental > Aquatic > Freshwater > Lake | place: Democratic Republic of the Congo... | reverse complement strand
GTGAAGTTATTTCCGATTTTATTTTTTGACCTCTTTTGAAGGAGGTCAAAATAAAATCAGAATAACTTCCCCAGAGTTTACTCGTTTTTTTACTATTTTTCGCATTTACTAATAGAACTTAAGGAACATTTTCCGTTTCGGTTTATAGTTCTGAAATGACTTTCGTAAGCATCTATAATAATTTGCCAATTGTATTTTTTATTAATCTTAGTTAAATTATCTTCGATGAAATTAATTGATTTTTTGGAGATTAACTGGTTTAATATTGTAGAAACATCATTAGAAGTATTAAAATAGTAAGCATCATTTTCTAAGATAGCTTTATTGAAAATATTATCATTTGCACAGATAAGTGAGGATGAAGCCATCGCCTCTAATAAGGATGGATTAGTTCCACCTACTGTATGTCCGTGAAAATATAAGTTAGAGAAAAAACGTAGGTTATTCAAAGTGTTTTGATTATAAATTCCTCCCAAAAAATTAATTTTTTGACAATTTTTGTACTTATCTTTTAAATATCCTCCATATTTTGTTTCGTTTTTACCAATCACCAAAAACGTTCTATTATTCGAGGCATCAGCTACTCCATCTAAAATAATTTCGATACTATTTTCAGGTTCAAGTCTAGCAATAAGAAGATCATATTTATACGGAGTTAATTTATATGGTTTTAATACTTCAATATCTGGAGTGTCAAAAATGTTTGCGCCGTAGGGGATATAGGTTGAGTCTACCTTGTATTTATTCTTAATATATTCCTCTATTCCAATTGAATCTGATATAAGATGGTCCGAATATTTTACAGCTAATTTTTCAGCATACTTCAAAAAGGCTTGTACTTTATTAGAATATTTAGTTCTTTTCCATTCTAAACCATCCATATTTGTTGTAAGTACGGCGTTTTTTGGAAATACTTTTGACCAAATAGAACTACTAGTGTATCCTAATTGAAGAATGATATCATAGTCTCTTTTACGTGTATCTAATATACAATTGAGATCATAAAAAAATTGTCCTGCAGTTCCTATTTTTTCTTCCCAATCTTTACAATGAATAATATTTACTCCTTTATATTTTTTTTCTTGAAAAGGATGATTGTGAGAATTATAGACTGTTACATCATGACCTTTATTTACAAGCCCAACAGAAACATATTCTGCAAATTGCTCAAAACCTCCATAGTGATTAGGTATACCACGCGTACCGATAATTGCTATATGCATAATTTTTTAAAATAATATTTTTAAAAACTCTTCTTTAAAATTTAAAAAAGATGATTCTGTATAGTAATTGGTCAAATCATTTTCATTGTAATAATTATGTTTTTCTGATTGTATTCTAAGTAATGTTTTTTCAAAATCTTTGGAATCTAAAAAAACATGCCCAAAACTTGGATGTCTATTTAGATAAGATACAAACTCAGGTATATCAGATAGTAACATTGGTTTTTTGTATTTAATAGCCATTTCTATAATTCCACTCTGAGAAATTTCTTTATATGGCAAAATTAAATAATCGGCGTGTATAAATATATATTCTAGTTCATCATCATCTAATCTTCTTAGTAATATATTATTTGATATATCTGTGTTGAAAATCATTTTTTTTTTTGCAATTAAATTATCAGTATCGTTACCTGCAATAATGAAATTTAATTTATCTAAAATCTTAATGTTTGAAATACCATTTAAATATTCATATAATAAATCGATACCTTTGGATAATCTTATATGACCAAAAAAGACAATATTTATCTTGTCTTTTATAAATAAACTCTTCACTTTTAGATTTATATTATTTTTTGAATTGATTTTTTCATCATATCTAAAATGAGGAACGAAAATTATTTTTCCTTTATATCCAATTTCATTTAATCTTTTAATATTTTTCTCAGAATGTATTATTGATTTTTTTATTAATTTTTTAAAAATAAGATTAAAAATTTTCTTAATAAAATTTGAAGGTGTATCAGCTAGATCATAAATCTCATGAATATCAATTATAAATCTATTTCCATATATTGAAGATAATAATAAAAAAGGAATGTCAAAAAGACAACCATATGATAAATAAATAAAATTTGACTTTCTTTTAAAGAGGATAAAAACTAATAATTTAACGAATGACCATATTAATTTTGAAACATTTATGATAATATTATTGTCGAAAATATTAAAAAAAAAGGCTTTTTTATTTGATTGGTCATAGTTCGATAAAATGTTAATTTGAATTTTTGATTCGTTTTCAAATAATCTTAGAAACGAACTATGGTAATAGTGCATACCTGAATGATTTCCTATCAGATCAATTATATAAACTTTCTTTTTCACGGTACAAATTAGTTTTATTTTTAAAAATATTAAATTCAATTATTGCAGAAAAAACTAAAAACCAAAACATTGCACCTCTTACGTTACCTAAACAATGTCTATATATAAATATCGCTATTAAATTAATTACTACAGTATAATTATATCCCAACTCTTTTATATTTACATTAAATAATCCATCTCTTTTTTTTGAATATATTTTGAAAAGAAAATATAAATAAATACTTAATCCGATTAAACCAATGTCTAACAACATCCCAATAAATTCAGCTTCAGGTGGTACAGGTCTATTCCAAATGTCATACAACTCATAATTTACTTTACCTAAAAGTTTTTCTGAAATCGAATATTGATTTAAATAAGCAGAAAGACCTTCTAACATACGGTATAATCTTCCTGCATTACTATTGGTTTTTAAATCAAAAGTAGAAAGTAAATTATCTCTCATATTATCTGGAATAACAGTGTAAAGTACGATAAAAGCAACAAAAATTATAAATGGTATTAAAAATAAAAGGATTATATTATTTGATATTTTTTTATACGTCATCGATATATTCAATGATTTTATGTGTTTAATTATAAAAGTTAATAATGCGATAAGAATAGCTAATCTTCCATTTACAAGTAATGCCATAATTACGTTGAAGAAAAGTATTTTTTTATTATTTCTAAATATCAAAGCTATATAAATGATGAACGATGAAGCAACTAAAGTACCTTGAAATAAACCCTTAGCTCTAAACCCTGTTTCTTCAAATAATTCAACAGCACTTTCAAAGTTGAAATTATTATTTTTTAAAATACCTGATGATACTTCTTTGTAAATAAAACTATGAGTAAAAACTTCATATGTAACAGCTAATAATTGTATGAAAAAGATGATTTTTAGTATCAGAATAGTTTGTTTATTATGTTTAGCAAGAACGTAACCATATAAAATAGTGACAAAAAGATTATAATTTCCAAGATTGGAACCCCACCAAATTAAATAGAAAGAAAACAACAATGTTACAAATAAATATATGTTTACATCCAATGATGTTAATTTATTAGTTAGTATTGAAAAAACAAAAAACAAAACAGATAAACTAGCAAGAGCAACTTTTAAAAATCCAATTTGAGTAATACCAACAATTAATTCTCCACAAAAAATGTAAAGGCATAAGAAAATGATGAATAGAAAATTAATTTTATTTATCGATATTTTATTCATTTTATGAAATCATTTAGCGCTAATAATATATAATTATTTTTCTCTAATATTTGTATTTGTTGAGGTTTATATGAAACAAATTCAAAAGGGATGTTTAAATTATTGTATTCAACTAAAATTTTATCTGGCAAATTATTTGTAAAAATAAAAGCTCTATTTTTATCACTATAGTTTAATAATATAAATTTTTTATTAAAATACAATGAAACGAAAGCTATGTGAAGTCTACCAGTAATTATATATTTAGATCTTTTGATTAACTTTATTTTATCTGTTATTGAAATTTTACTTTTGTAACATACATTGTAATTACGATTCAATTCATTAAAAATAATCATAGAATCATATTTATCAACATCACTATCAGCATCAATAATGTTTATTATATCTATATTATTTTTCAAAATAAAATCTTCAATGTTGATTATGAATTTTTTTAAAAAGATTCGGTGATCATCAAAATAATTATCAATGTTCCTATATGAAATCAATAACTCATTACCTTCATTTTCAATTTTTTCTTCAATATATTTTTCAGAAAAATATAAACTAGCAATGTCAGGAATTAATTTTATTTTCTTTTTAAAATATTTATATAAGAATTTGGGGATAATTTTCTCAAAATATACTTGGGATAATTCATCTCTTAAATAAATTTTCGTAGAGATAATCAATGCAATTAAAACATAAATTTTGGAACTGGTTTTCTTTAATATATCAATACCAATACCAAAATAACAACATTTTTTACCAATTAAGAAACAAAGCAACATAGTTTTAATTCCGCCCGTTCCATCAATATCATTAAAACAAGTTCCTCCTCCCCAAAATATTTTTTTTGATTTTGAAACACTGTTTAATATCGTTTTAATTTTTCCTTTCTTATTTAAGTCATAAATTGAAACTCTTTGATTTGAAATCTCAAGGTCTTGAATTCTCAGGTTACTGCTATATGTTAAAATATTTATCTTGTAATTTTCGGGTAAATTTTTTAATAACCCATTCAACATTAGTAAATCACCAAAATTATTTCCATAATAACCTAAAATTGTAATCTCATTTGAAAACACATTATTTTTCATTTTATATTATTTAAATTCAAACAATCTATTTTCAAATCTTTTAAAACGTTGGCTGTTTATATGTTTTATTGTATTTGCATTATATACAATTTTCCCAAAATCCAGTTTATCATAAATCGGAAAAAAATATCCAGCTTCAAATAAAAACCAATAAGCGTATTTTTTTAAATCTTTTTCAATTGACTCTCTGTTTTGAAAAAAATCTGAAATACGATTTCTGTCGCTTAAATAACTAAAATAATCTTCTATATTAGTTGGACTAATAATGAATTTACCTGAATTAAAACGGCTAATGGAGGGAGATATCACAGGAATTTCCATAAATGTCATTTCGAGTGCGAGCATCCCATCGTAAACGATACCTAGATCAATATTTTTCTTAATAAATTGATAAGTATTAATTTTCATTTCAGAATCAATTAAGAAAATATTTTTGAATTCATTAATCGTTGGATACTTTTCTAAAATTGCATCTTTTAAACGAGGAGAATCTGAGAATAAAGTGCTTTCAGCTGGATGAAATCGAATTATAAAGTTATGTTCAGATGTTTCTGCAAATTTTATTGTTTTGATCACCCAATCTAATACACCATTAAAATAGGTGTCGCGTTGTACGATATCTCCATCCCAAATTATATTTGGAAATAAAACAATATTCATAATATCATCTGATTTTTTTGGAATAATTATTTCTTCAAATGTATTAATACCACCATAATAAATGTTTGTATCTTTTGATTTAAATCTTATTCTACTTTTAAAATAAGTATCGACTTTATTTATTTGTTTATCAGTTAACTCTATTTTATCAAATTTTTCCCATGTAACATCTTTAGATAAAGTTTGAGCATAAGTTGATGTGTATAAAATTTCATCATCTCTGTAGGCATGCGCCCCATAAATAAACGATGGTATATTATTTTTAGAAGTTTCTGTGAAAATTGGTCCCCACAATGAATAGATACCGTGAGAAGTAATCAGTTTATCAATTTTTAATTCATCTACTAAATAGTAAGCGATTAATTTTGAAATTTTTGTGTTATAAAGACATTTTAAATAATAATTATAATGCTCGTTATTTTTTTCATCATAAAAACCACATTCAGTATACCTACGAACAGAACTTATTGAATTTGAAATATCGTCATTTGATAAAATAATATTATCTATTTTATTAATATTAACAAATGATTTTGTGAAGAGAACTTTAATATTTTTGTGTCTGTACAAAAAAATAAAAAGTTTAGATTTAAATACAATTTTAATTGATTTTATACTAAAGTACCATTTTATTATAGGATTTAATTTTTTGTTGTTGTGGTGTTTTTGATAAGTATCCCAATGTTTATATAATCCATTATCTAAAATTACATAAACTAAAGCACCTTTCCTAGCTAAAATATTTGCAATAAAAAATTCTTGATGAATTGGAAATGGCAAAATTCTTAAAGTAGTAAAAGCTATTTTTTTCCCACTTAATTCATTTGAATTGGGTATTAAATTGAGCGTGTTTTTGAGCCAGTAGATAAGTTTAATCATTTTTTTTTAAAAAATATGTTTTAATTTCTTTTTTGCTAAATAAAAATATTGGCAAATATAATATTGTAAAAAAAACAAATTTAATTAATTCTATTTTTACAGAATAAGTATGGTACATATCAATGATTAATATTGGAATTAATGGAGTTATTTTGATTAATTCTGATGTTAATTTTTTTACAATTATTTTTTTACCTTTTCCCATTTCATTCAATGCAATCGCTATTACCAAAAAGGAGAAAAATAAAAATATTAGAACATTTAAGAAAGCGTATTCTTCGATAGTATTCAAAAAATAATTAGATATGGTATAGATAATACATGAAAAAGTCAATAATACAATAGATCCAATTATTAGATTTTTATACTTATTCAGTCTCACTATTTCATAATAATACATTTGATAAGATGCCGCAAAATATACTGATAGTATTAATATTTTAGCAGCCAAAATTCCTGTAATAAATTTTGGCAAAAAAATATTAATAAAAATTGGAATAAATACCCATGTTATGAAAATGGCAGGAAGAATTATAACGCGAATAATAGAACTTAATTTATCGATTTGTTCAATTTGATCTCCTTTGTACGTGATAAACTTTGGAAAATAAGAACCATATAGAGATTCAGGTAGAACTAGTAAAACTTGAAAAATTAAAGCTCCTATACTATAGTAACCTAACATTGAATCTCCTAGTGAGGTTCTTATAAAGAATTTATCAATAGTCATTATAAGAGTCATTATTAAACCAAAAATTACAATAGGTAATCCAGTAAGAAAAATTTTCTTAAAATAGTTTATATCAAAGTCAATATTAAGTTTAGGATATTTTTTTAAAAGAATAACAAATAAAATTACTGAGATACCATACAAAATAATACGTGTCCATAAAAAACCAACATATAAGTATTCATTTACCATATAAAGAACAATCAACGGCTGTAATAATGATACAATAAATAATGTTAATGTTATAGACGAAAAATTTGAAAGCGATTTATGGTAAATTCTCAATAAATCTGATAATGCTTTTAGAAAGTTAATAAATATAAAAAAAAGACATGTGATTTTAATATATTTATCATTACTAGTTAGGTATAGTATAGAATAATATATAGAACCAAGAAAGAAAAGTATGTAACTAAAAAAGAATGAGTGTGATATAAACTTATTTGATTCTTTAATGCTACCATTAGCGTTTAATTTTGGGGTTTCTCTTTCTATTGAGGATCTTAATGTAGAATAAGCGATGTTAAGATTTTGATCTATTGCGTTAATGTAAGTGATTACCCCAGTGATTGATGGTCCTAAAATATTACTTGATATTAAATTTGATATTAATAATGAAATGCGAAAGAAATAATTACCTCCTGTATATAAGATTGAATCTTTTACATTTTTATTTTTCAAGAAGTTTTTTAACATTTAAGCCTAAGAAATATATTATTTTATATATATTTTATTTATTATAGAGTAAATCCATCATCAACAATTATATTTTGACCATTTACAAAAGTAGAATTATTACTTAACAAAAACAGTAAAGTTCCAACCACATCTTTAGGGTCAAGCATTCCTTTATTTAGACAATTTTCTTTGTATTTTAGTAAAAACGCTTCTGGTTGATTATCTTTAATTCCCCCAAGTGAGATAGCATTAACTCTTATGTTTTTATTTCTGAGGTATTTTGACATATATTTTGTTAAATGGATTAATCCTGACTTTATTACAGCATATTCAACTGGCATTGTCATAGGAGTATTATTATATACTTCAAATTTAGGTGCAATAACTCCATATATCGAAGAAATATTAATAATGTTTCCGAAATTTTGTTTAACAAAGTATTTAGCAAATAATTTACTTACAAGAAAGTAACCGCCAATATTCAAGTCTATATTTTCACAAAAATCCTCATACTCTACATCAAAAAAATGTTTACCATAATTTTTGTTTCTCGGATATGCATTATTAACAACAGCATCAATTTTACCGTATTTTATATTTACATATGAAATGCATTCTTCAATGGAATTTACTGAAGTTATATCTAAACATATATGATCTGCTTTAAATCCAAGATGTATTAATTCATTTACAAATTCTATCCTTGAATTACTTAAATCTGCAATTATGGGAATACCTCCATTTTTTGCAATCATTTTACAAAATTCTTTACCAATTAAACCAGCTCCACCTGTTACAACTACTACTTGATTTTCAATTAACATATGAATTCTAATTAAATTTTCTAAAAACAGGTTTAATTATATTTGATTTTAAATATTTTTTATATCCATTTTCCAATGCTGACTTGTATATTTCTAAAGCATATCTAACTGCTAATAAAGTAGTTTGTAATTCTTTTTCTTGATGAGCGTAAGACACAGCAATATAAGGCATTAAAATATTTTGATCCAGCATAGATTGTGCAAATAAAGTCCTATAGGCTAAAGAAATATTACCTTCTTTGTCTTTAGTAATATAATTCGGAGAACAAGGATATCCTTCTACATAAAAATATTCATTAATATCTAGATCAATAGCAATTTGATTCATTCCATCAATTAATTTTTTTCCATAATCCCAATAATGATCAACTACTTTATCTCTTTTCATTATTTCGATTGTTTTTATAAAGGCTCCTAAACCACTCATTTCAGCTCCGTGAGTTGTAGAAGTTAAAAATACACGTTCTTCCCCTTCATCTAAAATACCTCCTAATTTCATAATTTCCACTTTACCTCCAAGTGCAGCAACAGCTTGTCCATTTGCCATAGCCTTTCCAAAAGTACATAAATCTGGATCTACATTGTAGAAAGTTTGAGCACCTTGCAAATGCCATCTGAAACCAGTAATCATCTCATCTAAAATAAATACCGCTCCATTTTCTTTACAACTTTCTTGTACTTTTTGAAGAAAATTATTTTTATTATTTGGACAATCACTACAAATTTTATCAGTATTACATGAGTTATCACATGGCTTTATAGTTGTTGCAGCTTCTAGAATCACACCTGCAATTTGACCTTTATATTTTTCAAATAATTCATTTAATGAATCAATATCATTATAATGAAATTTAAGTGTAAAATTACTAGTTTCTTCTAAAGTACCTTTATTTATTACTGTTGAACCTATAAACCAATCATCAAATGAAAAAAATGGTTGTTCATAAGGTACTGCAATATATTTTCTTTTAGTATATGCTCTAGCTAATTTAACTGCAGCAGTGGTAACAGTAGATCCATGTTTAGCAAATTTCACCATTTCAACTGATGGAATTAGATCAACTAATAATTCAGCTGCTTTTAATTCTGTTAATGAAGCTCTTGTTAAATTATTGCCTTTGATTATTTCATCGTAACAAGCATCAGCTATCTCTTTATTACCATAACCAATATTAACAGAACGTAAGCCCATGCCGTAGTCTAAATACTTTTTACCATCAGGTGCATATACATAAGCACCTTCTCCTTTTTCTAAAATTGAAGGTGCATTATATGGAAATTGATCATCCCCTCTAGAATAAGTATGTGCTCCACCTGGAATTAAATTGTGTAATTTTTGTGAATATAAATCTTTCATTTCAATCAATTTTCTTCTTTTTTTTGTTTATTAAAATTTGACCAATAAATATCATCTAAATGTTCATTAATTTCATTCCAATTATTTAGAACGATATTTTCAATTATTTCATCATCGGACATGTTAAGAACATCTAAATTTGAAATTACTTTTTTAAAAAATATAGCATCTTCTTCATAATCTAAAGTCATTCTTATTTTTTGAATATTTCCAAGTTTACTAAATTGAATTATACCAATCTCATTTTTATCGAATATCTTACCCCAACCTGTTTCAAGCTTATTATTTTCAATTCCTAGTAAAGATTTTTTTAAAAAATCTTTACTATACCCTGTGACATTCATTCCTAAAGGTAGACCAGATGTTTGCTCCATTTTGGATCCTTTCAATAATTTTTCTATGACTAACTTCGTAGCTTCAGTTGAACATAAAATATCATCTCCATCAATTGAAATTATGTAATCTATATTATTAGCAACAGCACACTCTAAATGACGTAGAGGAATATTTTCATCAGATCCATAAAATATTAAAGTTTCACTTTGATTAAAAATTGTTTCAAATTTTTTATTTTCTACTTTATTAGAAGTTGTAATAAATACTTTCAAATCATTTTTATCTATATTTTCTTTAAAAGCGTTAGAAAAACGTTCAACAATCCACTTAATAAAAGGTTTTCCTTTCACTTCTATCAAATGCTTCTCACTCAACCTAGTTGATCCTAATCTTGCTGTAATAAAAACTCCAATCATAATAATTTCTCAATAATATTATTTTTATCAGAACTTTCAACAGCATACAATACCTTTAAAACCTTATGGTCATGTGTTAATGTATTTGGAAAAATGCACTCATTTTTAGTTGCCCTTAAAAAAGTAGCCATCTCATCGATATACATCTGCTCTGTTATATTTTTGTTATAACCGCTTTGTGCTGAAATTGTTTCATACTTTAGTTCTTCCCAATTATTTGACTTTGGGTCATAAATTTTTATCATATTGTCTTCCCAATTCCAATATAATTGTTTTTTATCACCATTAATAACCAACCTTCGAGTTGCATACCTTGAAACTACATCAACTGACAAATTAAATATTGACTGACCATAATCCATCAATAAATTGTAGGTATCATCAATTTCATCAGCGCCTTTAATTTGTATTGTATTTTTGTAAAATCCAACAACTCTATTAGGAAATCCTAATAATAAAGTAATCCATGTTAATTCAAAAGGCACAATCTCCCTACCTCCTCCTGTCTCTTTTTTAGAAACATAATACTCACTAACATCTTCGTATGTATGCCAATCAGGTAAATATTGTCCTGAATGATATAAAAAATTAGATATTTTACCTAATTCTTTATTTTTAATTATTTCATTAATTTTTTGGATTGCAGGATGAAAAAATAATGTACAAGACGGAGCCAAACAAATATTTTTATCTCTTGCATCATTGATAATTTGTTCAAAATCAGTATCAACCACACTTGCTTCGATAAAAGCAGGTATTCCTAATTCTAAAGCCTTCTTCATATAAATATGATGAATATCAGGAGGCAATGAAATAACGAATGCATCAAATATATACCTACTAATAATTTCATCAAAATTACTACTAGTTTCTATATTATAATTAGTAGTAGTTTCTACTCTACGATCCTGTCTTTGATCTAAACCAATAATATTTGTTATACCAAGAGCTTGTAAATTTCTAACTCTTCTCTTTCCCATTGATCCGAGACCAATAACTAGTATGAAACCATCCATTATTTAAATTTTATATAATTAATATCATTCTGTGCTTTTTTAAAATCTTCATGTTTACCAACATCTAACCAATATCCAGAGAATGGATATGAAATTAATTTTAAATCATTTTTAATTAATTCTTCCATTAAATCAGTTGCATTATAGAATTTATTTTTAGGTATGTATTTCAACACTTCCTTTTTCATTAAATAAATTCCTCCATTTGAATAATAAGTATAGGTTGGTTTTTCTTTAAAACTTTTAATTGTATTGTCTTTTGTTTCTAATACTGCATAAGGTATATTTACCTGATAAGGAATTGTAAGAACTGCTAAATCAGCTTCTTCTTTTATAAATTCTAAGAAAAAATGTTCATAATCGACATTCGTCAAAAGATCTGAATTTGTAATTAATACATAATCATGTTCAAAATTGTCTATTTTAGATACAGCACCAATAGTACCTAAAGGTTCATTTTCCCAAATATACTTGATATTTATATTTTTGTTAATTCCTGTTCCAAAATAAGATTCAATTTGTTCTCCTAAATATTTTACAGATACCCAAAAATCATCAATTCCGAAGTTAACTAAACGATCTAAATTATGCTCCATAATGGGTTTTTCACCAACTTTTAATAAGGGTTTTGGTGTAGAATCTGTTAAAGGTTGTAATCGTTGACCGCGACCTCCTGCCATTATTACCACATCAATTGGTAAGTATGATTTTATATTTCTAAAATTTATAACATTTACCACTTTGTGTGAATCATCTAAAACTGGGATAATTCTAAAATCTTTTTCACGATATTGAATTATCTTTTGTATGTCGTAATCCCCTTTTCTTATAAAACGTGGATTAGGTTGCAAAATTTCATCTACTTTATCTTCTATAGTATAATTATTTAACAAACCTCTTCTAACATCACCATCTGTCAATGAGCCAATCAATTTATCGTCAATATCTACAACAAACAAAATAGCATCCTGAGCTAATTCATTAAGAATTTCTAATGCTTGTTTAAGTTTACTTCCACTTTTAATTATATGTTCTTTATAAGGCCTCATTAAATGATTTTATACTATTAATAATTAAGGTTGAAGGATTTTTTTTATGATAAATATTTTCACCCTCAAATTTAAAAAATTTAATCGCTTTTTGTGTAGCTTCGACTATTTTTTCACTAAAAAAGTCAGTGTTGAAACAATTTTTACTTTGGGCTCTCCCTTTTTGTCTATCTCCAACATTTATAACATATTTACCAAATGATGCAGCTTCTAGAATTCCACTGGAAGTATTTCCAATTAAAATTTTAGCATAATACATAGCATTAAAATAATTTTCTTTACCAAAATTTTCTATACACAATACTTTATCAGGGAATTCTTTTTTTAAAATTTCTATTTCTTCTCTAAATATAGACCCCATTGTATCTGCATTTGGCATTGTTATTACTAAAAATAATTCTTTTGAAAGATCTACTAGTGATTTTCTCATTTCAAAAGCATATAATTTGTTTGAATTAGGGTCTAAAGTTTCAGGATGAAAAGTTATCAATGCAAAATCTTCCCTTGGTATCCCATATTTTTCTAAAAATAGGTCTTTATTAATTGGCTTAAAATTTTCGATTCCATCCAAACTTAAAGAACCTACAGTAAATATATTTTCGAAAGATCCTGTTAATTGAATTACTTTTTCAGTAAATTGATTAGTGGCTGTAAAATGTAATTTACTAGCTAATGTTATTTGATGTCTATAAATATTGTCTATAGCCCCTAAAGTTGTTTCACCCCCATGAATATGAGCAAATTTTACACCAAAAGGAACCCCTGCCTGTACTGCTGCGCTCATTTCAAAGCGATCTCCCAAACAAAAAACCAAATCGTATTTATTAATCTGCCAAAAATCAGCAAATTTAATCGCTGTCAATCCATAAGAGGTTGCAATTGCCTGTTCGTCATCATTCGAAATTAATGATGATACAGTATGTATAAAATTATAATCATCTTTTCTGATATCAACAAGTGTGTATCCATGGCTTTTAGATAAATGAGTACCAAAAGCAATAATTTCTAACTTAAAAAAATCATCATCTTTAAGCATTCTTAATAAAGGTAGATAAATACCGTAGTCTGCTCTTGAACTAGTTAATACACCAATTTTCATTTTTTCAAAACTATTAAATCATCCTCATTAAAATCTTTAAATGCAATCTTACCAATCACCTCATTCCAAAGCATAGGGGAAATCCCATTTCCAGGTCTTTTTGTTGTTATATTAAGTTCAGAAAAAACTTCGCCTTTGTTTATCTTTGATTTTGCAACAATACTTTTCCTAGCAATTTCTATGTTCTTTATTTCTGATTCGCTTGGTTCTTTAAGTCCATTTCCTGATATGGCTAATTCAATATTTCTTATAGTTTTAACCATTTCTTTTAATTCTAAAGGTTCTAAAGATGCTAAATGATCTGGACCCGGTAAACTTCTATTTAATGTGAAATGTTTTTCTATTACTTTTGCCCCTAAGGCAACTGCAGCTATAGGTACTTCTATTCCCAAGGTATGATCTGAATATCCAATCTCTACGTCTAATTCGGCTTGAATTGTTTTCATAGCTAGCAAATTAACATCCTTCATTGGAGTGGGATATTCTGTATTACAATGTAATATTAAAATATTGTCTTTAGAAATTCCTGCTTCAACAAATACTTTCAAAGCATTTTTAATGTCATTCATAGTAGACATACCAGTAGATATAATTACTTCCGAAAATAAAGATGCAGCTTTTTTCAAATATGGTAAATTTGTTATTTCACCAGATGGTATTTTGACTAATGTTAAACCTATTGATTTCAAATAATCTAAAGATTCTATATCAAAAGCGGTTGAAAAAAATGAAATATTCTTTTTTTTTGAATATGAAATTAATTCCAAGTGTTGTTCATGAGTTAGTTCTAATTTCTTCAACATTTGCAACTGATTTTCAGTAGTATTCTTTGTGTTTTCTATTTGATAGCTTGCTTTTTTAGCAGATTTAGAAACTAGACTTTCAGACTTGAAAGTTTGAAATTTTACATAATCGACTCCAGCATCTACAGCTACATCTATCAATTTTTTGGCTAAATTAATATCCCCGTTGTGATTAACTCCAGCTTCCGCAATAATAGTTACCTTTTTCATTTTTAAATAAATCTACTTGGATTTCCAACTACTTTTTTATTATCGGGTATATCATGAATAACAACTGTACCTGCTCCGACAACTACATTTTTCCCAATTTTCACTCCTTGTTTAATAACACTATTTGCACCTATAAAAGTCCGCTCACCTACATTGACACCTCCAGCTAATACAGCTCCTGGCGCAATATGTACACTATTTTGAATGATACATTCATGTTCTACAATACAAGCTGTATTTAAAATCACATTGTTACCAATCTCGGCAAATGCATTAACAGAAACATTTGTATTAATAAAAATACCGTTTCCTAAAATTGCATTACTTGATACAGAAGCTTTTTTACTTATTAATGTCACTATTTCTCTTTTTTTACTCGATAGGAGATTATAAATCTTTTCACGTATTTTATTTTCTCCTATTCCAATTATAAATTTAACATCAGAGTTTTTCTCGAAAAATCCTTCATCAAATTCATGTCCAAGGTAATTTAATAGTAATGGATTATGTTCTTTTTTTAAATTTTCAGTGTACCCAATAATGTTTAATTTGTTTTCAAAAGCTATATCTGCAACGACATATGCATGACCTGAATATCCTATTAAAATAACTTTATTATCTAACACTACTTGGTATATTAACTATTCTTTCTTCTAAAAACTCAGCGTTTAATTGTGCATCTCTTTGACAATTAATATACATTGGTAATCTATACATTAATTGCCAAATTGGCCTAGTCATTACTTTTGACCTATTTGTTTCAGAAAGAAACAAATCTCTTTCTTTTTGATTTTCTAATTCAATGCACATTAACCAATAATTTGCTTTTGTATCTGGAGATTCAGTCCTAAATTTTATATCAGAGTTTGTAAAAAACGCCTTGTATTCTTGAGCTAAAGCGCGCTTATTTGTTAAAAAAACATCTAATTGTTCTAGTTGTGCACATGCTAGTGCAGCATTCAAATTTGGCATTCTAAAATTATAACCTAATTCATCGTGGTAAAATTCAAAAGCATGTGGAACTTTTGCTGTTGTTGTAAGATATTTTCCTTTGACACCGAGACTTTCGTTATTTGTAACAATTGCACCACCACCACCACAAGTCACAATTTTATTTCCATTGAAAGAATACACACCCAACTCCCCGATACTACCGGTAGGTTTGTTTTTATATTCGCTACCTAATGATTCAGCTGCATCTTCTATAATTGGAATTTTCCAAGCAATACAAACTTCTATTAATTCATCCATATGAACAGGGAAACCAAAGGTGTGCATTGGTAAACAAGCACTTATTTTTTTGCCTGATTTTTTATTATAACAACCATCTTCTCGTAATTCGCCGAATTCTTCTAAAAAGTTTGCCACAGCCTTTGGAGAGAGACCCATTGTATCTAAGTCAACATCTAAAAAAATAGGAGATGCGTTATTGTAAGCAATTGCATTAGCTGTCGCTACAAAAGTTAAAGCTTGAGTTATAACTTCATCACCTGGTTTAACCCCTACTAAACGGAGTGCTACTTGAATTCCTGAAGTTCCATTCACAACTGCAATAGCTTTCTTCGTTTTAGAGATAGTAGCTAAATAATTTTCAAATTGATCTACATATGCACCAACAGAAGAAACAAAAGTTGAATCAATTGTTTCTAATAAATATTTTTTTTCATTTCCACCAAAAGTAGGTGCGTGTAAGGGTATAAAATCAAGAGTTTTATATGTATCTTGAATGAATGATATTGTTTCTTTAGTAAATTTCATAGCTTACATCTTTGCGTCTAAATACTTACCCGTTTCTTTATGCCCGAAATCAGGAATCATTTTGTGAAAAAGTTCTACTAGTTGATCTTTATCCCATTTAAGATTGGATTTCATTAATTGAATTTCAGATTCAAAAAGCGTCAACAAATTTTCATTGACATTTAATTCATTTTTTATCACTCCCAAATTTTCAAATCGGTCCATATCCAAAACTTCATTTTCTGTATAGAACTCTTCAAAATCTTTTTCACCTGTTGTATCCGAATTTGTAAACAAACAAGGCCACTCTTTTTGATTTTTAGTTGCTATCGCTCCTCTAGCCTCATCTTCTGATTCGCACAAAAGAGGTTTATAACCTAATTGATCTAAATATTTTACAGCTATTTCTGCAAATGTTATTAAATGTAAATCTTCACTTAATTTTGGAAAGAAAATATCTCTGTTTTCCCCAAAAATACAGCTCATTAAACAAAGTTCACCAGATTCTTGAGGTGTCACAAAATAACGTTTGATATCATTTGGAGCTACAATCGGTTGATTCTTTTGAATTCTTTGATTGAATCCATGTAATAAAGAACCATCTGAAAAAGCAACATTTGCAAATCGTGCTGTAGATATTGAAATGTATTGACTTTGTTGCATCAAAAACATTTCCATAATTCTTTTAGATGCTCCCATCATATTAACAGGATTTGCAGCTTTATCTGTAGAAACACAAAAATATTTTTTTGCTCCTTTTCTTATCGATTGTTGAATGGTTTTAACCGTATTAAACACATTCACTTCAATCATTCTCATTAATGTAAAAGGATCTTTTTCACTTCTTACATGTTTTAGAGCCGATAAATTCAAAACATAATCAAATTCACCATCGGATTCGATGAAAGCATCATATTCAACTGAACCGATATCTAAAGCAAAAGTTTGAAAATCACCATCAATATAGCCAAAAGAGCTTCTAATATCTCGAACTAATTCAACCATGTTATTTTCACTAATATCCACAACATGCAGTTTCTTTGGGTTTCTTTTAAATATCTCTTTAGTAACAGATTGTCCAATTGATCCAGCACCACCGATTACTAAAAAAGACGATTTATTTACAATTGAATTTAGTTTAATTTGATTATTTGAGATATCAGCATAGAATAATTGCTTTTCGCGTCCTATTAATTTAAGAATATCCATAATAATTTTATTTATAACACTCCCAATACCAATCCACTGCTTCTTTCAAACCTTTTTGTAAATTATGTGTTGGTGTATATCCAAGTATTTTTTTAGCTTTTTCGATCGAAGCATGGGAGTGGGGGATATCTCCAAGTCGTTCGGGGCCATGAATTATTTCTACTCTACTAATTTCTTGTTTATATTCGGTTAAATATTTTTTTAGCAAGGATGTCATTTCAAGTAAATTTGCTCTTTCGCCTACAGCAGTATTAAAAATTTCACCGATCGCTTCTTTATTATCCGTCGTAGCAGCTAAATGATTCATTTGTATTACATTGTCAATGTAGGTGAAATCCCTTGAATTTGTTCCATCACCATTGATAGTTGGAGATTCCAATTGCATGAATAGCTGTGTGAATTTTGGAATTACTGCAGCATATGCACCGTTTGGATCTTGTCTTCTACCATATACATTGAAATAGCGTAACCCTATTGTTTCTAGTCCATATGTTTTATAAAATACATCGGCATATAATTCATTCACATATTTTGTGATAGCATAAGGGGATAGTGGTTTACCTATGATTTCTTCAACCTTAGGCAAAGATTTAGAATCTCCATAGGTAGAAGAACTAGCAGCATATACAAAACGTTGTACTTTTGCATCTCTTGCGGCTACCAACATGTTTAAAAAACCACTAATATTTACATCATTTGTTGTAATTGGATCATTGATTGATCTTGGAACTGAGCCTAAAGCAGCTTGGTGAAGAACAACATCTACTCCTTCTACTGCATGCTTACAGGTATCTAAATTTCGTATATCCCCCTCTATAAAAGTAAACTTGCGATCCTTTAAAAAGGAAACTATATTTTCTTTTTTTCCGGTAGAAAGATTATCTAAACATCGTACTATGTTATTATTTAGTAATAGGGATTCACATAGGTTGGAACCTATAAATCCTGCGCCACCTGTAACTAGTACTTTTTTATTAGTAATCATCGTTCACATTTTATATTTTGACTTCTTTGAAAGTATGGACATTTTCAAGAAACCATTTGTAAGTCTGACTAATTCCTTCTTCTAATTTAATTTTAGCATTCCATCCTGCATTAGACATTTTGGAAACATCCATTAATTTTCGTGGGGTTCCATCTGGTTTGGATGTATCCCAAATAATTTCTCCTGTATGTCCAACAGTTTTTTGAATGATGTGCGCTAGTTCTTTAATGGATAAATCCACTCCAGTACCGACATTAAATAAATTATCTTCTAAATTATTTTCAATGGAATAAACTACGGCTTCTGCTAAGTCTTCAACATGTAAAAACTCTCTTTTGGGTGTACCTGAACCCCATAAGGTTACAGGAGTATTTCCATTGTGTTTTGCTTCGTGAAATTTACGAATCATTGCGGGTAAAACATGCGATGTATGCAGATCAAAATTGTCGTTACTGCCGTATAGGTTAGTAGGCATTAAACTAAAATAATCTTTTTTGAATTGTTTTCGGATTGCTTCACAAGCTTTAACGCCTGTAATTTTTGCTATCGCATACCATTCATTCGTAGGTTCTAAAGCATCCGTTAATAGGTATTCTTCTTTGAGTGGTTGAGGTGCAAATTTTGGATATATGCATGAACTGCCTAAAAAGATAAATTTCTCTACGTTTTCTTTTAATGAAGCATCCAGCAAATTGTTTTGGATTTGCATGTTTTCCATTAAAAATTGGTAGGGGAAATCATTGTTTGCCAAAATTCCACCAACACGTGCAGCAGCATCGATAACTACTTCTGGTTTTTCTGCATGGAAGAAATCGTTTACAGCTTGTTGGTTTCTCAAATCCAGTTCTTTAGAAGATTTACCAAGCAGATTAGTATAACCTTTTGCCTCTAAGTTTCTCCAAATCGCTGAACCTACCATGCCATTATGGCCTGCGATATAAATTTTACTCTTTTTTTGCATGGTTATTCAAAATAGTTGAAAGTAGTGAAACTTCCTTCTTTCAAGTATTGGTCTTTTTGCATTAATTTGACATCACTTTGCATCATGTCTTTTACAAGATCTTGTAAATCATATTCAGGTACCCAACCTAATTTTTCTTTAGCTTTAGTGGCATCACCAATCAATAAATCAACTTCTGTTGGTCTGAAATATTTAGGGTCAACCGCAAGGACTTCTTTCCCAATTTCAATTTGGAATTCAGGATTATGGCATGCTTTTACATACGCTTTTTCATCTACACCAGTAGCTTGGAAATCTAGTTCTATACCTACTTCGTTGAAAGCCATACGTACGAATTCTCTAACAGGAGTTGTTTTGTTTGTTGCAATAACCCAATCTTCTGGTTGATCTGCTTGAAGAATCATCCACATCATGCGTACATAATCTTTTGCATGTCCCCAATCACGTTGAGCATCTAGGTTACCTAAGTAGAATTTGTCTTGTAGACCGAGTGCAATACGTGCTGCAGCACGAGTAATTTTACGGGTTACGAAAGTTTCCCCTCTAATTGGAGATTCGTGGTTAAATAAAATACCATTACATGCATACATGCCATAGGCTTCACGGTAGTTCACTGTAATCCAGAAAGCGTACATTTTAGCAACAGCGTAAGGACTTCTTGGATAAAAAGGAGTTTTTTCTGTTTGTGGAACTTCTTGCACTTTACCGTATAATTCGGAAGTAGAAGCTTGGTAAATTCTAGTCTTTTTTTCGAGTCCTAATAAACGAACAGCATCTAAAATTCTCAAGGTACCTAAACCATCTGCATTACCAGTATATTCTGGAGTTTCAAATGAAACAGCAACGTGACTCATTGCTGCAAGATTATAAATTTCATCTGGTTGAATTTCTTGAATAAGACGGATTAAATTAGTACTATCCGTCATGTCGCCATAATGTAAAATGAAATTTTTATTTTCTGTATGTGGGTCTTGGTATAAATGATCAATTCTATCTGTATTAAATAAGGATGATCTTCTTTTTAAACCATGAACGATGTATCCTTTTTTTAGTAAAAATTCACTTAAATAGGCACCATCTTGACCAGTAACACCAGTAATAAATGCTGTTTTCATTTTGTTGTTTTTATTAATATTTGATTGTTAGGTAGTTATGTTTAAAAAAAAGTAATTCTAATTTAAACTAACAATTTGCTAAATTAATAAAAAATCTTCAGAATTTTGATGCTTTTAGATGAAACACCTCGTTTTTAACTCAAAGAAATCCAAGTAAGAGTAAATGAAACCAACGATCTGACGTAAATAGAAAAATAATTAAAAGTCCTTCAACTATAAAAAATGAAAATTTAAAAAGGAAAATATAGGTTGCAGTTAATTCTTTTTTTCTACGAACAAAGAAAGGAATAGCAAAGAAAAGAGCTGTAAATAGATAGATATTACCTACAGAAAAATCAATGTTGTGTGTACTTAATTCTAATTTACTTTTGTGAATGATTTTTAATGGATTATGAAAAATAAATGAACGGTATACGTAAATTGTATCCGAATAAAGTAATTTGTTTTTTAAACTAATTTCACTGAATATCTTCAACTTTTGATTCGTTTGAATCAAAAAAACTTCCTCTTGAAACAATCCATTGTAAGCGGAAGAAAAATGTGTGACAACCTGTTTTTCTGTGTGTTCTGGTAGTAAGGGTTCAATCAATAAAAGCGCACTTACAACTAGTGATATTACACTTAAAAAACTAAATAATTTCCATTGCAGACCTGAAGTTATTTTTTGATAGGATTCTTTTAACTTTTTTTCTTCTTGCATTCGTTTTTCACGTAATCGCTCTTTGGCTTTACGAATTCGTTCCATCCGTTTTAATTCTTCGGACGGATTTGCTTCTGTTGGGATAAATTTAATCGTTGGTTTGTCCTCCATCAGGAAATCGTACGCTTCCTTGATGAGTTGAAAAATTTCCGTTGCGTTTGCTGATTTATTTTTGTCTGGATGATATTCTTTTGCTAGTTTTCGGAATTGTTTTCTAATATCATCTTTACTAGCATTTGCAGGTAGATTGAGTAATTCTAGGTATTTTTTTCTAGTGCTCATTCTGCCATTTTTGAAAGGTAGAAATACGGTTTATTTTTCCAGAAATAGTTTCTTCAAATGGATATATATAGTAGATGTTTTTTGGAAATTCATGTTTTTCTAAAATGCTTTTTAACTGTTCTTTAATTTCATTATTACGTTCATCTGAATAATTATTTTCAATAAACAAAATTATCTTTTCACCTAGTTTTTCATCCATTTCTTTTGTAATAAAAAATCGATCTTTTAATTGATTTTCTAATTTTTTTTCAAGCATTTCTGGATAGAATTTTTTTCCTCCTGAATTGATAACAAAATCTTTCCTACCTAACCATATAAATTGCGTAGAATTTAGCAATGAAACTTGATCGTTAGTTTCTAGGTTATCAATTCCTAGTTGAGGTGCGTGAATAATTAACGAGTCGTTAGTTGTTGAAAAACAGATGTTTCCTAAAGCGGAAAATATTGGGGTTGGATGTTTTAAATTTCTAATTGCTACATGTGACATTGTCTCTGTCATTCCGTAACTTTCATAAAAATTTATTGGAAATTGTTGAATAGCATCTATTAGCGATTGCGGTACAGGAGCACCACCTATTAAAACAGTATTAATGTACTTTAACTTTTCAGGGGATTCTTCTAAAATGGAACGTAATTGGTAGGGGACTACAGAAATAAATGCGATTTGTTCTTTCAGATTTTGAATTGGATTTTTAACTACATCCGAAACAATTAATTGCATTTTAAATTCCAAAGCTCGAATCAGAATCATCTTACCGCCAATGGTATCTATGGAAAGGGATAATAAAATGTTTTGTCCTTTGGAAAAATTAAAAAAATCACCTGTCATTTGTGCAGATGCTTTTAAGTGTTTCTTAAGCAGTTTAATGGTTTTTGGCTTACCCGTAGAACCAGAAGTTTTCGAAAGAATATACGTTTTTTCGGAATACCAATCATGGATAAAATCAAGAACGTTAGATTTAATCTCTTGATTATTAGTGATAAATTTTATGTTGATTGAAGGAATCATTATCCTAGGATACCTAAACCTTGTCTAATAATTTCTGGTGTTCCAGAAGTACAATCTACAACTGTTGTGCCATCTAATTTTCCAAAACCTCCATCAATGATTAAATCCACTTTATCATTGTAATGTTCAACGATTTCAGCTGGATCATTGTGGTATTCAAATATGGAGGAATCGTCTTTTAAAGAAGTAGTTGCAATAGGGTTTCCTAATTTTTCAGCAATTGCAATAATAATTGGATTATTTGGAATTCGAATACCGATATCTTTTCGATTAGAATCAAACAATCTTGGGATTTCGTTGGTTGCTGGTAAAATATACGTAAATGGTCCCGGAAGCGTTGTATTTAATAATTTGAAAATTGGTCGATCAATTTGTTTAACGTACTTAGACAAGTCGCTCATTCCGGTACAGATAATTGAAAAATTTGCTTTATTTAATTTAATATCTTTCAATTTTGCTAATTTTTCTAGCGCTTTTTTATTATATAAATCACAACCAATAGCGTATACACTGTCTGTTGGGAAAATTACTAATCCTCCTTTTTTTAAGCTATCAACTACCTGATTAATTACTCTGATATCAATATTATCTGGGTTTATTTCTACAATCATATTTTTTATTATTTCCAAATTTCACATGAAATAGCTCTGTGGTCAGAATACACTTCTTTTTGTATTTCAAAATTACTAGAATGAATATTTTTGGAGTGAAAAATATAATCAATCCTACCTGCAGGGACTTTTCCAGCATAGGTCACCCCTAAACCGCTCGATGAATTCCTGAATGCATCCGTATATAATCCATTGACAATATTGTAGGTATAGGACATAGGTGTATCATTAAAATCTCCACAGATAATAATCGGAAAAGGGGATGTTTGCATGTGTTCCACGACTAAACGAGCTTGTTCAGCGCGTTTTGGGTAAGCAATTCTTAATTTTTCCAATAAAAGTTGAGCAGTTGATTTTTTTTCTTTGATTTTATGCACTGAATCACTAAAAACTTGGTATTCGTCTTTTTTGAATTTAATAGATTGTAGGTGCACATTATATATTCTGAACGTATCCTTTCCTTTCACAATATCAGCAAAAATGCAATAGTTATTATCCACATTTAATGGATCATCAAAAACGATATCTCCTCTTGAAATCATTGGGTATTTGGAAAGCATGGCGATTCCAAAATTTTGTCTACCATCTAATTTATGGCTATATTTTTCATGACAATAGGGTGTTTGCAATAATCCTTTCAAGGTATCCCTGGTAGGAAATTTAGTTGGTCTATCTTGGTGGTAAAACTCTTGGAAACAAATGATATCAGCGTTTTGTTGTTCAAGGTACTTAAAAATTAAATTTCTATTAACATATTTACCCGCATCACTCCATTCATATAAATCAAATAAACGTACGTTGTAGCTAGTTATTTTGAGCGTTGATGTTGTATCTTTTGGGGCAAATTCTTCTGTGCCAAATGGCATGGATACTGTCCTAAAATGAAGTTTTCCTCCAAATAAAAGAATAAGTAAAATAAGGATTGTCATTCTTGATTTCATGAAAATCCAATAAATTAGAAATAGGATGGTAAATAATAGTATTACTGGGTAAGCTAATCCAAAAAAAGGAATTATCCAAAGATCCGAAGGGTGAACAAAAGGGCATAGGTATGCAAGAAGCATACATCCTAAACAGATGAATGTTAATACCCTCATAAGGGAAGATAAACGTACGATATAGGAGAATAATTTACCCATTTTTATTACTTTGTTGGAATAAAAATTCTTTCTCTTTGGAAGATAATGATTCGTAACCAGACTTTGATATTTTATCTAGTATTGCATCAATTTTTGCTTGATTTTCCTTTTTACGTGCTATAAATTCTTCATCTGTTAATGGTCTGCCGCCACGTTCGACTTTGAATGTGTTTTTCTTTTTAAAGAAATCACGTGAAAAAAGGGAAAAAATCTTGTCTGTAAATCGTGTAAAACGCGTAAGTATGTTGTTGGGTTTATCGATTGTTCGTATGGATAAAATTCCGATAATTCCACCGCCAATATGTGCAAAGTGTGCAGTTCCATCGGGTATACCAAGACTTATTAAGTCGTAAATAAAGTAAATTCCAGCAAGAACAATTATGCGTACTGGTAAAATACCAAATAGCAAAATTTTCATGTTTGGTCGGTACATTGCAGTTGCAATAAAAATCGCCATAATTGACCCTGAAGCACCTACCACAATAGATTGTGAATTGGACAGTGCAGGGAATAATTCGTGTGCTACAATTTCTAAAACACCTCCGGCAATTCCGCCTAGTAGGTAGATATTTACTAATTTTTTACTGTCAAATAATTGTTCATAAAGTTGACCTGCAAAATACAAGAACAGCATATTGAATAAAAAATGCATAAATTCAAAATGCGAGAAGATACTTGTAATTAATCCCCAGGGTTTGGTAATTAATCCTAGAAAATCTGCTTGTAATGCAAATATATCATGTAAGTATATGGCAGTTGATTGTTGGATTTCGATATTTCCAAGAAGTCGTGTGAATACATGTAAAAAACTGATAATTATGAATACGATTGCATTAATAAATAGCAATTTAATGTGCATTCCTCCGAATTTATATCGGTCTTTCAAATCTTGAAAAATTGTTGAATCGTCCATTAATAGAAATTTTTTCGATTTTTATTCCAAATCAATACGATAATAAAACCAGTGATTGCCCCTCCAACATGTGCTAGGTGTGCCACATTGTCTCCAGGAGCATGATAACTGCTATAAACTTCGTATAAGAAATAGACTGAAATTAAATATTTTGCTTTCACTGGTATTGGTGGAAATAGAAGCATCAATTCTGTGTTTGGAAACAAGAATGCGAAAGCAGCCATTATACCAAAAATTGCACCAGATGCACCAACCATTGGTGTGTAGGAGTTCATAATATAATCACCGAGTTGCTCTACATTTAACTCTGTATCGTTAGGTAATTGACTCAAGTAATTTGTAAGTCGTAGATGAAGATCTGCACTGGAATTACTGTCTTTAAGTATGTTATTAATTGTTTCTATATCGATTGAACCTGCTAAGGCATTTTTAAGTTGATTAATTTCGTAAACTCCGATAATGTTGTACAACGTAAAAGCACCGATTGCTGAGGCTACATAAAAGATAAAAAAACGTTTTGGTCCCCAAATTCTTTCTAGGTGCGAACCGAACATTACTAATAATAACATATTAAATACTATATGCAGAATATCCGTGTTGGAGTGCATAAAGAAATAAGTGATTATTTGAAATGGTTTAAAAAGAGGAGAGTTAACGTAGTGTGCACCCAATAATGAAATAAGATCAATGCCTTGATTTTGAAGTACAAAACTTGCTAAGAAGAAAAGTCCGTTTAAGATCAGGATATTTTTGCTTACTGGAGGGATGTTTGAAAACATATTAAAAGTTTTTTAAGATTTCTTCGGTTGTAAGTGTATATAAAATTCGTTTCCCTTGAGGGGTAAATTGATGTTCGTTGCATTGAAAAAGTGAGTCAAAGAGGTTGTTGGCTGTTTCTTTGTTCCAGTTAACTTTTTTTGTTGCATTAGCAACGGCAATTCCAACAGCAATTTCATGTGCGATTTCAGATTTGTCTATTGTTTCCATTGCTAATTTTTCAGAAATTACTTGGACGGTATAAAGGATGGAGTCGTCATTCAATTCTGCAGGTGCACCAGTAATTTCTAATCCATCCTCATTCAGTTTCCAATTATACCCCATTCGTTCTAGCGTAGTTTTATTTTCTTCCCAAAGAAGTTTTGAGGAAGCATTGCAATCGACTTGCATAGGAAATAATAATTGTTGAGAATTTAATGCTTTAATAACAAAAGTTTGCATGATTTCATCGTATAAAATACGTTCTTGTGCTCGGTTAGTATGTAGGACTAAAAATCCACTTTTTGTAGGGAAGAGCATCAGATTTCCTTTAACGATAAAGTCTTTTTTAATTTCTTCGATCTCCATATCAAGCGTAGGAAATTCCTCTTTATTTTCTTTGATTTCCTCAATGTTGTAAAAGTTATCCCAATCTTCTGTTTTGAAAGAATTTCCACCAAAACCACTATTTTTCATGGCATTACTCATCCCGGAAGTTACTGATTTTGTAGTAGTAGCATTTGAACTATTAAACGGATTGTAATTTGGGTTTATCGTTATTTTAGGCTCTACAATTGGTCGATCAATCATGTCGTATGGGAGTTCAAATCCCATTTCTTGTTCAAAATCTAGGCTAGGAGCGATGTTGTATTTACCAAGTGCTTGTTTGACAGAACTTTTGAGTATTGCATAAATTTCTTTGTCTTCTTCAAACTTAATCTCCGTTTTTGTTGGGTGTACATTCACATCGATGGAGGATGGATCTACCTCAAAAAATAAAAAATAGGAAGCAAATGTTTTAGGTGCTAATAAGTTTTCAAATGCTTGGGTAATCGCGTGATTGAAATAAAAATCTTTGAAAAAACGATTATTTACAAAGAAATATTGTTCTCCTCGCGTTTTTTTAGCGGCTTCAGGTTTTCCAATAAAGCCAGAAATTTTCACAATCCCTGTAGTTTCTTCAACAGGTACTAGTTTATCATTAAAAGATTTTCCAATTATATCGACAATACGTTTACGTAGATTACCTTCTGGAAGCATGTAGCAAATGGAGTCGTTATGGTGGAGTGAAAAACTTAATTCAGGATGTGCCATAGCTACGCGAATAAATTCTTCTTCGATGTGTTTGAATTCGATCGCGTCAGACTTTAAGAAATTTCTTCGTGCAGGAACATTGAAAAATAAATTTTTTACAGCAAAAGAGGAACCAGGTTTACACGTTACTTGAGAATGTTCTACAACTTTACTACCTTCAATTTCGATTGAAATACCAATTTCGTTTTCAGGTTTACGCGTTTTTAACTCAACATGTGCAATCGCAGCGATTGAAGCAAGTGCTTCACCACGAAATCCTTTGGTTTTTAGAGCGAACAAATCATCAATAACGCTTACTTTGCTTGTTGCATGTCGTTCAAATGCCATTCTAGCATCTTGTTCAGACATTCCTGAACCGTTATCAATTACTTGAATTAAAGTTCTTCCAGCCTGCTTTATAAATACCTCTATCGAAGTTGCTCTTGCGTCAATAGCATTTTCAACGAGTTCTTTAATAACTGAAGCTGGGCGTTGTATTACCTCACCAGCAGCAATCTGATTAGCAATGTGATCTGGTAATAATCGAATTATATCACTCATTGGAATTAATAACCTTTTAATGCAAGCATAAATCGTACACACTCCGTGTAAGCGTATTTATTCTTTTTGAATTTGAGTTGACCTTTAGTTTGGATGTGAGATCCAATCTCTTTCATTTGAATTGAAGTATTTTCAATGGATTTAAAAAAGTCCTTACTTGGATTAAAAGCGGGAAAAATCATTTCTACGAACGTAGAGATACTCTCAGAGCCACTTATTTTTAGAACATTACTTAAGTTTCCTTCCATGTTTAGTAAATAAGGATTTTTTTGTTTTATCAAATTAGAAGTATTGATTCCAATAAAATAGGAGGTAGGTGATAGCGAATCTACCACGTAAGATTTCCTACCGATTGTTAACCCTTTTTCATTGGTTTTTATCCCCCATTTGACAAATTTATCTTTGAATTGGATGTGTTGATTTAAGTGAAAAGGTTGTTCAAATTCGATTAACATTTCAGTCATTGGTTGAACATAAAATCCAAGGTCATGGTTTCCACCTTCTTGAATGTGTAAGCCAGCGTAATTACATGAAAGTGATTTTAGTTTAGGAAGTTGGTTTTTGTTTGAAATTGGGAGAAAATTTTCAAAAATTCTGAAATAATCATTCGGAATCATTGCGCAGGAAAGGTGTAACCCCTTAGGTTTTAACAAGTATGTTGTAGTGTTTTTGGCAGCTTTTTTGGTTTGTAAAGTGGATTCTAAAATAAAAGAATTATTTTCTTCAGTAATTGAAATAGAACCTTTTCCAAACATGGAGTTATTGGTATTTATTTCAACGAGTGCGTTTTCATGTGAAGAATTTTTAAATGGATTACTTGATTTACCAAGTAGAATTTTATTTGCCAATTTTTGCAGTTCATTGTGAGTTAATTTATTGGTTGGAGATACTTTAAAAATTAAAACACCTACATTTTCTTTGTCAGAATATGCAACCACTGCATTAGTCATTTTGGATGCGTTTTGAATAAATTTTTCTGAAGATTTTACATTAACTAATACTCCAATAATTTTATCGTTATTAATTGTTTTAACGAAAAATCCAATTTCAGAAAAGAAATCTATTCCAGTTTTTTGCACAAAACCGTCTTCGGTTTCCTTATTGATGAATTTAATTAATTTATCTACAACAACTTTGTCTTGGGAGGTAAATAGTAAATCGCTAGCAACATTTTTGGCTAATTTTCTTCCATCTATATGAATAATTATCTCAGCGTCTTTTGGTAAATAAGTCAGGTTGGTGTCTGTAGAACTTTTTAGTAGTAAGTAGGATAAATAAAATAAACCCCAAATAAAAAGGAGTGAAATAAAGATCGCTAAAAGTCCTTTAAAGCGTGATTGTTTTTGCATACGTAAAGATAGTATCTTTGCAAATAATTAAAGAAGATTATGGGAAAATTTTTGTTTTTTATCGCACGTTTGTTTGGTTGGAAAATTGATGCAAATGCGCCAGAAGGTATAAAAAAAGCTGTTATTGTAGTAGGACCTCATACCTCCAACTGGGATTTTATCATTGGAAAAATTGCTTTTATGCAATATGGTATTCAGGGAAGATTTTTAATTAAAAAAGAGTTGTTTTTCTTTCCTTTTGGTTATTTTTTGAAGAAATTAGGAGGGATTCCAGTAGATCGTAAAAAAAACAATCGATTTACGGAACAAGCTGTTGAATTTTTTGATTCAAATGATTCGATGTTTATGGTTTTTACACCTGAGGGAACACGTAAATATAATCCAAACTGGAAGAAAGGTTTTTATTACATAGCACAAAAAGCGAATGTTCCAATTTATATTGCATACATCGATTTTGCTACTAAAACTGGTGGTTTTCACTCGCTTTTTCAACCTACAGGAGATGTAGATGCAGATATCAAAACGATTAAAACAATTTTAGGACAATATAAAGGTAAATTTCCAGAAAATGGAATTTATTAATAACCTCCAAACCATTTTTTAATAAACCATTCTGTACTTAGAAGTACTACAAGTACAAGTAAAATCCATACATAGTCAAGAAGGTTATGCGTAGTTTTTTGTTCAAAAGAAACAGCCGCAATATCTTCACGCAATTCAATGGTTGGTATAACTGATTGCGCATTTTTAAGGGTGAAGAATTTTCCATTTGAATTTGCTGCAATTTGTCTCAATAGTAAATGATTTGCTTTGGTGTCTAACTGTTCGATTAATTGATTTTCAACAATAAAAGATCCATGTTTTTCATGTTTTTTTCCATCGAACGTAGTAAAAGCTTTCCAAGTATATGCCCCAGCATTAAGCGTACCTAATGGAAGAGTATAATAATTTGAAGTTACACCAAACTGAAAGATGGATTTCTTTTTATGTTCATTTATAAGTTCCAATTGTATGTTGGGAGAGGTAATTAATTCCATCGATGGATTATAGAATTCTGCTTTTATTCGAACCTCTTCTTTTGTAGTGAATTTTTTAGGTAGTGAAATATGTAGAGCAGAATTATTTTGTTTGACTAACAGATATGCAAATGCTTTTTGAAATAATTGATCTACTACTTTAGAGTCTTTACTTTTTGAATATTCATAGAATTTCCATTTCCAAATACCTTCACCATAAAAGACTCCAAAATTTCCTTGTGTTCTTTTTCCAAAAAATAAAAGCGGTTCTTTTTTTACGATGTTCCCAAGTTTTTGATAGAGAAGTACATCCATGTCTTTGGTAAAATTAACATCTCCATATTTGACATAAACAGGAGGGAAGAAGCCTATTTCTCTTGAAATATCTGTTGGCATTTCAAATACATTAACGTTTTGAGCAACCGAAGCTTGTACTTCTTCTATCTGTTTGGAAGCTTGAACATTAAAACCTAAATTTAATTGGTTTAATACGTTATTAGGGGTGTTTGGACCGATAAAAAAGAATACAGGTTTTTTTAGTGATTTTATTTTTTCTAAGGTTGTTATCGAAAAATCTACCCCTGGTTCATGCCAAATAATCATGTCTGCACTTGCATATTCATCTTTCCATTGGATAGAATTTACTATTTGAACTTGTATATTGATATCTTTTTCAAGTGTTGATTTCAAAGCAGTAACATCTGGATGAGGAGCACCAGCCATGAATAATACTTTGTTTCTGTTATCCATAATTTCAATGTAAAATGAAGCAGTATTATTTTTGTAAGTGTACTCGTTATTAAGTGAGGAAATTTGGATGGTATATTGTTGAAAACCGATATTGTTTGCATCCACTTCAAAAGTGATATGTTTGTGATCAATTGCTTTTCCAGTGTATTGAATATTCTTCGAAGCAATTACTTTTCCTTGGTGAATTAATTTTACTACGCTTGATTGATTTTGAAATTTAACTGCTTCCAAGTCAATTTCTACAGGGAATTTAGCATGTAAAAATGCAAAATCATTACTAGAAATATTTTGAATTGCTTGATCTTTTTTAGGAAGAGTATCCCCAACTCCGATAGTGAAAATAGGTGCTAAAGGAATATTTTTAGCAGCATAAATTGGATTAACCCCTTCGTTATAATTTCCGTCCGAAATAAATAGGATAGCACCAATATTTCTGTTGTAGTATTGGTTTGCAATAGCTTCAAAACCAAGGTTTAAGTTACTTTGATTTTCCTTGAATAATTCACCTTTTAGTTTACCGAATTTTTCACCGATAGTCAACGAGTTTATGGTGTATTTATCTGAAAATTTTTTGTTTAGTGTAGCAGATAATTTTTCAATATCTTTTCTGACAGTTGCGCTATCCTTGTAGTTCCTCATGGATGAACTCGTATCTATTAAGCTTAATAAAATTGGTTTTTCTTCTTGGTAAGAAATGGATTCTAATAATATACCTAACAAGAGTAGTAATACCAAAAATAAAGAGGAAAAACGAAGGCCGATTAACACTTTTTTAACCCAATTAGGAGCTTGTTTTAACCATTCCAGATTACGATAGAATAAAAAAGTTATCGAGAAACTGATCGAAAGTAAAGGGATAAGCCACCAAAAACTATATTCTGAAAAAAAATGCATAAGTACGAATTTATGAAAAAATATGGGTTTGCATGGAAAAATAGTGCTTAAACGTCAATTTTAATAAATGGTTGCCAGTAATTATATACTTTATTTCAAACTATTGCGTTATTTCCAAATAACCTAATATTTACTGCCATGCAAACCTTTATTTTTTCGTCTGCTCAATTGAATGTAGAATACCAATGGGTTTTAGAAGCTCAATTAAATCCTCAAAAATTTGAGCCAATTTATAAAAAATACTACACAAAAATTCATACCTATATAAATCGGAAGATTCAAAATAAGGAGTTAGCTGACGATATAACCTCGCAAGTATTTATACAAGCTATTCAGCGCATTCAAAGTTATGAAGACAAAGGATATTCTTTTGGTTCTTGGTTGATGCGAATCGCACATAATACTATGTGTCAAGAGTTTCGTGAAGTAAAAAGAAGTAAGGTGATTGATTTTGAAATTAGTCAATTAATTTTGACGGATTCTATGGATGAAAGTTCAGAAAAAGAAGAACGTATACGAATATTGGAATTGGCTTTAAAGAAAATGAAAAAGAAACATTTGGAAATAATTGAATTACGATATTTCGATAATTTGGCTTTTCGTGCAATTGGTGAACAATTAGGTATATCTGAAAACTCAGCGAAAGTTAGGTGTTTTAGAGCGTTGGATAGGTTAAAAGAAGTCTATAAAATGATATGATTCGGAGCTTAACTTATATATTTACAGAAAAAAAACAGTGGAAGAACATACTATTTCAATCAAAAAAACAAACAGATATTATACTTGTGGCGAATTATCGACATCCTCTAGGTTATTAATTGTACTTCATGGTTACGGACAATCCGCTTATTTTTTCTTAAAGAAATTTGAATTTTTACAAAATAAAGGATATTTCATTGTAGCGCCTGAGGGAATGCATCGTTTTTATTTAGAAGGAACGAGTGGGAGAGTAGGTGCTTCTTGGATGACACGTGAAGCGCGGATGGATGATATTCAGGATAACTTTAATTATTTAGAAGGATTGGTAGGTAAATTAATTCAACAAACTTCCTTTTTAAGTATCGATATTTTAGGATTTTCTCAAGGGGCGGCTACTGCAACACGTTGGTTTGAAAAAAGTAGTTACACATTTCGTTCACTTGTTTTATGGGCATCCGTTTTTCCTCAAGATGTATCGATGGATTTTTTATCCAACCAAATTACCAAATGTTTGTTTGTTTTAGGTACACAAGATCCCTATTTTAATAAAGATGTTGAAACTGAAACATTGAAAACTTATGAGAAATTATCCTTTGAGATTGTTCGTTTTGAAGGCAAACACGAAATGAATCTGGCTATATTAGATAAAATCTATTAACTATTTGCAAATTAGCGTATAATACGTAGTTGAAAATCCGCCGAAATACCCGAGAGCATCCCCTGAAATATTTGTTGGGATATTTATTGGGATTGAAAAAGGATTGGTTCCATTGTTTACTTGCACATATTTTTTGGCCATAAAATTAAATGTAGATTTATCTAAACTAGAGAATTTGATAATGACAGTATCGTTTTTTTTGTACAATCCTCTTATAGATTCTGGTAGAGAAGTGTCTCTAAATGTTCTTGGATTTTCATAAAAAAAGTCGAAGCTTACTCCATTAATAAATTGGTCATCGAAAACTGGATTTCCAGTTCTGTGAAATTTTAAATCTACCGGTTTTCCATCTTTGCCTGTGTTTGTTCTGAGTACCTCCCAGAAGTATGCATTATATTTCTCGGCTGGATCGGTTAAATGTGCATACGCGTATCCATACATAGCATTGTTTTTTTCAGGTTTCCAATACACCGAATCTAAGTAAGTTGGTTCAACAATTGAAGTGTTTGCAGTATATTTCTTTCCTTTATATTGAATTTCGATCCAATAGGATTTGCCCGGTTGACCAAAGAATGCTGGATTTAACGTAGAATATGCACAAATATGGTATTTAGACATTATACTAGGAGGTACCCCAAATAATGCATAACCGATGTCTTGGTATTCTTTGGGGATTTCATCGGAACAGATAGTTTGTAAAGTGTCTTTTAATGTTCCATCTGAAATTATGATTAAAGCATCTGAAATATAATCTCCAAATAGTGCATCTTGACTATTATTTGAAAAAATATCTTTGGTAGTACTTAGAATAATTAATGGAGGTAAACCTGTTTCAATTTTACCATCAACCACTAATTTTTCATCGTACTTTGGTAAATCTATATCCACTTCTTTTTGACATGAACTTATACATCCAATGAAAAAACACATTATAAAAATAAAAAGCTTGTAATTGTTCATATTAAAAAGAAAAATTCCATGTTATACTTGGTATTATTGGGAAAAGCGAAACTTGTTTTACTATAAGTTTAAAATTTCCTTGTACAATTTTACCTGCACCTTGAAGATACAAAAAGAATGGGTTTGCTTGGTTGTATACGTTGTAGATTGAAAAACTCCAATTACTTCTATATTGTTTTTTTACATCGATGTATTCGTCTGAATCTAAATCATATACTTTTTTTGTGGGAGAATCGAAACGCGTAGCACTGAAGTCTAAACGGTGGTATGGTGCCATACGGGTAGAATTCCGTGAATTATAATCAAACAGTAAGTTTTGGTCATGTAAATACCAAGAGGAAGGAAGGGTTAAGGTATTTCCTGTAGCATAAACGAAAACTGCACCAAATGTCCATCGTTCATTTAGCTCATAGGAGCTAACAATGGATAAATCATGTCTTCGATCATATTTTGCTGGGAAAGGTTTTTTTTGAATTTCTGGGAAATAACGTTCGGTTTTAGCAAGTGTATATCCTATCCAACCAGTGAATTTACCCACGTTTTTACGGATAAAAAATTCTATACCGTAACTTTTTCCAGTTCCGAAAAGTAACAAGTTGTCGATATTGTTTGTGATATTATCTTGTGGAAGCGCGCCTGGTTTATACTCAATTAAATTTTTTAAACCTTTATAGTATGCTTCGATTGAGATTTCAACTTTATCTTTCCATACATTTTTATAATATCCTATAGAGGCTTGAAATCCTTTTTGTGGATTGGCAACTTCAGTACTTGGTAACCAAATATCCGTGGGTAGTGATAACGTACTTAAAGAAGTTAAATGGATGTATTGGTAATTATACGCATAACCAATTTTAATTGCACTTTTATCTTTCAAAAGAAATCTACTCGAAATTCGAGGTTCAAATCCATTATATGTTTTTATATGTTCGCCATTTCCGTATTCAACCGTTGTTTTTTGTCCAGGAAGACTATTTTGTAAGCGTCTTGTAAACGGTCCCACAAATTGATAATTAGAATAGCGAATACCGAGGTTTACTTTCCATTTTTCAGTTATTTCAACTTCATCCTGCATAAAAAATGCAGTTTCGTGACTTCTTAATTTTTGCGCTGATGGAATATTAAACGGCATGGTATCTTGCGCCACGGATAGACTTGAGGGTAGAAAGGTATGGAAAATATATTCTAGTCCATATTTAATTTTGTGACGCGAAAACTTGGTAGATGTAAACTCGATTTTTTCTCCTAAATCGTGTATTTCGGAATTTAAAGCGATTGAAAAAGCATCTAGTTTTGAGCCAAAACCAAAACTATAATTAGAAGTGTAACTTGTAGCATTCATAACAAGATTGTCTAAAAACTCATGATTCCATCGTAAAGCCGCTAATTTATTTCCCCATGGAATTTCTACATTAAATCCTTCTGTTTTATTGCTAAACGTAGATTTGTCGATGCCTACATACGAACTAAAAAACAATTTGTCTTTAGCACCTAAGGTATAATTTGCTTTGAAATTGAAGTCGTAAAAGAAATATGCTGAACCATTAAAAGGAGATGATTTTGGAATAAAGGGTTTCATCAATACATCGATATAGGTTCTTCGTCCAGCAATCATAAATGCTCCTTTCCCTTTTTTTATCGGTCCATCGATAGCCAATCTTGAAGATATTAAACCAACTCCACCTTTTACATTTATTTTTTGTTGATCTCCATCATTGGTTTTAATTTCTAAAACAGATGACATTCTGCCACCGTAAATTGCTGGCATTCCACCTTTAATTAAATTACCGCTTTTTACTGCGTCCGTATTAAATACAGAGAAAAATCCGAATAAGTGGGAAGCATTGTAAACAGGTACCTCGTCAACCAAAACTAAATTTTGATCTGGTCCTCCGCCACGTACATAAAATCCTTGACCTCCTTCACTAACAGACGAAACTCCAGGTAACAATTGGATGGTTTTGAGTATATCCACCTCTCCCATAAACGCAGGTAGGGTCTTTATTTTTTTCATTTCCAATTCAATTTGTCCCATAGACGGGTCATTTAATTGGTTTCTCTTTTTAGTACGAACTTCTGCTGCCTCCAGTTGTTTCGTATTTTCCTGTAACGTAATTTCAATATTTGTATTTGCTTGTAAATGGATTGTTTTGCGATGTAATTTATATCCAATTAACTGAAATTCAATTGTGTATTCTCCTGCTGGAAGTGAAAAGAAAAAGTAGCCACTTGAATCCGTTATATCCGTTGTTTTAAGTGGGTTAATAATCAACTTTACATTTGAAAGTGTCGAATTTGTTTCTTTGTCTTGGACTGTACCTGTGAGTGTATAATACGCTTGAGAAAATGAAAAAACAGGAGTTATAATGCTAATAAGCAGTACAATATACAAACAGATGAATTGTTTTTGTTGCATTTAACGCGCGCCGAAAATAGTACTTCCCACACGAACCATGGTGCTACCTTCTTCCATAGCAATCTTATAATCACCACTCATTCCCATGGATAATTCTTTGAATTCGGGGTTAAATTTAAAATAATGACTTTTAATTAATTGAAAATAATTGTGTAAGGTTTGAAATTCTTCGTGAATTTGATTTTCATTTTCTGTAAAGGATGCCATTCCCATGACGCCATGAATGGCAACGTTTTGTAATTCCACGAATGTGTTGGATTCCAACATTTCTTGAGCTTCTTCAAACGAAAATCCAAATTTGGTATCCTCTTGTGCGATATGAAACTGTAAAAGACAAGGAATAATTCGCTTACTTTTAATTCCTTCTTTATTAATTTCTTTCAGTAATTTAAAGCTATCCACTCCATGAATTAAACGGACAAATGGAGCAATATACTTCACTTTATTGGTTTGTAAATGACCGATAAGATGCCATTCAATATCTTTTGGTAAGATTTCATATTTTTCCACCAATTCTTGCACTTTATTTTCTCCAAATGCGCGTTGACCAACATTGTAAAGTAGTTGAATGTCTGATGCAGGTTTTGTTTTAGAAACAGCAATTAATTCAACACCTTTATTTAGTGTGTTTCTAACTTCACTAAGATTTTCAGTAATCATTTTTCAATTTCATATATGGTTAATCCACTGCGTAATTTTGGTTCTACCCAAGTTGATTTTGGTGGCATTATCATTTGATTGTCTGCTACTTTTTTTACCTGATCTATTGTTACAGGATAAAGTATAAAACCAACTTTTGCTTTACCTTGCTCTATAGGGGTAGAAATTGCATCTAGTCCTGTATTTCCGGGGATAAATTGAATAGCAGAACTCGTTTTTAAATCTTTAATACCTAAGATTGGTGTTAAGATGGTTTGGGTTAAAATCTCTGGATCTAAACAAGCAACAGGATCATTAATGGTGTATAATTCAGGTTTACAAATTAACAAATACCACGATCCACTTAAATTCATGGTGATGTGGTGTTCTTGTTCTGGTTTGCAGCCATTTTCAAGATGTGTAACGATGAAATGTTTTTTTAGTTTTTCAAGAAAAGTATGTTCGCTTAAACCGTTTAAATTATCGACTAAACGGTTAAACTCACGAATATTGAGTCGCTTTTCATCCATAAAAAAAGCAAGGAAAAAATCACTAGATACATGATGGATTCCAAGATTTTTACGGCGTTCAGATAAGCCAGTACTAGAAGCACTTCGGTGATGACCATCCGCAATATAACTAGCATCTATTTTTTCAAATTCTGCTTTTATGTTTACTTCTTCTTCCGAAGTTAAAACCCATAATTCATGTTTCGTTCTGTCGGTTGTAGAAAACTCATACTCAGGTCGTTTAGCAGAAATTTTAGCATATTCTTCTTCCAAATGAGCATTAGTGGGGTAGGATAGCAGCACTGGCTCGGCATTATAACCAACGATGTCAAGGTAATCCACAAACATGGATTCTCTAGAAGTTAATGTAGCTTCGTGTTTTTTAATTTTATCTTGCTTGTATTCTTGTACGCTTGCACCACCAATGATTCCAAGAAATTCATGTGTAGGAGTGGTTTGTTTGTATAGGTATAAATGTGGCTCATTGTCTTGAAAAACAATACCTTCTTCCATGAATTCGTGGTATTTGCTTCGTACCAACTCAAAACGCTCTTTTGAATTTGGTTTTGTTTGCGGTATCTGTTTGTCAAATTCAGGGTGTATGATGCGTATAAACGAGTAGGGATTTGATTCTAATTTTGCTTTTAAAACAGATTTAGAATACGTGGATACTGGTCGAGTTACAACTAGATGTGCTTTGTCTCTACTTGGTCGGATTGCACGAAAGGAATGAAGTGTTGCCATACATTTAACTTGTGATACGAATGTAAGAAAAAAGATTGGAAAATGGTCGTATGTATCGAGTCTAGCAATCTAATTGTTGTTAAATTTACTTTCTGATAAATTACTTTATGAACCCTACTGATAACCTTAGAATTTCTGCAGAACTAAAATCTAAACTTTCGGAGTTAGGATTTGAGAAGACTTTTGAAGAAAACGATGTCATTTTACGTGAAAGTTCTTATATCAAAGCAATTCCGATTGTGTTGAGTGGAAGTATTCGGGTGATGCGTACGGAAGAGGATGGCCGTGAACTCTTGTTGTATTACATCAAAGCTGGTGAAAGTTGCATCATGTCTTTTTTGGGAGGAATTCACGACGACACGAGTAAAATCAATGCGGTTGCGGAAGAAAAAACAGAATTATTGTTGATTCCGATGGATAAAATATCGCTTTTAGTGAAAGATTTTCCAGAATGGTTGGATTATATTTTTAAATTGTACCACAAACGATTTGAGGAATTATTGGATGTGGTAGACGCGATTGCTTTTAAAAAGTTAGATGAACGAATCTTAGATTTTGTTAAAAATAAAGCGAAACTTTCTAATTCCAATGTAATTCACATTACCCATGAACAAATTGCAAATGAGCTAGGTTCGGCGCGTGTTGTTGTTTCTCGTTTGTTGAAACAGCTTGAATCAGAGGGGGTTGTTGAATTAGGTAGAAATAAAATTACCTTGTGTAACTAACGTTGCTTAACTTGTAGATTTAATCCCGCAACTTTGTCCTATAATTAAATCATAGGTATATGAAAAATATGGGCAAAGCAGACAAAATTGTTCGAGTATTAATCGCAATACTGTTTACATTTTTATTTTTAAATCAGGTTGTTACAGGACTATTGGGGATTGTTCTAGTATTTTTAGCTGGGGTGTTTTTACTAACGAGTATTGTCGGAACATGTCCACTTTATCTACCTTTCAAACTAAATACAAATCATAAAAAATAAAACCATGGAAATTAAAAATTTACTTAAAGAAAACAAAGGTACTATTGTAGATGTTCGTTCGATAGAAGAATATAGGGGTGGACACGTAGTTGGTTCGTTAAATATTCCTTTACAGGAAATTCCAGAACGTGTGGAAGAATTAAAGGCCTTGGAACAACCATTAATTTTATGTTGTGCATCTGGAAATAGAAGTGGACAAGCGGAACGTTATTTGTCGCAGTTGGGTATGACTTGCTACAATGGTGGTAGTTGGTTGGATGTTAATTTTAATAAATCAAATTAAGAATAAAATGATAAAAGCGATAAAAAATGCCTTAGGATTAGGTCCTAAATTGGATTACAAACAAGCATTAAAGAATGGTGCGATAATCATCGATGTTCGTTCCAAAGGCGAATATGCTGGTGGACATATACCTGGTTCTATTAATATTCCTGTAGAGAGTTTAATGGGGAATTTAAATAAGTTGAATAATAAGAATCAAACGATTATTACGTGTTGTGCTTCAGGCATGCGAAGTGGTTCTGCAAAAATGATGTTGAAAGGTAAGGGCTATACGGATGTTCATAATGGAGGGTCATGGTTTTCATTAGGCAAAAAAATAATGTAAGATGGTTAAAATAGTAAGTTCATTTTTTCTGGCAGCTTTCCTATTGGTAAGTTGTTCAATAGGACAAGGTTCTTCACAAACAGACTTGTCTCCGGCTGAATTTTCTAAACAATTAAAAGAAACAGAGAATCCAACGGTTTTGGATGTTCGTACACCGGGAGAATTTGCGGAAGGACATATTCAAAATGCATTGAATATAGATTGGAATGGAGCAAATTTTGACGCACAAGTTTCCAAGTTGGATAAGAAATCTCCAGTTTTTGTATATTGTTTGAGTGGCGGACGTAGTGCATCAGCTGCAAGTCAATTGAGAACGTTAGGGTTTACCAAAGTACTCGAATTAGATGGAGGAATGATGGGGTGGAGAAGTGCTGGATTGCCAGAAACAACAGATGCAAGAGTGCTAAAAAAATCTGGAATGTCGCTTGTTGAATTTGAAAAAATGCTTCAAACAGATAAAGTGGTGTTGGTTGATTTTTATGCTGAATGGTGTGGGCCATGTAAAAAAATGAAGCCTTATTTGGAAGCTATCGAGAAGGATATGCCTAATGTAAAAGTTGTTCGTTTGGATGTGGATAAACATACTGAATTGGCAAATTCATTGAAAATTTTGGAATTACCTACAATTAGGGTTTTTAAACAAGGAAAAGTAGTTTGGGAAAAAACAGGCTTTGTGGAGAAAGATGTGATTGTAGAAAACTTGAATTAAAACTTCTCAATCGCACCTAATCCAAATAATGCATAATCGTATTTAGCGGGGTCATTTGGGTCGAAATTACGCAAATGCCCCATTAATTCTTCTAAGGCTTTACCATCTGTTTGGGTTCGGGTAATTAGTCCTAACCTTCTGGAGATGTTTGCTGTGTGTACATCTAACGGAATGGATAATTCGCTTGGTGAAATACTTTTCCACAAACCAAAGTCTACGTTGTTTGCATCTTTGCGAATCATCCAGCGAAGAAACATTTGTAACCTCTTAGCTGCAGAACCTTTCGCAGGATTGGATAAGTGTTTCTCCGAACGAGTTTCGTGTTCTGTTTCTAAAAAACGTTTTCTAAATTGAATAATTCTCCCAGTAGTTCCAGCTATAGTTGGATGTGGGGAGAATGCTTTTTCCATACCTTCATGAAGGTAAATTTCTTTTAAAGCACGAAAGAAAAAATCTAAGTCAACAAGGTTAAATGTCCTGTGAATAAAAGAAATACCTTCTAATTTATCCGATTGATAATTAAGTATGTACTCATGAGGATCATTCCCCATGATGTTTACTAGCTTTTGAGCGCTAGTTATAATGGAACGTCGATTACCCCATGCAATAGTTGCTACAAGAAAACCAACTATTTCGATGTCTTCCTTTTTAGAAAATTGATGAACAATGGATATTGGATCTTCTGCAATGAAATTAGAAGTATTGAATTCTTCGACTTTACGATCTAAAAATTCTTTTAATTCTATTAAGTCTAACATTTTAAAATCAACTAATTTTCAAATTTTCAAATTGAAAATTGTCCGTCTTTCATTATTAATTTACGATCAGTCATACTTGCTAATGATTCGTTGTGTGTAACAATGATAAAGGTTTGATTAAATCGGTCTCGCAGATCAAAAAATAAACGGTGTAATTCTTCGGAATTTTTTGAGTCTAGATTACCAGATGGTTCATCAGCAAATATCACTTTCGGTTTGTTAATTAAGGAGCGAGCAACTGCAACTCGTTGTTGTTCACCGCCAGAAAGTTCGGAGGGTTTGTGTTCAACACGGTGTTGTACACCCAGTAATTCAAATAGTTCGAGTGCGTTTTGTTTTGCTTCTTGCATTGATTTACCATTAATTAGTGCTGGTAATATCGCGTTTTCGATAGCAGTAAATTCAGGTAATAACTGATGGAATTGAAAAATAAATCCAATATGTTGGTTGCGAAATGCAGCTAATTTTTTTTGTGTAAGCTGAAATGGATTTGTACCATCAATAGATAAACTACCATTTTGAGGAGTTTCTAAAGTTCCTAATATCTGAAGAAGCGTTGTTTTACCTGCACCAGAAGAACCTACAATGGAAACTATCTCTCCTTGTTTTACAGTTAAGTCAACGTTATTTAATACGCGTAAATCACCATAGTGGTGAGAAATTCCTTTAGCAACTAACATTATTTCCCACGCATTAGAATGGAATGCCCCATTTTATCCCGTTTTGTTCGTAAATAGGATTCGTTATGAATATTACTTTCAATTTCAATTGGAACATTTTCAACAATTTCTAAACCATATCCAACTAAACCAGTTCTTTTGGTAGGGTTGTTGGACATCAAGCGCATTTTATTAACGCCTAATTGACGTAATATTTGTGCGCCAATACCATAATCACGTTCATCACTTTTGAAACCCAATTGAAGGTTTGCTTCTACAGTATCTAATCCTTCTTCTTGCAGTTTGTATGCTTTTAATTTATTGATTAAGCCGATACCACGTCCTTCTTGATTCATATACACAATAACTCCTTTTCCTTCTTTTTCTATAAGTTCCATCGCTTTTTCCAGCTGTGGACCACAATCGCAACGGCAAGAGCCGAAAACATCGCCGGTAATACAGGAAGAGTGAACACGCACCAATATTGGCTCATCCTCTTTCCAAGTTCCTTTTACCAAAGCTAAATGTTCTTGTTTGGAGTTTTTAACTTGAAAAGCATGTAATTTAAATTCACCAGCCTCTGTAGGCATTTCTACCGAAACTATTTCATCAATTAGCGTATCGTGTTTTAAACGGTATTCAATTAAATCGGCGATTGAGATTATTTTAAGATCAAATTTTTCGGCAATTACGAGTAATTCAGGCAAACGCGCCATTGTACCATCTTCATTCAAGATTTCGACAATGATTCCAGCAGGTTCAAATCCTGCTAATTTCGCAAGGTCAATTGCAGCTTCTGTATGTCCAGCGCGACGAAGAACGCCTTCTTTTTTTGCACGTAATGGAAAGATATGACCAGGTTTTCCTAAGTCGTTAGGATCTAAATTAGGGTCAATCAATGCTAAAATTGTTTTTGCACGATCTTGCGCTGAAATACCTGTTGTACAACCATGTCCGTTTAAGTCGACAGAAACAGTAAAAGGAGTTTCGTAAGCAGCTGAATTAGTTTGAACCATAAGATTTAAACCGATTTCATCACAACGATCCTCGATCAATGGAGCGCAAATTAAACCACGACCATGTGTTGCCATAAAATTGATTAATTCAGGAGTTGCATTGCGAGCAGCAGTAAGAAAATCGCCTTCATTTTCTCGGTCTTCATCATCCACTACAATAATTACTTTGCCAGCTTTAATGTCTTCAATTGCTTCTTCAATAGTATTCAGTGCTTTAGCCATGTTGTATAGTTTGAAATGTAAATTTACGGATTTTTTTTGTGATTTTTTTTTGTTTTGTTTTAATAAACCGAATATTTGATTAAATTTACGTCAATAACGTTTATATAATAATCAAAATGATAGGACATAATATCAAAATGCTTCGCAAACGCAAAGGGAAATCACAGGAGGAAGTGTCTGGGGAACTTGGGTTGACACGCTCAAGTTATAGTGGTTATGAAAATGGTGTAGCTGAGCCAAGTGTGGATACCTTAATATTGGTGTGTGATTACTTTATGATTAGTTTAGATGTATTGCTTCGAAAAGATTTTAGTAAATTGTCTGAACGAGAATGGGAAGAAATAGATAAAGGTATCACGAAAGACATAAAAGGGAGTAATTTACGAGTATTAACTACGGTGGTAGATTCGGAAAATAATGAATTGATTGAGATGATACCAGTGAAAGCAAGTGCTGGATATACCACTGGATATGCAGATGCGGATTATTTGAAGGCTTTGCCTACGTTTAATTTACCTTTCTTATCGAAAGAAAAAAAGTACCGCTCATTTCCAATTCAAGGAGATAGTATGCCCCCGGTAAGCGAAGGTTCTTATGTAGTAGCGGAATTTATCCAAAACTGGACTTCTATAAAAAATGGAACCCCATGTATTTTAGTAACTAAAGATGACGGGATTGTTTTTAAAATTGTGTACAACCACATACATGACAATCAGTCTTTACAATTATGTTCTACCAATCCTTTTTATAAACCATACTTTATTCATGTAAATAAGGTTATTGAAGTATGGAAATTTGTGAATTACATTGCATCTGACTTGCCTGATTTACGTTTTGATGATAACCAATTACGTAAATCTTTGATAGATTTGCAAAAAGAGGTTTCGGAGATTAAAAATGTGTTGACTCGAAACTAATTAAATCTTCTATTTATGGAAATTGGTAAAGAAATAAATACAACTTTTGCCTCATCAAACATTAAGGCGTTAGTAAACATTCGTTATACCAACAATTGGATTGCTGCATTACAAAATAAATATATGGCTCAACATGATTTAAGTATGCCGCAGTTTAATATTTTGCGAATTCTTCGAGGTGCCAAAAAAAAACTAAATGTTAATACGGTCAAAGATCGAATGATAGAAAAATCACCAAATACAACACGATTAATGGATAAATTGTGTGATAAAAAATTGATTGAACGCATTCGAAACGAAAAAGACAAACGAATTATAGAAGTAAGAATTACTAAAAAAGGGTTAGAATTACTTGATACCATAGATGTTGATTTTGAAAATGAATCCATGTTTATGTATAATTTATCAGCGGAAGAGTCTGAAACGTTGAGTAACTTATTGGATAAAATTAGGGGGTAGAGGTTGGTGAATTGTTCGCTAATACCTATCAAATACATTCAAAACTTTGATTTATCACGTTTAATAAAATCAAAAAAATGAATTCGTAGGTTGGATAATTATGTTAAAATGAAACTGTATTTTGAGATACAATAAGGTGCTTTTCGATTAATTATCAACTTTTTGAACTTTATCGGAATTAGAAAATTCACATACTAGATTAAGCTTTTAGAACATGAACCAAAAGAAAGACAATAAAGTAGAAAAATCATTGATTCGTTCATCCACAGCAGAATACTTAACCTTTATTGCAGCTACAGGTGAAGGTGGTGTTGAAGCTATTTATGCTGATGAAAACATTTGGTTATCTCAAAAAATGATGGGTATGCTCTATAATGTAGAAACGCATACCGTGAATTATCATCTCAAAAAGATTTTTTTAGATAGTGAATTGGATGAAAATTCAGTTACTCGAAATTTTCGAATAACTGCTAATGATAGTAAAAACTATGACACAAAACACTATAGCCTTTCAGCCATTATTGCAGTTGGGTATAAAGTAAACTCTGAACGAGCTGTACAATTCAGAAAATGGGCTACTCAAATTGTACAAGAATTTACTATTAAAGGCTTTGCTATGGATGATGAGCGTCTAAAAAATGACGGTACCCTTCTTGGTAAAAAATACTTTGAGGAACAACTTCAACGCATAAGAGAAATCCGTTTGAGTGAAAGAAAGTTCTATCAAAAAATAACAGACATTTATGCAACAGCCATAGATTATGATATTACAGCAAATGCAACCAAACGCTTTTTTTCTACTGTTCAAAACAAATTACATTGGGCAATTCATGGACAAACAGCAGCAGAAGTAATTGTAAACAGAGCAGACCACCAAAAAGAGAATATGGGATTAACCTCTTGGCAAGATGCACCTAAAGGTAAAATTCAAAAATTTGATGTGAGTGTGGCTAAAAATTATTTATCCGAAAATGAAAAGCAGCAGCTTCAACGATTAGTATCTGCATATTTAGATATTGCAGAAGATATGGCCATTCGACAAATCCCAATGACTATGGAGGATTGGGAAAGTCGATTGAATAAATTTATTGAGGCAACCGACAGAGAGATATTACAAAATGCGGGTAAAGTAACTACTGAAATAGCCAAAGCTCATGCAGAAAGTGAATTTGAAAAATATAGAATAATTCAAGATAGATTATTTGAAAGTGATTTTGATAAAATTATCAAAAATCAACTTCCATCTATAAATGAATAAAAGATGATAAATTTTTATAAGTGTCCCCAAACTTCAAACTGTCAAAATTTCCACTTAACATTAAATTAACAGGGGGTATTTGAAAAATAAACATGCTTTTTTTGGTTTTACCCCCTAAAAAAAATACATTTGTAGCGAAAAAATTAAAAATATGGCTACAATTCGACAACAAGCGTATCAAGATGTGTTACATCGTAAAGCGAAACACTCTGATTACAATGGTAAAGTTTCTTCTTTATTTGGTGAAAACGTTTTTCATTTAGACGTTATGCGTGAGTTTCTTCCAGGTGATGCATACAAAAGCATGGTGGAAGCAATCAATAGTGGTGTTCGTTTAGATCGTAAAATGGCGGATCAAGTAGCTTCTGCCATGAAAGATTGGGCCTTGACAAAAGGAGCAACACATTATACACACTGGTTTCAACCATTAACTGGTTCAACAGCAGAAAAACACGATGCATTCTTCAAACCAGTAGGACCAGGTAAAGCAATTGAGAAATTCGATGGAGATTTATTGGTACAACAAGAACCAGATGCTTCTTCTTTCCCAAATGGTGGTATTCGTAACACGTTTGAAGCGCGTGGTTATACTGCATGGGATCCATCTTCACCTGCGTTTGTTATCGGTAAAACTCTATGTATTCCTACGATTTTTATTTCCTACACAGGGGAGTCTTTAGACTTTAAAATGCCATTGATTAAAGCGCTTCACGCAGTAGATCAAGCGGCAGTGGAAGTTTGTCAGTATTTTGATAAAAACGTTGTGAAAGTAAATGCTACCTTGGGTTGGGAACAAGAATATTTCCTAATTGATAAAGCATTTTATAATGCTCGTCAAGACATCATGATGACTGGTAGAGCGTTGTTTGGACACTCGTCTGCAAAAGGGCAACAATTGGAAGATCATTATTTTGGTTCTATTCCTGAAAGAGTGGAAGCTTTTATGCGTGATTTTGAACAAGAAGCTGTTCGTTTGGGGATTCCTGTAACTACTCGTCATAACGAAGTTGCGCCAAACCAATACGAGTGTGCACCTATTTTCGAAGAATGTAATTTAGCAAATGACCACAACTTATTGTTGATGGATTTATTAGAGAAAATTGCAATCAACCACGATTTCCATGTATTATTACACGAAAAACCATTTTCAGGTGTAAATGGTTCTGGAAAACACAATAACTGGTCATTATCTACAAATACAGGTGTAAATTTATTAGCGCCAGGTAAAAATCCAAAATCGAACTTACAATTCTTAACGTTTTTTGTAAATACAATCGCTGCAATTCATAACAATGCAGATTTATTGAGAGCATGTATTGTTTCTGCTAGTAACGACCATCGTTTGGGTGCTAACGAAGCTCCTCCAGCAATTATTTCTACCTTCATCGGCTCGCATTTATCTTCTATGTTGGATGAGTTAGAGAAAAACGTGAAGTCCGGAAAAATGACGCCACAAGATAAAACAGAGTTAAAATTGAACATTGGTAAAATTCCACAAATTATGTTGGATAATACCGATAGAAATAGAACTTCTCCATTTGCTTTTACAGGGAATAAATTTGAATTTAGAGCGGTAGGTTCTTCTGCAAACTGTGCTTCTGCAATGATTGTATTAAACACGATTATGGCGGATCAATTGATTCAATTTAAAAAAGATGTGGATGCACGTATTAATGGAGGTGATGCAAAAGATGAAGCTATTTTGAAAGAACTTCAAAAATTAATCACAGACTCTAAAAAAATTCGTTTCGAAGGAAATGGATATGGCGATGAGTGGGTGAAAGAAGCAGAAAAAAGAGGGTTAAACAATTTTAAAGATACTCCTCGTGCTTTAGGTGTTTGGACTGAAAAGAAAACAATCGAGATGTTTGAAAAATTGAATATCTTAACGGAGCGTGAAATCGATGCACGTAGAGATATTGATTTTGAAAACTACATTCATAAAATTCAAATTGAAGCACGTTTAATTGGTGAAATTGCACAAAATCAAATCATTCCAGCTGTAATTGAATACCAAAATCGATTGATTCAAAACGTACAAGGTTTAAATGCAGTGTTAGGAGCAGATGCTAAAGGAGCTTCAAAATCGCAAATTGAATTGATTACTAAAATTTCTTCACATTTGAATGCGTTGAAATCACTTTGCGACACCATGTTGGAAGAAAGAAAGAAAGTCAATAAAATTGAAAATATCGAAGAAAAGGCAGTTGCTTACTGTGATAAAGTAAAAGTGTATTTTGATGAAATTCGTTACCATGCGGATAAATTAGAGTTATTAGTAGACGATGAATTATGGCCATTGGCAAAATTCAGAGAAATGCTTTTCACGAAGTAATTTTACAGTACAAGAAGTTAAAAACGCGGTAGTCAGACTATCGCGTTTTTTTGTTAAATTCGATGGTTATGAGTTATAAAATACAAATTCAATTACGTCCTGAAGAAGCTGTTTCGGATATACTAGTACGAGAAATTATTAGTAAACACCTTAACGTACCAGCAGATTCATTTTCATTTTTTTGGAGAAAACGCTCTATTGATGCACGTAAACGAGCAATTAAAATTAATGGAACCTTTGAAATTTTTGAAAATGGTGAAGAAATTCTAGATCAAGAAATCCATTTTCCAATACAGGATGTTTCTAATAAAGAACAAATCCACATTGTTGGAGCTGGACCTGCGGGTCTATATGCGGCTTTGAAAGCTATTGAGTTAGGTTTTAAGCCTATTATTTTTGAACGAGGAAAAGATGTAAAATCTCGTAGACGTGATTTGGCAAAATTAAATAAAGAACAAATCGTTAATACAGAATCGAATTACTGTTTTGGAGAAGGTGGCGCTGGTACGTATTCCGATGGGAAATTATACACGCGTTCTAAAAAAAGAGGAGATGTACAAAAAGCAATGGAATGGTTGGTGTATTTTGGTGCCAACAAAGATATTTTAGTCGACGCACATCCTCATATCGGGACAAACAAACTGCCAAAGTTGATTGAAAACATACGAGAGTTTATCAAATCCTGCGGTGGTGAAGTACATTTCGATTCTAAGTTAACGGATCTTCATGTAGAAAATAAAAAGATCGTTGGTTTAACAATCAACGAAACAAATAACATAACTGCCAACTATGTCATTTTAGCAACGGGACATTCGGCTCGTGACGTATTTTATTTGTTGCATCGAAAAGGAATACAAATTCAAGCTAAACCATTTGCATTAGGAGTGCGCATCGAACATACGCAAGATCTTATCGATAAAATACAATACCATGGTCGTTTAAACGATGATTTTATTCCGCCTGCATCGTATTCACTCGTAACGCAAGTGGATGGGAGAGGGGTATACTCGTTTTGTATGTGTCCGGGTGGAATAGTGGCGCCCTGTGCAACAGAACAAGAAGAAGTAGTTACCAATGGTTGGTCGCCCTCCAAACGAAACAATCCGTATTCTAATTCTGGCATCGTTGTGAGTATTTCTCCAGAAGACTTTCCAGGGAAAGAAAATGATCCATTGGTATGTTTGGATTTTCAGAAATCGGTAGAAAAAGCATGTTGGGAAGCTGCTGGTAAAACACAGCAAGTTCCTGCACAATGTATGAAAGATTTCGTGGATAATAAATTAAGTAATACATTCCCAAGATCATCCTATCAACCTGGGATTGTATCTGTAAATCTTCATGAAGTTCTCCCAAAATTTGTAGCGCAACGTCTACAAAAAGCATTTATCGATTTTGGTCGTAAAATGCCTGGTTACCTGACCAATGATGCTGTGTTACATGCTCCAGAATCACGTACGAGTTCACCTGTGCAAATTCCAAGAGACAAAGAAACATTCATGCATCCAGAGGTGTTTGGTTTGTTTCCATGTGCGGAAGGTGCTGGGTATGCTGGTGGGATTATTTCGGCAGCAATCGATGGAATGCAATGTGTAAGCGCGGTGAAGCGAGTAACGAGGGATGAGTGACGAGTGAAGAGTTACGGATGATGATAAAAAATTCAAACTAATAACTATCTATAAAAAGCGCCTAAAATTATTGCTCCGGCGGTAGCGACATTTAATGATTCAGCTTCGCCAAATCGAGGAATAGTAATTTTGTGTTGAATCCATGGTTTAATTTCCTCAGAGATACCATTTCCCTCGTTTCCTAATACGATTATTCCCTTTGGTGCGTAGTTGTTTTTAAATAAATTATCTCCTTCTAATAGTGCGCCATAAATTGGAAGTTCGGTTGTTGATAGAAATTCTTCAAGCTTTACGTAATGAACATTGACTCTGAAGATTGCACCCATAGTTGCTTGAAGTACTTTTGGATTGTAACAATCAACCGTGTTTTTGGAGCAAACAATATCTTTTATTCCAAACCAATCAGCTAGGCGTAAAATAGTCCCCATATTTCCTGGGTCTTGGATACCATCTAAGCAAATAATAAGGGGAGATTGTATATTTTTTTGTTCCGGTATTTTACAAACTGCTAATACTTTATTAGGAGTTGTTAACGTTGAAATTTCATTTAATTCTTTCAGTGAAATTTCATTCACTTGAAGGTGGTGTAAAGGTGGTAAAATTTCAAAATCAGGAGTTGCATAAATAGATTCAATTTCAGATGGAAACCATTGTATTGCTTCTAAAACCATTTTTTCACCTTCCACTATAAATCGATTGTTTTCAATACGTTGCTTTTTTTGTGAAAGTGCCTTAATAAAACGGATTCTGTTCTTTGAAATCATCTGTTTTTGTTATTTTTGTTACTCAATACGCTATTCTTGAAGAAATCCAAACTTACATATTATCTTCCTTTTTACCTACTTTTTTTATTGGCATCCTGTAGTCAAACAAAATATCTTTCCAAGGATGAGTATTTATTGGTGAAAAACGAACTTAACATTCAAGGGGATGTCGCACAAAGACAAGAAATAGATAAAATTATAAAGCAGAAACCTAACCAGAAAATTTTGGGTATTCCTTGGTCGCTATTGATTTATAACCAAATTGATTCGGCTAAAATTATTTGTGAATCCCAAGATTATCTGAATAAATTACACCGAATTAATCATCAAAAGTTAAACAAACAAAAAAAAATAAATCAAAAACGAATTGAAAAATCCATACGTAAAGGAAGAACAGATTATAGGGAAAGAATCGTAGAATTCAGAGATACACTTAACCCAAGAGAAACAATTAAAGAGTGGTTGAAATTTAGTGTCGGCGAACCACCAACGATTTTTGATTCAATTTATTTTAACAAGTCCATCGAACAAACCACATATTTTCTCCGAAAAAAAGGGTATTATAATGCGCAAGTTCGCGGAGAAATAGTTTATAATTCCAAAACTCACAAAGCGAAAACAATATTCACAATCCATACTGGACCAGTATTTACCATAGATACATTCGATATTGATTGCAGCAATAAAGAAATTTTGTCGCTTATTCAAAAATTTCCTGCAAAACAAGCGTTTACGCATCAAGTTTTTGATACAGACAAATTAGATGCGTACAGAGAATCTCTAAGTTCCTACATCAAAAATGAAGGGATGTATGGATTTGCAGTGAGTAATATTTCGTTTGTCGCGGATACGTTGCAAGCTAAGAATAAAGTAAATATTACTCTTCAAATTACAGATCGTGTTTTGAAAACAATTGGTAATGACTCTTTAATCACCGAACCGCATCGATATACCTACATCTCTAATGTTTATTTTCATGTTGTAGATACGACTTTTGTTTCTTATCGTTATTCAAATGTACTTAAAGATAAAGGTCTTTCTTTGGAGTATAATGGTTTTCTTAGAACGCTTGATACGCTTCATTTTATCAATGAAAAAATTACAGAAAGGTATCTAACTTTAAATAGAGATTCTATTCAACGAAAACACTCTATCATTGTAACCTATAATGGAGGTTTGTCTATTTATCCAGATATATTAGAGAATAAAAACATAACAGAGAAAGATAAATTATTCACTGAAAATCAGGTAATACAAACACAAAGAAATTTAGTTGATTTAGGTATTTTTAGTGTTGTTAAACCTCAGATTATTGAAATTGAAGATAGTAATCTGGTTGATATACATTATTATCTTGTACCTAAAAAGAAAAATTTATTTACAGCTCCTATTAAACTGACCACATCCGGTACTTTGTTTGGAGCAAGTTTTGCACCCTATTTTACCAACATAAATTTGTTTAGACGTGCAGAAAGAATAACGTTTAATTTATCTGGTGGTTTGCAAGCAATGCCTAATAACCAATATCAAAGTATAAAAAAAGATAAGGTAATTTGGACTTCTCAAATTATTCCTTCCCTTAAAATCGATATACCTTATTTTTTAGGATTTGCAAATTCCATTTCAAAAAAATACAGAACGAAAACATCTATTTCTTCTGCATATATTTACCAAATTCGAGATGTTTTTACTAAACAGTCTTTTAACGCAAATATTTTGTTTTCGATTTCTACTGGAGAAAATTCCGATATATCGATTGGTTTTCCTGGATTTTCAGCTGTCAACTTAGTAAAATTTAAAGATTTAAATTCTGGATTTATAGATAGTATTCGCAAACGAAACGATTTATATACACTTAATCAATATACAGATCAAATAAATTGGTCAGATTTTAAATTTGTATTTCAAGTTACTGATAAACAACTTTTTTCTGGTAATTATACTTTTAAATCAACGTTTGATTTAGCTGGAAATATCTTATCTCTTTTCGGTAAGTTTGAAAAAGTTACTGAATTAAAACAACGCACAATTTTAGGGATACCATATTCCCAATTTACACGAATCGATAACGAATTTATTTATGCCCATCGAATTACACCTAATACTTCCTTTAATTTTAGAGCCTTAGCAGGAGGTGGACTCCCTTATGGAAATTCCTTGTATGCCTTGCCATTTGATTTTAGTTTTATCGGTGGTGGAGCAAATGACATTCGAGGGTGGAGGTATGGCTCTTTAACACCTGGAAAATTTAATTCTTATCTCGTTAATAAGATAAATAAGCCTCAAATTGGGGATGTACGTATTAATTTTTCTGGTGAATTACGTTTTAAAATGACCACCAAATTCAGAGGAGCATTATTTGTCGATGCAGGGAATATTTGGACGGTGAAATACGATTCATTACGACCAGGAAGTCAATTTACTAATGATTGGCTTAATCAATTAGCGGTAGCTTCTGGTCTTGGTATTCGTTATGATTTAGATTTTGTTGTTTTACGTTTAGATCTAGGTGTAAAACTTCGAAACCCAGCACTTCAACAAGGACATCGTTGGTTTTTTCAACCGAAAGATGAAGAAGTATATAAAATCATTTCGGAAAATCCAGATAATTATACGAGTCCATTTTTCCCAAGTTCTTTCTCCGAATTTGTAAATACAATTCGAATAGGTATCGGATATCCTTTCTAGCTAAAACCTTCGTTTAGATACGTTGAAGTCCACTTTTTCAGATATACCTGGTAACTCAATCTTATTTGTAAATTGCCAGTGCACAATGCGTTTATCTCGGATAGCATTTGGGTTTTTATCGTAGGATGCAATCCAAAATTGGTAGTCTTTAAATTCGTTTTTAAATTTTTGGGTATAATACGAATAGGAAGTGTAAATAATGGGTCTGAATCCGGATTTATTTTCCACATAGATTAACCAATCGTACATGTTCTTAATCAGTTTTTTATCACTTACAGACTCGCTTTCTACATCTAAGACAGGTTGTAAGTCTATTTCACGTTGTTTCCAAATGGCTAAGAAGTGTTTGGCTTGTTCTTTTGGAGAAACATTTGGATTGAAAAAGTGATATGCGCCATTGCGAATTCCTAACGCATTCAACTGCATTCGATTCGACTCCCATTCGCTATCGATATACGTTCTACCTTCTGTTGCTTTGCAATACACAAAATCGATGAGTGTATCAATTGGAGAAGTATTGACTAATTTTTCCCAGTTGATTTTACCTTGATGGTGCGAAACATCTAAACCAGAACTTTTAAATCCTTTCGGCAATTCAATATGTATTTTTTCTGTTAGTGACGTTTCTTCTGTATTGTCTTCTTGGGTAAACAGAACGATTCCAATTCCAATCAATACTAAGGCACCTAGAACTATCCAAATCGTTTTATTCGACTGCTTTTTCTTTTTGCTCGTCGGACGTTTGGCTGGAGTTCGTCTTGAACTAGCTGGCTTACGTTTTACTGCAGACATTGGATTAGACTTTGAAGTTGCCAAAAAACAGATTAGTTAACTTTGTTAAATTGTTCAGCAACGATTAAGTCTTTTGTACCATGTGTCCAAGAGTAAAAGCCCTCACCAGATTTTATACCTAATTTTCCTGCGGTTACCATGTTTACTAGTAATGGACACGGAGCGTATTTTGGATTTCCAAAACCATCTTGCAATACACGTAAAATAGATAAACAAACATCTAAACCAATAAAATCTGCCAATTGAAGTGGTCCCATAGGGTGTGCCATTCCTAATTTCATTACCGTGTCAATCTCGGATACACCAGCTACACCTTCGTATAAGGAATAGATTGCTTCGTTGATCATTGGCATCAAAATTCGGTTTGCGATAAATCCAGGGTAATCATTTACTTCTACTGGAACTTTTTCCAATTGCTTAGAAAGAGCTACAATGGTTTTGGTTACTTCATTGGATGTAGAATACCCACGAATAATTTCCACTAATTTCATTAAAGGAACAGGATTCATAAAATGCATTCCAATTACTTTATCCGGTTTGGAAGTCACAGAAGCAATTTTAGTGATGGAAATGGAGGAAGTATTACTAGCCAACAGTGTTTCAGCATCCGTGAATTTATCCAAATCACGAAAAATAGCAAGTTTTAATTCTAAGTTTTCTGTTGCAGCCTCTACCACCAACTCCACGTGTTTTACACCCTCTTCCAGTGAAGTAAAGGTTTTAATATTTGCTAACGTAGCGTCTTTTTGTTGTTCTGAAATGGTTTCTTTTGCAACTTGACGATCTAAATTTTTTGTAATCGTACTAATTCCTTTTTGTAAGGAAGCTTCCGAAATGTCAATTAAATTTACTGAAAATCCATGTAAAGCAAATGTATGAGCTATTCCATTTCCCATGGTTCCAGAACCTATAACAGCAATATTTTTCATCGTTTATATAAATGCGAAAAGGAATTATTACTAATCCCTTTTCATTGTTTGTACGTATAAATTATCTATTTTTCAATCTTTCTTGTTGCGCTTTTTGCATTTGCTCCAAACGTTCTTGAAAACTTGATTTTTTCTTTGGGTTTTTAGATGCTGCCATTTTTTTAGCATTCATCTTTTGTTTTAATTTATCTTCATCTACAAAGAATTGTTTTATTGCTAACATGATAATTATCGAAATCAACGTAGAAATAAAGTAGTAATAACTTAAACCAGAGGAGTAGTTATTAAAGAAGAAAATCATCATGAAAGGGAAGATATACATAATCACTTTCATGTTTGGCATGCCTGGTTGTTGCGGTTGTGTAACATTTGAACTATTGATGTATGTATACACTAAGGTAGTAACAGACATTAATAAAGTAAATAAAGAAACGTGGTTACCATACAAAGGTAGGTAAGTTCCAAAGTCGTAAATAGAGTCATAAGAAGATAAATCTTCCGCCCATAAAAATGGTTTTTGACGTAATTCAAATGCAGCTGGGAAGAAGCGGAAAATTGCTAATAAAATTGGCATTTGGATCAACATTGGGATACAACCAGCAAGGGGAGAAGCACCACTTTCTCTATAAAGTGCCATCATATCCATTTGCTTTTTCATCGCATCTTCTTTGTTTGGATATTTTTCATTTAATGCATCAATTTCTGGTTTTAATATCTTCATTTTAGCAGAAGAAACATACATTTTCCATTGAATCGGCGTTAAGAAAAGTTTTAGGATAATAGTTATCAATAAAATAACAATTCCTAAGCCAATTCCCCAACCAGCAAAGGTGTTGAACATTGGTTGAATCGCATAAATGTTTATCCAACGGAATAATCCCCATCCATAGTTGATTATATCTTCGTAATTGGAGTCGTAGGATTTCAATACTTCGTAATCGTTTGGACCAAAATACCAGTTCATACGTGCGCTACCATTGCTGGTATTTGTAAGTGCAAGATTAAGTGCTGCAGTGTATTTTTTTATGTTTGTATGGTATTTCGGGTGACCTTCTTTGAAGTTTGTGATTTTAACTTCCGAATTATCTTTACTGAAACCAGTGATTGGTTTTAAAATGGAAGAGAAATAACTTTGTTTGAAAGCAACCCATTCGATGTCTTGTTCCATTTTTTCTTCATCGTCGGAAACTTCCGAAAGGTAATCGTATTCTTCCCCTTTGTATTTGAAACAAACAGTAGAAACACGACGTTGCTCGCTTAACAAACGTTCGGTTTTAGCCAAGGAAGATGTCCAATCTAACAACACTGAGTTCGCTTGAATTTCATTTCCTTTAAATCCATCAAAACGTACCTCAAAGTCTAAGTCAAAATGATTTGGTAGCAGCGTATAAATAAATTGGATTGTTTTTCCTTCTTCAGGCGAAGTTTCTAAAACGATGCTTTTCTTTGTTTTGGAAACAACTTCAAAATGTTCGTTTTCTGTGGAATACTGTTTACCATTTAAATTAAATTTCAAGGCATTTTTAGAATCATTTTCTTTAAATAGCGCTAAAGAATTCTTTTTATCCTTGGAAATATATTTTTGAAAATAGGTTTTGTACTCTTTTAAATTCACTTGTGAAACATTCGCACCTTTGGTGTTAATTTCCACTTTTAATTTATCGCTTTCTAACGCAATAATTTCGTCTTTTATAACTGGTGCGGTAACTTTTTTACCTGATTTTTGAGCAATCAGTGTTTGTTTTTTTTCTGCCTTCTTTTGGTCTGCTTGTTTTTCAGCTTCTACCTGTTCACGAGCTAGCTCTTTTTGGTGTTGTGCTTCTTTCGCTTTTAGTTCTGCTTCGGATGGTTTGTTTAAATACATAAACGCAACCAATAGCACGCCTAATAAACTAAATCCAATGACTTGATTTTTATCCATATTCTTATTTTTTGTTTTCTAATGCTGCTTTAATAAATGCTACAAAAAGTGGGTGAGGTTTAGCAACAGTACTTTTATATTCAGGGTGAAATTGTGCCCCAACAAACCATGGGTGACTAGGAATCTCTACGATTTCTACTAATCCAGTTTCAGGGTTTTTACCAGTTGCTAGCATACCTTTTTCTTCGAAAATAGGAAGGTATTTATTATTGAATTCATAACGGTGTCTGTGACGTTCCGAAATTTTCTCTGTATTGTATGCAATTGCAGCGTAAGATTCAGGTTTCAATTCGCAGGTATAAGCACCAAGACGCATGGTTCCTCCTTTGTCTGAAATTGTTTTTTGCTCCTCCATCATATCAATCACAGGATCTTTCGTATCCTCTGAAATCTCTGTGGTGTTCGCATCTTTCAATCCGATTACATTACGTGCGTATTCTATCACTGCACATTGCATTCCTAAACATATCCCGAAAAATGGTATGTTGTTTTCACGAGCATAACGAACAGCGTCAATTTTACCGGAAATTCCTCTAGAACCAAATCCTGGAGCTACTAAAATTCCATCAAGTCCAATTAATTCCTTTTCAATACTTTCTTTGGAGAGTTTTTCAGAATGTATCCATTTTACGTTTACCCGACATTCATTGGAAACTCCTGCATGAATGAATCCTTCGCTGATGGATTTGTATGAATCTTTTAATTCAACGTATTTCCCAACTAAACCGATATTAACTTCGTTTTTTGGATTTTTTAAGGTATGTAAAAATTCTTTCCAAGCATCTAAATTTGGAGCTGTTTTGGAAGAAAGCTGCAGTTTTTCCAACACTACTCTATCCAATTCCTCTTGCTGCATTAGCAATGGAACATCGTAAATGGTATCTGCATCGCGCGACTCGATCACAGCATTTACACTTACGTTACAGAATTTTGCAATTTTTTGACGTAAATTTAAATCCAATGGGTGTTCGGTACGACAACATAGAATATCTGGTTGAACACCTAATTCTAATAATTGTTTTACAGAGTGTTGTGTAGGTTTTGTTTTTAATTCACCTGCCGCTGCTAAGTAAGGAATTAGAGTTAAGTGAACCACCAAACAATCGTTTTCGTTTTCCCAAAGCATTTGACGCACAGCCTCTACGTATGGAAGGGACTCAATATCGCCTACAGTTCCACCAATTTCAGTGATAACGATGTCAAACGTACCTTTTTTACCAAGGATTTGTATACGTTCTTTTATTTCGTCTGTGATATGTGGAATAACCTGAACTGTCTTGCCTAAAAATTCCCCTTTTCTCTCTTTGTCGATAACGGATTGATAGATTCTACCAGTAGTTACGTTGTTTGCTTGGGAGGTTGGAACATTTAAAAAGCGTTCGTAATGACCTAAATCCAAGTCTGTTTCAGCACCATCATTGGTTACAAAACATTCACCATGTTCGTATGGATTTAATGTTCCTGGATCAATATTGATGTATGGATCTAATTTTTGAATGGTAGTTGAATACCCACGCGCTTGAAGTAATTTCGCTAACGATGCTGCAATAATTCCTTTTCCTAGAGAAGAAGTAACCCCCCCAGTTACAAAGATGTATTTTGTTGAATTTGACATTTTTTAAATTTTGTAACTACGGGAGACAAAGTTAATAGATTCAAAGGAAGGAACGAGTGAAAGTGGGAATATTTTTGAACAAGTTGTTAAAAGACGGAAAAAGATGGAGTAAGGTGTTATAAATTGTAAATTATGCTTTATGAATTATTCTAAGTTCCATCTATTTATTACCATAATGCCCCCAAAAAGAAAGAACTAATACAATAACTTTCTTGTCTTCAATTCTGTATACCAACCTATGTTTGTCATTTATTCTTCTTGACCATGTTGGTGTCTCATAATACTTTAGCTGCTCTGGTTTTCCTGTGCCAGAAGTAGGATGCTCACGAAGTTCATTCAATAAATTATTGATTTTATGAAGTGCTTTTTTATCTCCGGATTTTTTAAACTTTTCTATGTCATTTTCAGCATCAAGCGTTAATTCAATAGCATATTTCATAATCCTAAAAACTCTTTTTGATTTTCTTTGGATAATCTTTTTGTTTTACCAGAATCAATTTGTGCTATTGATCTATCAATTTTAGCAAAATACGCTTCTTCATTGAATAAAGCTTTTTCATTAGAAGGAGCTATGTCAAATTGTATTTTCATTTCCTCCAATAATGATTTTAGCAAAGATTTTTGCTTCGCATTTTTCGGATAAACAGTGATACTTTCCATAGCTTATAGTATAAATTTTCTATTAAGCTAATTTACAAAATTTTCTTTTATAAATTATACTCAGAATGATATTTAGAGAGAAATAAAATCATTATTGTCCGATTAATTTTCTCTGTTCTTTTGGCTTGACCCAAAAGAACCAAAAAGTCAAGCCTGTAAAAAAGATTTTCTAAAACTACGGAACATTCTAGTCATTTACCCAAACTC
>Ga0172373_10000583_pt1 | contig 59745 bp, 46 predicted proteins | sample Lak10m_2_FD_114546 | JGI IMG/M metagenome (GOLD analysis project Ga0172373, IMG submission 114546) | Freshwater microbial communities from Kabuno Bay, South-Kivu, Congo - kab_092012_10m | ecosystem: Environmental > Aquatic > Freshwater > Lake | place: Democratic Republic of the Congo... | reverse complement strand
CTTTTATCCTTTGGTTCCATATATAAAGTTTAGCAACTCAATATTACGGAACCTTAGCGAAGGGCCAGCTTTGTCTGGTCTTTCGTTTTTAACCTAAATTTCAACTAAGTTTGGGACAACATCATATCTCAAAAAATCTAAATGAAATGATATCAAAAACCTGGTTGTTGTTTCCTTTAATTTATATTGAGCCAAAGCGGGATTTGACCTTGAACACCGGGAACTCTATTTGAAGAACCGGTACTCGCTCATCCGCCAGCTTAATCCCCGCGAGCATTCCGCTTACAGCGGAATTTGCGAGCAGATAAATCAAAAAGACCCATGGGATCGAAGAATCCTTGTGGCAAGCCACAAGGTTCTTCAAATATTCTTTAAAAAATGAAAATTCCATCGATATAGCGTTGTTCCTGAACGGGATCCCGCTGCTGACGATGGAACTGAAAAATCAGCTCACGAGCCAGGATTTCAGGAATTCCGAGATGCAGTACCGCCGCGACAGGGACCCGAAGGAGCCTCTGCTGGGCTTTAAACGGCTGCTGGCCCACTTCTGCGTGGATAATGATGTGGTGACGATGACTTCCCGCCTCATGGGTGAGGATATGAAGTAAAGAGTATCATCGAAAACTACGTGCACCTGGCCAACGAGGTGGATAAGATATGGGATCCCTACAAGCAGAAGGTGGTGGAGAAACCCAAGGAACTGCTCATCTTCCCGCGTTACCATCAGCTGGATTGTGTGCGGAAGATCAGGGATAGTGTGAGGGCCGAGGGAGGTACCGCAGCAAGGACGATACGCACCGCATCTTCGACACGATCATCGATGAAGTGCATAGCTCGCAAACGGGTGAGTCGTCGAAACATCTCAAGATGTCGATCTCCAAAGGGATGAATGAAGATGAGGAACTGCCCGATTTCGAGGATCTGATCCGCGAGGAAATTCACAGCCGCGGGCAGGAGTTTTGGAGGGATTGTTATTTACCGATTACAGATCCTTCGCTCCGATATCCGTAGTAAATTTTTCAACAATTCATTTTACGAGTTTTCACATGCAGGATTTGATAAATTCTGTTAATTTTGTAATTGTCTTTGTCAAAGCATGAAAAAAGTTGATACATCGGAGATAGTTGAAACCATTATCAGGGGGATTGATCCTGAAAAGATCATCCTTTTTGGTTCACGCGCCACAGGAACTGATCATGAATTCAGTGATATCGACCTGCTTATCATCAAAGACACAAAAGAGCCTAAATATCAGCGGGCAAGGATTATCCGGGAGCTTTTCCATCCACAGCCCTGCGCCATGGATATCCTTGTCTATACACCAGAAGAATATAAGCACTTATTGCAGTTCAAAAGCCTTATTCCTTATATCGCTACACAAGAAGGCAAGGTAATGTATGAAAGAGGAAACTGAAATATGGCTAGACAAAGCCGTTCAGGATGCCAGGGTTGTGACTATCCTGATGCAAAATAATGAGAGTCCTCCTGCCATTATTTGTTTTCATTGTCAGCAAGCCGCTGAGAAATATTTTAAAGCATACCTGGTAGAACAAGGAATTGAATTTCCACGAACACATGATCTGGTACTTCTGCTGGAGGAATTCCTGTTAAAGATTGATGTATCTTTCAGTGAATTACTGCCATCAGCCACAATGCTGACTGAATTCGCGGTAACGACAAGATATCCTGATTCCGTAGAAGATATTGATCTGGTTACTGCCAGGAATGCATACGGGTCTCTTACCTTAATCCAATCATTTGTTATGTCAAAATTGAACAAGGACAAAGCAGTATAGTTTTTAGTGGAAATATCCAGATACTGAGAAGTAATCCTTGTTATTATTCCCGGATTTCATTTCTGAAGCGAGGCTTTAACCGCAGCTCCTGCATCCGCAATCCGTAAAACAGTAATTTCATATCTTCGTGACATGAAAACAGATATTCTGAAAAGATTGTTCACCCTTCATATTTCCATTAATGAGATCGAACCTTTGATCTGGAGAAGGTTACTGCCCTTTTCAGTAAAATTGCAGGATTGTTTAATTCTGTCTCTTATTATCCGGAATCTTTAAAACAGGAGGACTGCCATGAGAACCGCTACGAAAATGACACTGCTCGCTTTAAGTTGGCTGTTTTTAACCACGGCGCATTGCCTTGCAGGACCGGAGGGTAAGGCTGCAGATTATGTATTTACGAACGGGAAAATTTACACTCTTAACCCCGCACAGCCCTGGGCCGGCTCTGTGGCATTCAAAGGGAATAAAATAGTTGCCGTCGGGTCCGACAGTGAAACGAAAGCCTGGATCGTTCAGGGAACAAAGGTGGTGGATCTCAGGGGGCGTATGCTCATGCCGGGATTTATCGACGGGCACAACCATTTTATTTCGGGAGCCGCCGGTAAAAGAGGCGTACGGCTTGTAGATTCAAAGAATACCCGGGAATTGCTCCGCCCCATTGCCGCTTATGTTAAAGCCAATCCGCAGAGGGAGTATTATACAGGCTACGGCTGGGAATTCCCGATGTTTGGGAAAAATGAAGGGACGCGTCAGGAACTGGATTCCGTGTGCAGCGACAAACCTATGATGCTGTTCAACGAAGATAATCACCATACCTGGTTCAACACGAAAGCAATGGAAATTACGGGTATCACCAGGACCACTACGGATAAGGTCCCGGGATGCTCTTTTTTCAGGCGTGAGCCGGACGGTACTCCATGCGGGATGGCAATCGAACCCGACACCTGGATCGGTATGGCTATCATGACCGGGATCATGGGAGGTAATGATATGCTTCAGGATATCGTTGCGATGGTATTCCCGCTGATCCCGGGGGCAGGCATCACAGCCACTCACGACATGGGGATATGGGCGCCCGATCTTCCACAGGGGTATAGGGGCTTTGAGTTGATACTGGGGCTCGAAAAAGACGGAAAACTCCCCTGCAGGTTTGTTGGCGTGTACGGGATCCGGGATGCAACAGCCAGTCCGGTTGAGTCTGTTGCATTATTGAAGGAATGGAGTTTGAAGTACCATTCCGGAATGGTTCAGGTAACGGGATTAAAGATCTGGGCTGACGGCACTTTTCTTTCCCATACCGGAGCCGAGCTTTTACCCTATGCGGATAAACCGGATACGCGGGGGGAAAGTAACTGGACTTCAGGTGTCCTGGCCCGTTGGATTGAAACAGCTTACAGCAACGGATTCGATGTAAATATACATACCGATGGCGATGCTGCCGTCCGGCGCTCGCTTGATTCAGTGGAAATGATATCGAAAAAGCCAGGTTTCACAGAACGCTTGACAACGCTTCACCATATCACGACGATACATCCTGACGATATTTTACGTTTCAGAAAGCTGGGTGTCGGGGGCAATTATACCCCGGTCTGGCTTGTCGATTACAAGGACCAGTACAAAGAAGCTATCAGGATATTGGGAAAGGAACGGGTCGACAAGGAATACGGACTGGCGAAGAAACTGATCGGCCTTGGCGTCAATGTTACTTTCGGAAGCGACATCCCCGGAACCGATGTGGAAGAACTCTCACCCTTGTTCCAGATCCAGGCAGCGGTTACCGGACGCGTCCCCGGCTTTACAAATGGTCTGGTGCCGCCGAAGGACCGGCTCCCATCCCTGGAACAGATGCTCTACGGGTACACTCTCGCCGGAGCGCGCCAGATACGCATGGAAGATAAAATAGGCTCAATCGAGACAGGGAAACTGGCCGACCTGGTTATCCTTGAGAAAAATCTTTTTGAGGTTAAACCGGAAGAGATTTCGAGGGTCAGGGTGCTGTTCACTATGATGGACGGGAAGATTACTAATGATGAAAACAGTTTGAAATAATCCATACGTTCTTCGATAAACCATTGCTTCAACTGACGTTTGTGGATAAGTGGCTTTCACCAGCGAAACGAACAAGCGGTGGAAATTCGAAGAAGTCATCGATTCAATCTTCCTATCATACGTCAATGACCGGGTAGATTTCTACCACAAATCCGAAAACCCCCAGATCAGGGATCTGATCTTATCACCTTGCACTAATTTTGACCCACTTATTTGCATTAAAAATGACCAACCTTTTTTAACAAAATTAATTTAATAATCATCGATTTTACTTCTTTTTACCAGGATTTGTTCCTGGCGGCATGCCGCCAGGAACAAAAAATGCCTTGATTACTTGTTTACCCGGGTCAATATTATTGCAAGTTGCAATAAAACTGACCCACCTATTTTGATTTTTTACATTCATGTTCAGTTGCAATTAGTGCCCCGTTAGTTGAAGTGGGTATTAATTATAATTCCTTACCAATTGCAATTAGTGTTGTCACCATCGCGGCGGTAAACAAGGCAAATCCCGGAAAGCTCCTGATCAGGGTTTACTATGCCCGACTGACTTTTATCAGGAATATCATCCCGACCACCCGTTGCAAAAAAAAATTGAGCGGGGATGGATGCGCCGGCTGAACGATTTTATCTGCAAAGTAAATCCGGAAAATCGTCCAATCCCGGCTGACGGCTCGTTATGTCCAATTTGAATATTCAAATCCCATTTAATAAAAAATGATATTATTGTTGATTTCGTGCTTTTTGTTCTTTATCTTTATTAACAATTCACACCCTGCATGAGACTAAAATGCGCAACATGAAAAAGATACTGCTTCTCATTTTCATCATTTCGATGCAAAATGATTTGGAAGCGCAAACAGACACCTTGAACACGGTACAACGCTTTTCAGAAGATGATCGAAGACTTTTGCCACAAACCTACTGGCATCTGAAGGGCTTCGCGACCTACAATACCATAGCCGGTTCTCTTTTGGTTGCCGGCGCCACCACATTTACCATAGGCATGCTGGGCACCAATGATTCACCGGTCTCCTTCATCGGCTTTGTCGTTGGTTTTGGCGGATTCGAGATGTTGAAGTTCTCACCGCTCCCCCTGGTGAAGGCGCATGATAACCTCGTCCTTCTGTGGCCTGCCTGGAAAGATACCGCCACGTTCAATACCATCAGCAAAAAAGTTCACCAGGCTGCAACATGCATAAAGGTATCCGTGGCCTGCACTTTCGTAAGCGAAGCCCTGCTTATTCTCGCGATGGTAAACAGTGGAAATAAGTCCGCCGGATTTTTCCTGGTAACGGGTATTGCAACGGGTGCGACTGCCCTGGGCACCAGCATCGTCGCTACCATTCTGGCGCAGCAGGCCAGGAACAAGCTTGGCAAAGCAATGGGTTCCTTCGGGTTTGGTACCAGTCGGGACGGACTCAGTTTGGTTTACCGGTTCCCCTGAAAAAGAATAAAATTTAGCGAAACCAATAAACGCCACAAATTCGAAGAAGTCATCGGATCAATCTTCCTCTCCTACGTTAACGACCGGGTTGATTTCTACCATAAACTCGAAAACCGCAGATCAGGGATCTGATCGTGCAGGAGTTTTGGAGGGACTACGTGGGGAGGGTTGGGTAAAGGATGCTTATAAGTTTCTTTATTACTCTAAAAAAAGCTTATTTATCTCATCAACAAATCGCTTTGTGTCGGCAATTAGCACATTGAGGTCTTTTTGTTCTATGTCAATCTTCCTTTGATTTTTCTCTTCTTTAAGAGATATAATTAGATCAGTTACCTTGGTTCATAGGGGGAATACCTTCAGAAGAGATTGATGTTTGTCTGCATAATGAAGTAATTTAAGTTTCAGTTGTTCGGAAATTCCAAACAGTTGTCATCGATGAAAAAGATATTAAACCAAGTGAAAGATTGTCATAAAAGAGGTACCCTGAGAGTGGCTCAGGAACTCGGTGACGCTTCTTTTACCTCGCCCTCCTTCCATCTCTTGCACCAGTCCAAAACAAACGGGATTTTGACCAGCTTTGCAGTAAGGATCTGGCTTTGGAGCATAACACCGGGGAATGTATCTTCCATAAAACTGAGCATTTCTTCTATCAGGGCAAAATCTCCTGAATTGCTGTAATTTATCGTTAATACGTGGATATACAACAGGACTTCCTCCTTGCTGAATGTTTTCCGGTGAGGGTAGAAGTTCTTCAGGTGAAGCGAATTGCCGATCTGACGGGTTATGTCTTCGGGCTTGTTCAGAAGAAAAGAAACAGTATACATGTATACCAGCGGGAGGTAATCGGGATATTGAATGATGTATTTTTTAAGCTTTGGCAGCACTTTGCTGATCCCATCCCTTTGTTCCATAAACCGCATGTAGAGAAAGGTAAATACCGGATACCCTGGATACTTGTCCATCATGGCACGGGATTGTCTTAGTCCGTCAGTGGTTCGCCCTTCAGATGATATCGTGTGCAGCCGTTCAGCCTGAATCCTGATCTCATCAGGTCCCAATTGAACAGTACTTTCTCCTTTCAGCATCTCATCCGAAAAAAGCTCATCAGAAATTCCAAATTCGAAAAATCCGCTAATGGTTTCAGATGCCTTGTCCAACTCCTCCTCCGACGCCATATATTCGTAAAAAATTGTATCGGACAGTTCGATTATTTCCCTGAATTTGCCCGCGTCTTCAACAAGAGATCCGAATGGCCCTTCTGCCCTGGCAATAAAATCCCCGATAATTCCCCGTTTCACTTCAGAATCATGGTAATTGGCCAGCTCCCTCTCTTTTTCATCTTCTTTTTCGAAAAAATCCTGAGCGTCAGCCTCGGTGATAAATTCATAATTACCCCTGCCCGGATTTTTATCAAGCATCGCCAGTATCCGGTTTCTTTCAGCCTGGCGCTCAGGACTCGAAATATACAGTGTTTTCCCTTTATATCCGAATTCCAGATCGATCAACTCTATATGATCGTCGTCTTCTTCGAGGATGTATTTTGTTGTGTTAAATGATTTATGAGGTAAAAAGCCAAGCTCACCGGCGTATTCAATCGCGCCATAAATAATATTATGAACCAGGGCGTAATCGGTTTTCATCAGCGGGATACCTTGAGGATTGGCTTCTTGCTGCTTTTCCATGAAATCCCTGAAATCAAGAGGATGCTGGTTAAAGGTCCAATAACTTTCCTTAAGCCCAAGGCAAAATATATCGACCATATATGCTGCATGCGTGACGTGACCGTTGATGTGCCTCCGGGTAACGAAGATCACAGCCAAACCTGAATCCCTCCAGTTTGCATTAATATAACAGGTCCCGATGGGGAGCGTGCGCGCTTTTTTCCGTATGTAATTTTCAGGCGATAATCCCTGCGGCTGACTGTGTTTGCTCATAGTTTATCCTTTATACCAGCCATACCTTTCACGTTCCCACTGTTCACGCTCCCTCTGTTCCTTTTCGTATTTTTTTCTCTCCTTTTCCCACTTCAACCGGTTCTCCTCCATCTTTTTCAACTGCTTTTCCCTGGAATGCGTCATAATATCGTTCATGCTGATCCCCTGGCTGTTAATGATATCATGAACGGGGACCCATTGTTCGCCCAAACGGACCATCATGAAGGAGTTCAAGACGTACGCTCCCCTCTGTACACGGTAAAAGAGCTGCTTACAGTATGGATTGTTGCTCGAGAGCTCATGTTTAGCCAGAACAGACAGCCAGAATTCGCGTTTTTTGCGGTATGCAGGCAGAACGGTGTCGGGAAACTCACTGATCTGAGCCAGAAGGTCATCAACCATCAGTCCCTGGGCCTCATAATATTCTTTGGTTTGCATGATGGACGACTGAACGGCGATAAACAGGTTCACCATGAAAAACTCGGTTTTAGGCGGGTCGATTTTGATCAGCTTCCCTTTGACCTGTATGCTTAGTGAAGCCGAAAGCAGCAGGGGATATATCTTCCCCAGCCGGGTTTTAGCGTAATCGGGTTTGACAAAGGCCTGTTGCAGGGCAATCTGCACCGGTGTTTTATAGAAAGTATCGTGCAAATGGGGATTGGCCCCGTTTTGAAGCAGGGCGGTGGCAACCTTCACCGCTCCTGAAAACACTGCGGCATGCAGGGGTGTGAAATTGTGCTGGTCCCTGTAATCGATCCCGTATTTATTCACTTCCTGAACCACCATCTTCAGGTTGTCGTCCCGGTAATACTGGTAATACCTGCGGAAGAGGGAGCTGCGCTCATCTTCAGGTTTTTCGGCTTTGCGGTAATTCAGTCCGGCGAGTTTTTCAAGGATCAGTGCCTGGTTATGGATCAGGGCGAAATCAAACAGCTTGTCCTTGGCTTTTTTATTGAAGTTTCCGGGATCGAGAGCCTCTTCCTTCACCGCCAGATACTTCTCAATGGTCATGGGGTCCCAGCCGGGTATGGCCGTTACCAGGATATTCTTCCTTATGGCTTCGGCCTGTTCGGCCTTGCCCATCATTTCAAGCCGCCGGGCCTCCCGTTTCCAATCATCCGCAGTCGAAACATCCTCCTTAATAATCCTCTCCCTTGCTTCTTCAGAAATCCCGAGAAGACCGAAAAGTTTGTGCCCCCTGGTTTTTTCCACTATATACACGTTCTTTACAGCTCTGGTAATCGCGACATACAGGGAGTTTATATAGAATTTATAAGCGTCGAGCGATTTGTCGGTCTTGTCGCGGTTCCTTGAATAGACCGGATCGAAACCCTGAACAGTCTCAGTGCTCACTCCTTCGCATATTTCGCTGAACTCGGCGGCGTTATCGGAAATGAAATTGCAAAGTATGATGTTTTCGTACTCAAGTCCCTTGGATTCCTGCACCGAGAACAGCAGGGGGGATGGAAAGATACCCGCTGCCCGCTGTTTATCCTCGTTACGCAGAACCAGAACCGCGTAATTCACCGACTTTCCGGTTTTTCGAGCAAGCTCGGCCACGGTCCGGTTTTTTTCCTCCAGGAATACCATTTCCCCCTGGATCTTTGAGACGGTCTTCACAAGGTAGTTGCTTTCCTTGTCGATGGAACCAAAACGGGCGATCTTCAGCCTGAGCAGGCGGTTTGCCAGATCGGAAACGATCTGGGTGTTTCTGTAATTGGCATGAAGTATGCGGATCTCTTCTCCCCTTTGATCCTGGCGGTAGAACATGGTCTTGAGATTAGACCAGGAAAAAAAATTGGGATGGACCACCTGGTTCGCATCTCCGCAGAGGATGAAATTTGAAGGTTTCAAAAGGGATTTGAGGATGAGGAAAAGCTGAATGTTGGTGAAATCCTGCACCTCGTCAACAATGATGTAATCATACACCGGATTGCAAAGGTCCAGCAGACTATGGGAATACATGTTGATATCGTAATACCCTTCTTCCTTCAGGAACAACAGGTATTTCGTGAAAAGTCCATACACGGTTTCACGCTCAGGGGAAAGAAATATCGACTGTTTGACTCCCAGAGAAATGTAATCGGCTTCCGAAAGATGGTCCTTTGTGATGTCCATACCGGTGATCACTCCCCTGAATTCTTCATATACTTTATGGGAATCCTTAAGCCCCGTACTTTGTCTGAAGCCCCAGAACCACCGCATGAACGCCCTGAAATCCATTTCTCTGCCTCCGGGAATGCGCAGGGTCTCAATAAATTCCCTGTACGAGAGGAAATCGATCTCCTGCTGCTCGTTCTCAAAATTATTGGAATAATACCAGCGCGAAGAATTCTCGGCCAGGAAGGATGAAAGCGTCACATAGAGGATGCGGCCTTTCAACATTTTGATCTTCTCAAGGGTCAGCGCCGTTTTTCCGCTGCCTGCCGATCCGATGATGATCTGCGGAAGGGGATAATGAAGGATCTCCTCCTGCATATCGTCGAACGACAGGATCTTGTCGAGCAGGTGAAATTTTGGATATTTTTTATTGATGTAGGGTAGTTTTACCAGGTCTTCGGGTGGTATGGCCGCCCCGCTGTTCAAGGGCTGAAGCCTGACTTCGTCCACTGCTGCTCCCCTGAGAAACCGCGAAGAGCCGTAGTCATGGTTCAGGATCAGTTCAAGCACCAGCAGGCAGGTCTGCCCCTGGTAATTGCCAATACGGAACAGTAGACGGTTTTCCTGGTCAAGTTTTGCCCTGTAATAACCTGTGTCGGGCATTTTCTTTACTTCGGCCGCTGCAAAATTTCCCGCTGCAAGTTCTTCCAGGGTTTTATCAAAAGCCCTGCGGAGTTTGCCGGGATTCAGATCGTTGAGCAGGTAAATCTCGTACATGAATTGGTTTGATCCCTCAAAAGTACTTTGTACGACAACATGTTCAAAGGATCAGGGTGAAATTTTATAAACAGTTACAGGAAGGCAAAGCGATGAGGCAGGTGATTCATTTTGTGGCCACTCATCCGCAGACTATGAACAAAAGGTAAGGATCGCTGCAGGCCGGGTTTAAGTCCCTGACCCAAGAAAATTCTGTACCTTTGTATTACTTCCGGTATAAATGAAAAAAATTCTCCCGGAAATGGGAAATAACACAAAAATATCAATCCGCTTTTTTAACGATAAGGAAGTCCGGGCTGTTTGGGATGATGAAAATTCCAAATGGTGGTTTTCTGTATTGGATATAGTCGCTGTACTTACCGGCCACGACGACTATAACAAAGCACGCAACTATTGGAAATACCTTAAGGCCAAATTAAAAAAAGAAGGAAATGAACTGGGTAGTGTCACTACCCAGATGAAATTGAAATCGCCCGATGGGAAAATGAGGCTTTCAAATTTGCTTGATTATAACGGCATTATTGAGCTTGGCAAACAATTTCCCGGGAAAAAAGCAAACCGGTTTATTGAATGGTTTACATTCAGCGACGAAAGCATAGACGGAAAAAGTAAAACAAAAGCATACGCCTTATTTGATAGTTCATTTATTGACAACATAGAAGTGGGGACAGCCAAAGGATTGCAGCAAATTCACGCCTACCTGTTCGGCGGACTGTACGACTTTGCCGGACAAATAAGACAAAAAAACATTTCTAAAGGCGGATTTCAATTTGCAGTATCTCACTTTCTCGGGAATACCTTGATGAAAATTGAACGAATGCCCGAGAACAGCTTCGACGAAATTGTTGATAAATACATCGAAATGAACATTGCCCACCCGTTTATGGAAGGCAACGGACGAAGTACCAGAATCTGGCTGGATTTGATCCTGAAGAAAAGATTAAAAAAATGCGTTGACTGGAGCAAAATAAGTAAAAATGATTACCTGAACGCAATGAAGAAAAGCCCTACCGACAGCCCTACCCTAAAACAACTCATGAAGAGTGCTTTAACAAACCAAATAAACAGCCGCGAAATGTTTATGAAAGGAATTGATTACTCCTATTACTACGAGGAAAATGAATAAAACAGATCTTGTTTAAACTCTCTCCAGCTCCTCGATCAATGCCCGCCTCTGGGGATATTTCTTTTGCAGTTGGGCGATCAGCTCTTCGGCCTTCTGAACCTCATCGATCTTTTTCATTCTGCGGATGTAACGGGTGGCTTCCTGGTAATGGTTCCTTCCTGTTGCGCGATCCAGCAATTCAAGTATGCCTTTTTTATACAGATCGGCCAACTCGCCTGAGTACTTGTCCTTGAGGTATTTCTCGTATTCCTGTATCCCATGCAATGTGAAGTGCTGGCTGATGACATTCAGCAATTCCTTCCAACGTTCTTCCTGAATACAAATCCAGGCCAGAAGAACCGAATTGCTCCAACGGTCCTTTGCAGCAATATCCCTGATCAGTTTATCAACAAATGAAGTCCATTGGTTTTCATGTACATAGGACTTCAGTATCCCGTAATACTGCCTGTGATCCCGGTTTGGCTGGGGCAACAGATAACGTGCATGAGTGATCACTGCTTCCCGGTCTTTCTGCTTCATTGCAATTTTCAACAGACAGTCAATCCAGATATCGGCCTGTCCGGGTTTGTCTTTCCGGTCGACTTTAATGCCTTCCTTCGCCAGTTCTTCAGCCTTCTTCAGTTCTCCTTTTTTAATCGCATTTTCAATCGCCTGTGATCTGAATCGCGGGTTCTGCATGTTCCCGCTCATGAAGGCATCGGCTTCTTTATTCCGGCCGCTTTTTCTCAGAACAGCAAGGATCATCTCCTGGAACCTTTCGTGTTCATATTCCGAATGGGGAGCCGACTCCAGTATTCTGATCAGTTTATCGGCCTCTTCGGGTTCTTTCAACAATTCAACAGCAAGAGAAATGATCCCGAGATGCCAGTCCCATCCTTCGAAAAGCCCTTTCTTAAACACAGTAACAGCATACTCGAATAAAAAGTTCCTTTGTTCTTCTGGAAGTCCTGATTTCGATACCTGTGCAAGGATCTCCATGGCTTCATCGGCACATCCACCTATATCCCCGTCACTGTCATCGGAATACTGAATGGCTTTAACCATCTCTTCCAACACTGCAATGGAGATCAGAATTGCAGAATGGTAATTTCCTGACTGAAGGTTTCGTTTTGCCCCTTCCAGAAACCCCATGACTGCTCTCCCTACGGCCGTGGTCCTTCCCCATTCAATGAATCCTCCTCTTCCTTTTGCCGATTGCAAAATGGCCCTGACCTGGCTCAGGTATACGGCTCTTGATTCTCCTTTGGCCTGTGAAGCGAATCTTGAGATGAATATCCTGCGGAAGTCAGGGTTACCCATGCAAACTTCTTTGATGAAATCGGCAAGGGCTTCATGAGGCAATGGTTTTAAGATCTCGTCGATCTGTTCGCTTACTGTTTTTCTTCCGGCTTTTACTGCCTGATCCCCTATTCTTCCATTGGTTTTCTTTCTTGCCCGCGGCTTAATACCAAGTGACTCATTCTGTAAGGCAAATAACAGGGAAACCACGTGCTTGCAAACCGGCCCTAGATCGTACGGACAACTACAGGAATAATCAGTCACTGTTTCGTTCTGTATGGTGAGGATCACCCGGTAAGGTTCGGAACCCTGCACAATCGCTTCAAAGCATCCGGGCGAAAGCTCTTCAGGTTCTTCCACCAGACCCTTCCTGTAATAATCCAGACCCCGCTTCAGGATGGCCTCGTCGATGAGTTGTTCGAAATGATTTAAGGGTATGTTCATGTGTTGATCGGGTTAATGCCGCAATATTAATCAATTGCAGAATCTAATCTCTTCATGTTTAGCTGTTTCAAAGATACATGGAAAATCCGGTTACAGGAGCACAAAAGCAACATGGTAATTTTTGAAAATATATATTTTATATTTGCAGAAATTGTGATCTCCTTCCAATAAAAGGTATGTAATGAAAATTTTAACACATTTTTGCCTGATCTTAACAGGTATCCTGCTGATTGCAGTCACCAGTTGTAAAAAAAGCGATTCATCCCAGGACAATATAAGTATCAGTCAGGGTAACAGATTAACTTCAATCGCAACTGTCTGGGGCGGCACTACCTATATCCTTCAGAAATTCTATTATTCAGGTAATAACCTCGATAGCGTGACCTACCAGAACGATCTTGATCATTCCTATTATGTGTTTCGGAATACTTATATTGGCGGACTGTTACAGAAGGTCAGTGCATATCAATTGCTTAACCAAAAATTCAAACCTCTGGTTCATTATACGGTACTGGAATACGCGAACGGTATTCCGGTGACGATAGAACGTGAGAATTATTATAATCAAGATACAATTATGTTCAGGATGATTTATAAGTACACTTATAATTCCCAGGGATTAATTACCGGATTCAGCGAGTCTTTCTTGGAAGGATCAAATCAAACGCTGTTCTCACAGGCGGATATCACCTATGATGGTAGTCTGCGGAAACAAGTCCGTAAATACAATTTATTAAAAGCTGCCGTCGTAGATATGGTAGACGATTACAACTGGTCGGGAAATCAGCTAGTCCAGAATGTAAAGACCTATTTAAGTAATTCCGGCTCGACAAATTATCAAAAGTATACATACGGATATGCGAACAACAAGGTTTCTTCCTTTACTTTTTTCCAGTGGCAGTCACAAAGCTGGATGCAGATGTACACAACTTCCTGCACATATAATGTCGACGGGAATATTTCAGAGGAAATTTATACTCCTTTTTCCAACAATACCGGAGTAGTCTCTGATCTTGTGTATACCTACACACAAGGCAGCCCGCTTTACCGCTCATTCATCCTTGTTTCGAACCCCGAATGGCCCCTCGATAGTCCGGTGATTCCATCCGCTCCCTGATTCCCTTACCCTTTCCCTGATTTAGCCAGGTTGATCATGAGCACGCTGCCGAGGATGATGATGAGTCCGATAACCTGCAACAGGCTCATATGCTCCCCGGCGAAAACGACGCCCAGCAGGACGGCGACTTTCTCATATCCTGGTCAGTTTATCCCAGCTAAGGACTTTTGTGTTGCTTCTTGTTTGGGACAGATCTCCGCCATAAACAAGGATCTCCTTGCTTTCTCTCCCAGAATGTAAAGACCGCCAGTAATTCAGGTTTTTGAAGAAACCCGGGTCTATCGTTCTTCCGCTTTTAATCTCAACCGCTACCGGTCCGCCGGGATCATCCAGGATCAAATCAACCTCATTTCCCGTACTGTCTCTCCAGAAATAAACATCGGGTTTCAGACCTCTGTTCAGGCTGTTCTTCAAAATATCGGCAATGATCATATTTTCGAACAGGCTTCCCTTTGCAAAATGCAACTGTAATTCAGCTGCGGATTTTATACCCAAAAGAGATGAAGCCAGTCCGGTGTCGTAAAAATATAACTTCGGCGTTTTGATCATTCTCTTTTTGAAATTGTTGTGATAGGGATACAGCCTGAACACAATGAAACTGGCCTCAAGGACTGACAACCAGCTTTGAGCAGTATGGTATGATATCCCCATTTCATTTCCGAAGGATGAAAAATTCACCAACTGTCCGGCGCTTCCTGCGCAAAGTTTCAGGAATTGCCCGAATTTATTCAGGTCACCAATGTTCTGAAGCTGTCTTACATCCCTTTCAATATAGTTCAATACGTAATCATTAAGCCACTTGAGGGCATTCAGTTTCCGGTCATAAATACGCGGATAAAATCCTTTGACAAGATAGGATTCATATTCTTTATGCTCAAAGGCGCTTCCTTTCATTTCTTCAACCGAGAATGGAAGAAGGCTGAACATTGCCACCCTTCCGGCCAGACTTTGGCTAATTTTTCCATGCAGATGAAAGTTTTGGGAACCCGTGAGGATAAACCTCTGTTGACGGTCCTGGTCGACCGACAATTGGATATAAGAAAATAACGAAGGCACATATTGCGTTTCGTCTATGATTATTCTATTACCGAAGTTCTTAATAAAAGAGACAGGGTCCTCGGAGGCAAATCTCCGTAGTGAAGGATCTTCGAGATTTATATAAGAATAGTCAGGGAATACCATCTTTACCAGGGTTGTCTTGCCCGACTGTCTTGGCCCCATAACCGAAAGCACCTGGTTGTTCCCAGCGGCTTTTTTAAGAACTTTTTCTAATTTTCTGCGGATCATCCCACAAAGATACAAAATGCAAATTAGAAATCCAACTTCTATTTTCGTGGCCCCTCATCCGCAGACACCAAACAAATGAAATAACCTATCGCGTCACCACGAAGGTATCAAACAGGGAATAAACCCCGGTGTATCCGCTGTAACTGTTTACGGTAACGGTATTTCCTGAAACATCGATCACGCTGAAGTAATAGGTGAGGGAGTCGTTATGAACGTTCCATGAGGTTTTGATTGACGGATCGATCGTACCAAGGTCGGGGCCGGCGCCGCAGGTGCCGTTGAGCAGCTGCACTACATTGTTTTTCCAGGCAGGGGTTGGCGGAACTGTCTGCGGATTTGGAGCCACGCTGCCGTCAATGGTCTTTCGCGAGAACAAGTGGGAATGTCCACATGCCCAGAAGTCAAATTTTGTTGAGTCGAGAAAAGCCCAGAGTCTCGTGTAGGATGAGTCGGGAGTTGACGGTTCGCCAGTCGCATTGTAAACATAGTAATACGGGGTGTGGATGAACAGGAATTTATGTATTGCCTTGCTTTGTGCTACCTGTGATCTGAGCCATGAGATCTCTGTTCCGTTGATATGTCCGCCCAGATTAAGCGGTATTGTGTCATGGGTGAGGTAATACGGATCGAGAACCGCGAAAAAGCAGGTGTTTCCCGGTGAATTGAATGAGTAGACCAGACGCTCATAACCGGCCGGACCGTTAGCAGGATTCTCAGTAAATGCATTCTGGTAGGCCTGCTGGTTGACGAGCCTGAACCCCGAATCGGCCTGAGGACGGGTCAACTCATGATTACCTATGGTCGTGTAAAGAGCAATTCCATTAGCTGTGAGGGGAGCGAAAAGATCTTTCCAGGCGTTGAAGGTGTACTGGGTACCGATAAAACCCCTGTACGACATGTCGCCTGCGAATACTATGAAGGATGGTTTGGGTGATAAGGTGCCTATCTGGTGGATGATGGCGGTCAAAACCTCAGTGTGAACGGGATAATCAAGTGAGTCGCCCCGGCTGTCGGCCATAAATATAAAGCGAAGGGTTTCTCCTGTGCTTCCATGTTCATCAGACTTGCTTTTCTTGCAGAAGGTCAGTGTCAACAGGAATGGGATCAGGAATGCCAGAGAAATGATCCTAAAATTTCTTTTCACGATCCGGTGAATGGTTTGAGTGTTTCCGGCTTTGGAACTTGCTCTGAATTGTAGATGGTTTGACATCATAAGTGGTTTTAACGTACAGATAAATGAGGTATTTCAAAGATATGAAAAACATGGATGCATGGGATCTATTTCGTGAGAGTCATCGGAAGCGGCGAAACCCTTGTGACGAAACTCCTCAGGGAGTAATTCCCTGATCGGGCTGCTCATCTTCCCTGGCGGATGTTTCCCTGAGTTTCATCAGCAGGATATTCCTGCCGTCTTTTGCCTGGTATTCCAGGCTGCGGCAGAGGCCACGAAGGATCATCAGCCCCAGCTCGTTCTCTTCCTTCCCTTCTTCAAGCGGGTTGTTGGGTTCCCCGGCCGCGCTGCAGCTTAGTTCGAGACTTCCGTCCTTTTCCGAATAAGAGAGTTCCAAAACGATATCGCTGAAATCTTTCTGCAGTAGCAGCACTTCTTCGGTAAGGTGGGTCACCCAACCCGAGGTTTTTGTGGGGACCATATTTTTTTCACAGAAGGCTTCCATCGCTCCCTGTATGGCGTAGAGGTCGTAGTCGGCACTGACGATCTTTTGTTCCAGGCTGCGGATGCGGTGGATGAAGGCCCTGGTCTTTTCTTTCTGCGGATTGCCGAAGATCTACGCAGGCGGACCTTCCTCATAAATTCCGCATTCATCCATATAAAATATCCGGGTAGAGATATTCCTTGCAAATTCCATCTCATGGGTAACGATAACCATTGTCATGCCTTCTTTTGAAAGTCTGCGGATGACCGAGAGGACTTCGCTTACCATGGTGGGATCGAGTGCGGATGTGGGTTCGTCGAACAGCAGGATCTCGGGATCCATGGCCATACACCGGGCAATGGCCGCCCTTTGTTTTTGTCCGCCGGAAAGCTCTGCCGGATAATTTCCTGCTTTTTCAGCTAATCCGACCATTCTGAGCAGCTCGATGGCTTTTTTCGAGGCTTCATCCTGTTTCTTCCCAAGCAGCTTCACCGGACCTATGGTGAGGTTTTCCAGTACCGTCAGGTGATTGTAGAGGTTGAAGGACTGGAATACCATTCCCATGCGCTGTCTGATCCTGGGGACATCGGTTTTCTTTGCCAGTATAGGGATTTCGTCAATGTAAATCTCGCCTCCCGTAGGAGTCTCGAGCAGATTCAGGCAGCGGAGAAAGGTGCTTTTCCCGGCACCTGAAGGACCGATGATTGAAATGACTTCGCCTTTGCGGATGGTGGCGGTAATGTTTTTTAGTACCACCAGATCACCGAAATGCTTGGAAAGATTCAGTGTACGTATCATACTGCAACCTCCTTTCCGGATTTGCCGTTCTTTTTTCCTAAGCCAGGGGAAGATTTATTGATGAGAAGGTCCATCAACAGGGTAAGCAGGTAAGCCATGAGAAAATACAATACGGCTACCATGATGAGAGGGAAAAAGGCTTCAAATGTACGGCTGCGGATTATATCGCTGGCTTTGGTGAGGTCCTGGACTGCTATATATCCTACAACGGAAGTCATTTTAAGCATGGAAATGAATTCTCCCTTGTACACCGGGAGAATGGACTTGAGGGCCTGTGGCAGGATGATGAAGCGGAAGGCCTGGAAGCTTCTGAACCCTCCGGCTATGGCGGCTTCCTTTAGCCCCTTGTCTATGCTTTCAATGGAGGTTCTGAATATTTCCGAGACATAAGCTCCGAAATTCATCCCGAAGGCAATCACAGAGACCAGAACAGGGTTGACGTTCACCGAAGCGAAGACCACATAATAGATAATCATTAGCAGAACCAATACAGGCGTTCCTCTCAGAATGTTGATATACACCTTTGCCATTCCTGAAAGCAGGCGGCTTGCGGCCATTCTCATCCGGCAGACAATAGCGCCAATAAAAGTACCGAGTATGGCCGAAAGCAGAGTAATGAGGACCGTAACTTCCAGTCCGCTCAGGATTTGAAGATAGCGTTTCTCGTAAACGATGTTGCTGTAAAAGCTCTCCGAAACTTTTTGCATAAAACTACGACGGTCTATAGAGCTGGTGGCGGAAGCATAGGCTGCCAGGTTCATTTTGCGCGCAATGAGGCTGACCCCTGATTCATAATAAGGATTGCTGAAGTCTATTTGTTTTTTCCGTTCATCGGTGATCAAAAGTGAGCTGGTTATGAGGTCGATTTTATTGGTAGAGACTGCGGCGATCAGACTGGGGAAGGGCATATCAACCGGTTCATAAGAACGGTTGAGGAAAGCTGCAAAGCGTTGCCCGAGTTCGATGTCGAAACCGCAAAGCTGCCCGTCTTTGATGATAGTCCATGGGAGCCCGAGGTCGCTCACAACCCCTGGCCTGAGGACTCCCATTGGATGATCGGGTAGTTTGAGAGGAGGCATCTCAACGAGTCCCTGGTCCATCCAGCGTTTCAGCATATCATTGTATACTCCTTCGGCTTTTATCTTATCAAGGAAGGTGTTGAACTGTTCTCTCAATCCGTCATTGTCTTTGTTGAAACCTGCTCCGATGGGGACTGTAAAGAGAGATTCATCCAGGACTCCTATCTCGGGATTTGCGTCCAGTATGGGTTTTACGGCCGACTGGTCAAGGAAAGCCACGTCTATTTTATCGGAGTTCAGTGCGGTGAGCAGATCTGAATTAGTCTGATATTCCTTAATCTCGGCCTCGGGATAATTTTTAATGGCATAAGCGTCATGTACGCTGCCAAGCAGCACGCCTATGCTTCGGTTCGCGATATCGCCCACCGATTTCATCAGTCCCGACTTATTTGACGGTACAGGTTTTGGCTGGCTTGAAGTTTTTCCTGCAACGACGGCTACCAGTCCGCCTTCATAATACGCTTCCGAGAACACCACTTTTTTTGCCCTTTCGGCTGTGATGGAAAGGCCTGCGCCTATCATATCCACCTTGCCGGAGATCAGGGCCGGGATCATAGCCCCGAAGTCCATATCCACTATTACCAGTTTCTTTCCCAGGGCTTTGGCAACCCAGTAAGCCAGTTCGATATCGAAGCCTATAATTTGCTTTTCTGCATTGAAGTATGACATGGGCTCGGTCACGGCAGCCGTACCAAAACGGAGTTCCCCGTTTTTTCCATCGGAGGTGATGTTTGGCATTGAGGCCGGACTGCCCCGATCGGGGAACCAGCGTTTGTTCATATCCTCATAAGTGCCGTCAGCTTTCAGCCGGGCTACCACCTGGTCTATAGTCTGTTTGAGGACCGCGTTTCCCGGGCTTACTGCAAATCCGTAATGATCGGGCATGATGATGCCCGGCAGAACGACAAGGCCGGGATTCTTTGCCACTATATTCTTCAGCACGGGTTTGTCATAAACAGTTGCATCAGCTTTCCCGTCCCTCACGGCAATGGCGCAATCCAGAATACTGTTGTAGTATTCAATAGTTGCATCCGGGAAATATTTAAGTACCATCTGGTCGGCGGCAGTCCCGGTAGGAACGGCGAATGCCTTGCCGCCTCTGAGCATCTCCAGTCCTGTGATCTGCTCATGCTTTCCGGAGCATCCGCCAAGCAGAAGAAAAGGCAGCAGAAAGAAAAGGTTCAGGCGAAGCTTCATGCAAAGAGGTTATTAGGAATAACAAATGTAAAGGATTAATTTAAAAATTAATGTCATAAGCTGCAATTGGGGCATCAGGTCGTAAAGAAGTGTCAATAGAAAAATTGTTAACTTTATCCCATTGTCTTTAAATGTTAAGCCTTGAAAAGCATTTGCAGGATCTCTGCTTTACTGCTGACTATGATACCTGTTATGCTGTTTGCCCAAAACAGGATCCCGAAGGAGCATTTCGATTCGCTTTGTGACCGGGCGCTGGCCTCGATTCCGCAGGATACCATCCCCGCCTGGAGGTTCCTTAGAATGATATCCGCAGACAAAGAACCTCTCACCGACATCCAGCAGGCAAAACTTAGCTACTTGGATTTGAAGGTCAGGGAAAAGCGGCCACATAATAATTTGACTCAGGCAATGCAACCATTCCCTTCATCCTCCCTGCCAAACAATCCTGATTCCCTGGAATTCCTTGCCGAAAGATACCTTGAACGTTCCATGCCAGATCGTGCTCTTTCCCTGCTCATGAAGGCGCTGGAGATACTACCTCAGAATTCGGTGGAGGCCGACCATGCAAAGCTTGGAATTTGCGAGGCCTACCGGCAGAAACAGGAATACAACAAGGGAATCGACCTTATCAGCAGCCTGCTGGAGAGGCCGTCCCCGCTCACCTTGAAGAACCTTGCCTATGCCTACAGCCGCCTCGCTGCCTTGTATAATGAATGGGAAAAACCGCCTGCCAGCTATACCGATTCGGTGTTCAAATATTCCCTGTTGTCTGGAGATGTCGCCACTAAGGCAGGCGACACAGCCTCCCTTGCATTATCTTTGAATGAACTCAGTTTCCAGTACCAGCGAAAGGGTAATTACAACAAAGCCCTCGACCTGTCGAAACGATCGGTAAGCGATTTTCTCTTGGCAGGTATGTCGTTTCATGCTATGAATGCCCTCATAAACCAAAGCAATATTTACCTCGCCAAAAAGGAATACAGGGCGTCTTTGCTGGCCCTGGAAGAAGCCGGTAGTCTCGCGCCCTTATGGGAAAACAGAAACCTGTATATGCGTATCTACCAGCAATATGCCACGATTTATTCGCAGACCGGAAATTTCAGGGTAGCGTACGAATTCCACTCCCTGTATAACCATCTGCTGGTGGAATTCTTCAAAGACCGTATCAACAGTCAGATCAACGAACAAAGCGCCAGGTACGACCTTCTCCTCAAGGAACAAAAGATCACGGAAGAGCTAAAGAAAAACGAATTTAAGAGGCGTCAGATCATCTTTCTCGCTATCATTTCAATAACCCTAACCCTTGCCTTTGTATTCAGCATGTTCTATTTCAGATTAAAGAGAAAAGGCACTCTGAGACAAAAACTTGCCGAAGCTGTGTTGGAAACCGAGACGAACGAACGCAGACGGATCGCCCGCGATCTTCACGACGGGCTCGGACCGGTACTGTCGGCCATCAACCATTACTTTCAGGCTTTTCTGGATTCAAAGCCCGAAGCCAGGGAAGAGATCAAGAACCGCCTCCAGACAGTGATTTCCGAAGCCATTGACGAAGTCTCAAGGATATCCCACAACATTAGTCCGCATGTACTTGAGAAACACGGTCTCGTTACCGCCCTGAACAACCTCATTGCACCCCTCACTGCCAACGGCAGGTACGAGATCAGCTTCAACTGCGGATGTCAGGATAAACTGGATCCCAAAGTGGAGTTGACCGTTTACCGCTGCATCACAGAACTCCTGAACAATACCATGAAGCATGCTGAAGCTTCCAGTATTTCGCTCGATATCAGATTGCAGGGCAACAACCTTCTAATCGCATATTCCGATAATGGAAAAGGGTTTAATCCATCATTGGCCAGGAAAAACGGGATGGGGCTGCATAATATCACAAACCGCGTCGAATCGTCTGGCGGAAGCGTTGTTTTGTCAGGTTCCTCCGTAAGAGGAGCCTCAGTAAACATTTCAATACCATTGTAAATATGGAAAAGATCAGGATAGCGGTGATTGACGACCATGACTTGTTCCGCGAAGGCATTATGCTGATTCTGGGCCAGATAGAAGGTTTCGAAGTGGTGTATAATACTGCCAACGGCAATAATTTCATCGAATCGATAGGGAGCATGGTGGTGGACGTCGTCCTCATGGATATAGAAATGCCAGCCATAGGAGGGGCAAGAGTCACCGAGAAAGCGCTGGAGATAAGGCCAGACCTTAAAGTGATCGCCCTCACCATGTTCTCCGATACCGGCCACCTTACCCAGATGATACAGTCGGGCGTGAAAGGATTCATCCTGAAAAAAGCAAGCAAAGCCGAATTGGAGCAAGCAATCATCAGCGTCCAATCCGGAGGAACCTACTTCAGCCAGGAGATCATGCAGAAGCTCGCCTTCAGGTTCACGGGTAAAATCCCGGCAGAGGATGAGCTGACCACCCGCGAAGTGGAAACCATGGTGCTGATCTGTGAAGGACTCACTTCCCAGGAGATTTCCGAACGGCTTCATATCTCGTGTAAAACCGTCGAAACCCACCGCTCCAACCTCTTTCTCAAAGCCGGGGTCAGAAATGTGGCCGGACTCATTGCCTGGGCCGTCCGCAACCAGTATTATTCAATAATCTGAGATGCCGACACCGCTTGTCTAAGGGTTTCCCCTGACCTGAATTCAGGTTATACCCTTCTCATATTCAATGTTTTTACTGATGACTGCGGATGTGGACCGTGGTATTTTTGCATTGTCCCTGAAACACATTATGATCACCGTAGCCCTTGCCGATCCGAATATCACCTATTGCCAGGGGCTCAGAACAATCCTTGAGCAGATGGACGGGATTAAAGTGATTACAGTGTCTCCCGGATTTTTGAACAGCGAAACTGCCGAGGCCCTTGAGGCCGACATACTTTTCATCGATGAGGATCTTTACCTGGAATTCGGAAGCCCCGGGGGGAAAAAGGATAAGCTTTTTCCCAGCGTCTGTACGGTTATCCTGACTCTTGACAGCGAAACACAAATTCATTGTCCTGAACATAATATCCACAAGAAATCAGGGAAGAAGGATTTTGAGATGATGATCAGGAAACTCGTCCCCGGAAGACCTGAACAGACCCTTTCGCCAAGCTGAAAATTCACAACCACCTATAATGAAAGGAACAAACTATGAAACCTGCCTCAACAATCAAAAACATGAAGGGTAAATGGAATTTCAGCTATGTCGCGCTGATGCTACTGATCCTGCTCGGCTCGATAATGTGCGCCTGCAAAAAAAGCAACTCCGGCTACAATCCCTCCCTCGGACTCACTCCAAATCTTCGGTTCGTTTTCCTGGCCGACAGCCGCGGGGATTCGATGGGATACATGGTTGATACCACTGCATTAAACCCTATCATCCGCCAGATCGGTACATTGAACCCTAAGCCGTCCTTTGTGGTTTTCGGCGGAGATGGTTGTTACAGAGGTTATATGCACGACTCATATACTTTCCAGCCATTTAAAAACCTGTTCTCATCGCTGATGAATAACGGAATCCCTTTGTATACAACAATGGGTAATCATGAGCTGTATCATACACATTCAAAATACGGGTTTCTTCTCGTCAACCAGCAACAATTCCAGTCCACATTTTCCGAAAACCCTATCAACGGGCCCACAGGTTACGAACACCTGGTTTATTCCTTCACCGACCAGGGAAGCAATTCATTCTTTGCCGTTCTGGATCCATACTTCCTGACTACCGATACCCTTGTCCCGAAAGGTCTGGGAGGCCATATCGATTCAACGCAAATGGCCTGGCTGAAGACCCAGGTCGCACAAACCAATGCGTTGCATAAATTTCTGTTCATCCACACACCCTATTATTATGTTTCAAATGATACTTCGGAAGCTTCCGCAGCAGATACTTCCTTTACCGAACTCTGGTCTTTTCTCGATGCCAACAAGTTCGACGTATACTGCTGCGGGCATTCGCATCTTTATGCAAGGAGAACTATCGATGCGAGCGTCCTTCCTTTTCCGCAGACCACACCACACACCCCGGTTTGGCAGAACAACGTGGTTCAGCTTCTCTGCGGAACCTGTGGAGCGGGTCCCGATACCGGCCCTATTGATCAGGATGTAAGGATCGCCTGGAACGTTCAAAATGCTGCCAATACGTATTATTTCTCAGTGATCGATATTACGGGCGACACGACTACCGTGAACAGTTACAGCGGCTATAACGGGATTTACACCATTTTTGAAACATTCACAGTAATCAGGTAAAGTTCCATTCAATAAGAAAAATCCAACGCCATGAAACACATTATCGCAAAACTGCTGACTGTCGTGCTGCTGATTGCCATGACATTTTCATGCAAAAACAATTCCGACGGAATTACCCCCCTTGCCTCAAACAACATTTCAGGACAATGGAGCTTTATTCTGATACCCGACCAGGTATATTACGATACTGCCCTTCTCAAAGATCACAGGGGAACCGATTTCGATGTCTATTCAGCTACTCAGAATGACATTTACCTGTATCAGTACGGTTCCGCAATAACCGGAGTCAGCGGACCGCTGAAATATACCGGAACTATATCGGGGAACCAGGTAATCCTGAAGGTTTACGACCAGCCTCAGGGGAAGCTGCATATGGAAACTCCTGTCGAACAAATGGTATACATCTCGGATATCACCCTAACACTGAATGCCGACATGACCATGACAGGGAACGGAAAATACCAGAACTGCCTTTATTATCCTTACTTGCCGCTGAACACATACAAAGTAACGGCAAACAGGTTACACGGGACAAAATCCGTAACGGCAGCAACTTTAATTACTGCAACCGGGGACTGGGAGAATGATATGTGCAAAATCGTTTCTACTATTGCATCATGGATCATATCGGCCCTTACCGACGGAATTTTCAGGCCGATGAGTGGTAACTGCTGGCTCTACCACGATGGCGGAGGGTATTATTTATTTGGTCATGAAGGGCCGGGCAGCGCTCTCCCCTTGGTAACCGAGACTATTTATTATCCCTTTGAGAAATCATTTTGCCAATGTCGCGAATATGGATTTAATATTTCCTTAGGTCCGCACACTATAAGTTATCAGGAACTCAGGAATATCCTGGTCAATAATCCGCCGGTAAAGGACTTCATTTCTAAAATGGGTTTCTCCTCTCCCGAGGCTTTCGGAATTGCCCTGGATCAGTTTTACGCTGAGTCGGGAGAGTTTGCAATTTCATTGTTTTTTAATTCAAATACCCATTCGGCCTCATTATATGTCAATACTTCAAGCAAAAGCACGTTTGATGCGTCAAATTCAACTCTTATCCAGAACATTGCTACAGCCATCAACCCCTTCGTAAGCAACGTATATATCTTAACAGGGAACAGTATCAATGATTCGGATTACCTGCGCCGCAGCCCGGCCTTCGTCTGCAACACCCCCGTGGAAGTGGTTTATTTATTCGGAACCTGCTGTGCCGAGTACAACTAGGGTAATGAATTATTATGCTCGAGGTTCTGATATTTGTTCAGTTCTTCCTCGGGATACCCCCTTTACTTTTTATTAAAGACCAGGGTATTCAGCAACCCGCTTTGTTTCAGCAGCAGGTTGAAACCGCATGCCCCGCAGCTTCCGTGATCATGTTCATCTTCGGGACATGCAGCAAAACAGGGAGGCAGGGGGAATGAAGTCAATCCATCAAGGTTATTACTGCCGGGACTGGCCATACCCGTTGCAGAATGATGCACCAGCGGGTATTGCCTGCCTTCAAAAACGGTTCCCCATATCTTCACATCCTTTAGTTTCACAGGGTCAATCGCCAGGGGGTCCTGTTCGAGGATGGTGAAGTTGGCTATCTTCCCCGGAGCAATGCTGCCGAGTTCATTTTCTTTTTGCCATGAATATGCCGCTTCAATGGTGATGGCCCTCAGGCCGTCTTCAACGCTTATCCTTTCTTCAGAAGCCGCGACCCTTCCCGAGGGAGTGATGCGGTTAATCCCGCACCAGGCGAGAAACAGAGGATCAGAAGGGGCCATGGGCAGGTCGGAATGGTACGAAAGCGGGATGTGGTGTTTGAGCACCGAAGCCGACCGTACCATGAAATCAGCCCGTTCGGGTCCGAGTCCGACCTTGCTGTATTTATCGGCAAACCCGACAGGGTAATACGGGTTTGCGCTAACAATGGCTCCCAGCCTGGCGATACGTGCGATCTGCTCCTCTGAAGAATTTGCAAAATGAACGATCACCGAACGGTTATTGGGACGCGGGTTTTCGGCCATCCTGCGTTCAAGGGTATTCAGTACGACTTCCAGCCCTTCGTCACCGTTCACGTGGATATGGATCTGGTATCCTGCATTCCAGTATGCCTTGGTACGTTCCTCGAGGTTCGCGGGTGTGACCATCCATTCACCGTGATGCGACAGGTCCGGTTTACCATCGGCTCCCAGGTAAGGATCTTTCATCTGCATGAGTTGCGAGATGATGGCTCCGTCGGCAAAGAGCTTGATCTGTTTCGGAAAGAAAGATACCTTCCCGTAGTTATAATTATCTATCAGTTTTTCTCCATCGGAAATTGCATCAGCAACAGGAAAACCTTTATCGATATACCCTCTGCCATCCACAATAAAATAACTGTAAAAAGGAGTTGCATCGGCACCCAGCGTGGCCTGATACAGCTTCCATACTTCAGGTGTAATCAGCGCTCCCGGTTCATTATAGGCAGTGACTCCCTTTGAATGCAGGTATTCTATCATCTGCTTAAGTCCGGCTTCAAACCGTTCGGGCGTTGCAAATACTTTCAGGAGTTGTCCCAGGATAAGGTTCATCCCGGTCTCCCACCAATGACCTTCGGCAAAGTTCATCATATTGCTTGCATCCCCTTTGCCTTTCATGGCGTCTTCGGTGAGCCCCAATGCCGTGATGGCTGCCGAATTCAGGTAAAACTCATGGCAAGACCTTTGCCAGATCATGATAGGTCTCACAGAGCTGATCCCGTCAAGCACAGCCCTGTCAAGCTTTCCATGCCAGAGCTTATGGTAGCCCCAGCTGAACAGCCACTGACTTTTATCGGGCATCGCAGCTTCAGCAGCTTTGAGCCTGGCCAGGTATTCTTCGGGTGTGGAAGCAGCTTTGAACGTCCGGTCAGGCAGTACCCAATCCTCGGGAGCAATGACCTCGGTCGAAAGAGTAAGCGCGCCAAGAACGGGATGCAGGTGCTGGTCGATAAATCCCGGGAGGATCACCTTAGCTGCAAAGGTCTCATCCAGCACATATTTCGAATCACCCAATGCAGCCTTCACCCCGGCCAGCGAGCCCGCTGCCACGATACGTTTCCCCGAAACCGCAACCGCCGTTGCTTCGGGATTGCCTCTCTCCATCGTGAGGATTTTTTTAGCGGTAAAGACCGTGATGACATCGGCAGGACTGCCTGCCAACCCCTTACCGATTAACTGGTTCACCTCTCCCTGGGCTAACGCGGAGACCGCGATCATTTGAAGCGCCAGGACAAAGGCAGAAAACAAGCTGATAAACTGTTTTTTATTCATGGATGTGAGTATTAACAGGAAACATATTGTTCGCGGGAAAGAAAAATTCCAGCTTCCGACAAATATAAGAATAATGTCATCCTCAAACTATAGAATAAAAAGTCAGGATCAGCAATCAATTCACGTTCAGGACTGTGAAATAAGAAGCGTCAATTCCTGAGCCTGATCATGACCGTATTCTTCTCATAACTGATATCCATCGGGGAACTTAATGAGAATTCGCTCAGATCGAGCCTGCCGGAGCTGTTGATTGTTAATTTCTCAGGGGGTGTGTCCACTGCGAAAATGACTTGCTTTTTATCTTCGTCAATGATCACCGGGATCGTAGTCTTGAAATCAAGCCTGGACCCTTTCTTAAAAATAACCATAATGGGAACCAGGTCGTAGATGGCCGATTGCCTGTTAATCTGTGTGATGCCGAAGGGGGTGTAACGGCCCACAATGGCATCCCTGTTCAGATCCTGATAGGAAATGATGACCAGGGTTTTTTCTGTTTTGAGGATGGATTGTACTTTTTCTTCGATTTTCTTCCGGCCTTCTATTTCGAATTCGAGTTTAGAGGCAAGGGCATCCTGGTAATGATAGTCCGATTTTGCCAATGCCAGGTATTGATCCATCTCACTTTTGCTCATGTTTACCGATCTCTGAAGCAGGCTTGTGAGAAATACTCCCGAGGTGAAGATCTTCGACTTCCATTCGGGATACAACTCATCGAGCAGCAGGCCCTGGCAGGCGCCAAGGTCGTACAATTTGAAACGCAGTGGACCCGATCCGAATTTATTGCCGAATCGGTCGTCGCTTACAGCCACGATCTTTACCATATTATCTAGTTCATCGGAAAATCGTTTTGGAAGCATGCCTTTGTATCCGTTAAATCCTTGCTGGTAGTTCATTTCAGGAATCGGGCTGATGTTTTCTCCCGATTTCATGAATTTGTATTCCACGTATTTTGCAAGTCCTTCCTGATATTCATTCAGGTTCTCATAAGCAACGCTGTTGCTGTCGAGTCGAGATTGCCTGTATGTACGTATGGCAATGAATTTCCTGACAGCTTCCAGTTGTACCTCTGGCTGAGTTGCCAGCAGTGCATCCCTGAGAATATTCCCCTCAAGCACATATAAGGCATTATTCTCGGGATCAAGAAGGGGATATAAGGCCACTGCTGATTCGTCGGCATATTTATCCGGCGCCATTTTTTGCTGATACACGTGAAATGCCTCGTGCAATAATATGTTCAGCTTGAAATAAGGATCCGGGACAAACTCCCAGTCATCCAGCCACTTTTCGGCATAGTTCCCGGGCCTGCCTAAAAGATCCTTCAGCTGGTTTCTCATCGTTGAATAGGGATCTGCCACCACCAGAACCGGGATACTATCGATTTCGATGGATGTGTTCTGGTCGTCAAACGCAATAGTGGTATTCCCGTCTCTCATAAAAATATCCTTATCGCCAAGCGGATTGAATCCCTGGAAAAGAGAAAAGCCTGAAGGCTTGTGAGGAAAGTTGATCAGAATTTCCTGGACTCCCGGGCGGTAAAATAAAACTGGAGTATGTTTAAAATCCCATCCGGGGAAGAGCGTATCACCCAGTACGTCGGTAATATGTCTGCATTCCTTCAGTGAGACCAGCAGCATGGGATCGATCTTTAATTGAGACGGTTCCTGGGCAACAGAAAACCGGATGGCCGAAACACAATAAAAGGATGCAAGCAGGAGGGTAGTGAGCAATTTTTTCATAGGAGGGGTTTTAAAATAACCCGGCCAATATAATATAAAAAATGCGGGGATGATGTCGTGAACATTCACATTAACAAAACTTTAACCATCGGTAAAATCGTTTTCATTTCCATGTTGAATGCCCTCCTTATATCGTATTCTCAGAAACAGACATAACAAACGCTGCATCAGACGGGGGAATCGAAACATGGTTACAGGTGACATGTGATATTATCAATTGTGTCACTCTGACCACTAATGGATGTTGGCTAAACGCAGAGAAGAATAAAATCAGGTATTCTCATTTATTCTCAAGATAATCCTTTGCATAGAGTATCCAGTCTTTTACATATTTGTCCATATAAATATCAGGTTGAATTCCGATATTATCTATCGGAAAACCTTCTGCCCTTTCGAGGCGGACTGTCGGCATATAGAGAATATATTTATCGCAATTAAGGTCAAATTCTATTACCGACAGATAATCAATGCATCCGTAGGTTGGTGTTCCGAAAATCTTTACTTTTTTGCTTTGTTTTGCATTCATTATGAAATTTTCGGTAGTGCTTGCACTTTCTTCATCTGCCAGTATGGCTACATTTTTTGGAAACAAAAGGACTGAATCCTGTTTTTTATAACCAAACCTTTCACCGGTACTATAAGGTATGAACTTCCCGGTATTGCCCTCCATCCTATTAATATCCTGTTTCACATTTTCTATATCGTCTTCAGTCGCATTTGCCGGATCATTCACCCAATCGGTAAGGCTTTTAATAAGGGAAGGGGTGACCAGGTAATCGCCGCTTAAATGCCTGACAGGATTTGTATACAGGTAAGGCAATATCGGACGATAACTGTAATCTGTTCCACCACCGTTTCCTCTGACATCAATAATAAGATTTTCGTAACTATCTAATAGTGATTTATTATCCTTAATCAGTTTTTCAATTCGTTCTTTATAGGTATACCCAAAACTTGAAATTTTCAACAAGAGTGTTTGCCTGCTTAAAGGTTTAAAACTGAAACCCTCTAATTCATTTATTTCATCGGTCAGATCATTGCCTGAAAGAGGAGGCCGGGGATCGGTTTTAGTAAATGAGATTTTAGATTTGCGGAAGAACAAAATGCTGTTTTTAATTAACTCACAGGTGTCGGAGACCTGCGAATGGTCGCCCATTAAATATATTGCACTCCCATTTTGGCCGAATTTGAATTTAATTTCCTTCTCTTTCCACGAATTATTTTGGGCGCTTATGATGAATGCGATGTAGCCCTGATCTTTCTTTAATATACCAACCTTATAATTTCCTGAAGTCCAAATGCCTTCAAAAACATCTGCTGAATTTTTTATATACTTTTGAAAGTTTTCCAGGTCAATATCAATTGTATCAACAACGTTAATCCCTGAATTTTCTGAATTGCTTTTCTTTTGGACAATTGAAAGATGACTACGTTTAAAATATTTTGCATAACCATGTAAAATATCGAAACAATTGGTTTCATTTCTGGATTCCGACAAATCAAGCCAATGGTTTTTAAAACTTATATAGGCAAGGGTATCTTTCGAGTAGGCTCCAAATCCGGGGTATTCATTTTCGACTTTAAATATCAATTGTTTCAATGTTTTCGAGCAGTCACAATCACTTTGAGCAACTGTGACCTGACTTCCAAGAATAATCAGAAGAGCCATTATCAGTTTTTTCATGATACGGTCTGCGATCATGGTATTTGGATATTCCGTGAAGACTTCCCTGCAATCTTCCAGGTTGGTAATGGAATCTGTTTTTATTGAATACATACCTTTTCTATTCGTATTTCATTATTAATTAATATCTTGATAATATAGATTCCTTTAGGTTTGTCGGCCAGATCGGCAGTGATGTCATGTTTGAAAGATTTTCTCAGGATAAGATTTCCCTCCGGATCACTTATTTCAACAACTCCGGTTTTATCAGGTATTTTATTTACCGATATCGTTATTAATCCGGTTGTCGGATTAGGAAATATCATGACACCCCGCGACTTTCCGTTATCAATTCCGTTTTGGTTTTCTACGATAATTTTAAATGTCGTTGAAGCAGATGCCCCGGCAGTATCAGTAGCTGTGATTTTAATATCCAGAGTTCCCATTGTAACCGGTGTCCCTGAAAAGGTTGTTGTTACAGAGTCAAAAACCAACCATGCAGGTAATGGGTTACCATCGTTAAGTTTTGCACTGTACGTCAGCGTATTGTTGCCATCGTCATCAACAAAAGTGCTGTCAGGAATTGTAAAATTGAACAATTGTCCAACAAATGCGTTCTGATCAGGGATCAGATTTCTTACATATGGAATAAAATTGGTATATCTGAGGCTATCGATCAAATCATCTATTTTTATCCAGTAAATATCAGCCGCCGCATTAGGACCCCAACCAACCGGTCTGCTGAAAAAATAATATTTGCTGTCGGGACTTACATAAGAACCATATTCTATCGCGTTAGTATTGATTGTTGGTCCCAGGTTTTTAGGATTTGTCCAGTCGCCGTTTATGTTATAACTTATGTATTGATCTGCTTGTCCATATCCGTCTGAACGTATGCAGGAAAAAATGACGTAACTTTCATCAGGTGCGATATAAGGATCGTAAGCGCCATCCTGCTCCGAGTTATGACGATTGATTACGACGTCAAGCTTTTCGACAGTGGAATAATTCCCGTTTTCAAGCACGGAACGATATAAGTAAACGTTTTGATTTTCCCGCATTGAACAAAAATACAAGGTTCCGGTCAGGGTTGTGGTGGGATGATACTCCTCAGAACTTGTATTTACCGGCGATGCAAGCATAACCGGCGTTGACCAGGTTTGATTCTGAAGTGTGGACTCATAGATATTGGCATAACTGGTGAAAAACGCATGAAGACTGTCGGGGGAAAAAAACGGTTCGATAGGATAGCTGTTGGTAATAAAATAAGCAGGTACTGGGGCTTTCCAGTATCCGCTATAATAATCTGAATATAAGATTTGAAATATATTATTCTGTCCGATCCCGATTAAACATTCCTCGCCATTAGGAGAAAAAACTATTTTCGTTTCTCTCCGGTTGGGGAGAGATATGATTCCCGGTGCAAAAATTATGGCGGAATCCCCCGGCGGGGTTTGACCCAGGTACAAGCTATCCTGGGGTATTGCTTGTGGACATACACTACCCGTTATAAATATTAACAGGATTGATGACAGAGCGATTTTTTTCATAACATGATTGAATAGAAAATTGTCTTCATTTTTGAAAATTCAGACTTCAAAATAATGAAAGGCAATCGGAGGTAAAAAGAAAATTGTGATGGATGGTAGAAATTGCTGATGAACAGTATCGTTCGGGAATTATATTACCGGATCTTATTCAGGGATTTAATTTTTAAGTGCTGCTCCTGCTGATTTCCAGTGTCCTTCCCTTCGTAGTCATTGCCTGTTCTACTTATTAATGGTGAAGGTATCGAACACGTTGTATGCTCCCGTGTAGCCGCTGTAACTGTTTACCGTTACAGTATTGCCCGAGATGTCCACAACGCTGAAGTAATAGGTTTTGGCGTCATTGTGCACGTTCCAGGCGGTTTTGATAGCCGGATCAATGGTACCGCCGGAAGGGCCTGCACCGCAAGTGCCATTGAGAAGCTGAACAACATTATTCTGCCATGCGGGAGTCGACGGTATGGTTTGTGGATTCGGGGTGACGCTGGGGTCGATGGTCCTGCGGGAGAAGAGATGCGAATGTCCGCAGGCATAGAAATCGAATTTGTTGGCGTCGAGGAATGCCCAGAGTTTTGTGTAGGACGTGTCGGCAGAGGATGGTTCTTCAGGATCGTCTGAAATATAGTAGTAGGGCGTATGAATGAACAGGAATTTATGCGTTGCCCCGGTTTGCGACACCTGTGTTTGTAACCATGCCATCTGGGCGGCATCGATGTGGCCCCCTAGTGTAGCGGGTTTGGTGGTGTCCTGTGTCAGATAATATGGGTCCAATACTGCGAAAAAGGAACTTCCGCCTGGTGAAGTGAAAGAATAAGCCAAGTGCTCGTAACCCGCCGGCCCATTGGTGGGATTCTCCGGAAATGTACTCTGGAAAGCCTGCTGGTTGACAAGCAGGAAACCGTAATCAGAGTGCTCATGATACAACTCATGATTGCCGACGGTCGTGTACAGGGTTACCCCGTTGTTGGTGAGGGGAGTAAACAGGTCTTTCCAGGCCTGGAAGGTGTAAGAGGACCCGATATAGCCCCGGTAGGACATGTCGCCGCCGAATATCACAAAAGAGGGTTTGGGTGACAACGTGCCGATCTGGCTGATGATGGCGTTCAACACCTCGGTGTTTACCGGATGTACAAGCGTTTCGCCACGGCTGTCGGCCATGAAGACGAAACGAAGGGTTTCACCCGTTGTATTCTGTTGGTCTGAGCTGCTTTTTTTGCAACCGCTCAGCATCGCGACAATAAAAATCAGCAAAGTCATAGCGACAATGTTGAAACGGCTTTTCACGACCTGGAGTGATTTCATGCCTTCCCCGGGTTGGGACTTGATGTTGATCTTTAATGTATCCGACATAGCTTTTCTCCTTACTTCATTTAGAAACACTTATTTTTAAATTTGCGTCTCAAATATACATAAAATCCGGCTTTTGTACAAACAGGAGAAAAAACCGGCCCACCCAAAAGTTCAAGTGTATTAATCGTTATTTCGGTATCTGAATTTTGTCACTTTTATTAGGGCCTACCCAGATCCCGCCTGGCGGATCTCCGCATGGCTTTCCTTCGGCGATTCTGTTCACCTTCACTTCGGAACCGGCTATTATTGCGCCTTCCGGTCGACAAATTATCAGGGAACCCATAGGATCGTTGTAAAACGAAACACCGATAAATCTACCGCAACTGTCACTATCCCCCGTCCATTTGATATAACCGATGTCACCCACGGAAGGGGTCCAGTTTAACAGAGTCCCTTTTAACGCTTTTTCGCCAGGAGAAGGCTGGTACAAGGAAATAAGCAAGATAGTGATCACAGTGGTGATAAGGATTCCGGCGATAAATCCCGAAATGAAAAATTTGTTTTTTAAGAATCCGAATGTCAGTTTTGTCATGGCTTTAAGTTCAGGTTTGTTATTGACCAATGAAAGATACAATAGTTTATATTACAAACTACCTTTTAAATACAAGAACAGGAAGGAAATGTTGGTTGTTGACCGTAAAAAAGAGAAAAACTACAATCCGGTGATAATGGATACGGAAACACTCCGAGTCAGCAACTCATTACACGGCCCCGTTTGTCGTCGTCGGCAATGGTTTGAATCATGGTATTTATTGAAGAGAGGGAAAGGACCATGGAAAGTCCACCGAAGAAAAACACAATAGCAGAATCCGAGATTTATTCCGCGAGAATGACCAGCTTTTTCACAACTCTTTCTTTACCGGCAATGATCTCCGCAAAATAGATCCCCGACCGGAGATCAAGCTGTGTCAGAATAAAAGATTCCGTTTTATTTCCTGAAGTCGGGAACTCCTGCATGTAAAGACGATGGCCGTTCATTTCATAAAGCCGGAATAAAACGGTACCCGCTTCAGGAGTGATAAATGAAAAGTTCATATTCCTGCCGGTTCCCGGATTGGGACAAATAAGTACTTTTAATCCACTTTCCTGTGAGACCGGTTGGGATTCCACAGCACTTGTGAAAGACCTTACGTCGGACCAGACAATATTCCCATGTGGAGATTTTGCCATGACGGCCCAATAATAGGTCGTTCCTTTCTCTGGCTTGAACCCGGCCGGATTTGATTCTGTTTTGCTGCCAACATTTTCTTCATAAACGATCGTAGATCTCTTTAAAGTTTGAGTTGTTGCAATGAGAAACAAATACTCCGCATCGTCGAGTCGCTCCGGTTTCCAGCTGAACAGAAGTTCGGATTCGGTAATGGTGATGCCTGACGTGGGAGAAATCAGATGTACCTTTGACGTATTGAGTGATACAATATAAGCGAGATACCATGGTTTGTTCCCCATCGATGAATCACTCTGAAAATACCAGTAATCCACATTATCGTTGGGACGGAACCAGTAAAGAGAGATGCTTTCATCTTTCAGCCTGAGACCCTCGAAAGCAAATTTTGAATTCATTTCGCACATTATATTTTGACCGAATGTTGACTTGACGGTAGTTTCATTGGTGTATTTTACATCATTCCCGGCAGATACACCGATTTCAAAAATCAGTGGAACCTTTAAAGTAACATCTGCATCAACATCATAAGAAGTGGAGGTTTCCGTGGAGGAGGTATTATCGTTTTTGATGGTAAATCCTGAAGAGTTACCTGCAAAGTCGGTAACCGACGGAGTGGAAACCGGGTAATGGTATGGATTGTAGTCCAGGACCTTTTGGATCTCGGGACGGTTTTCGAGATACCAGTCCTTCATAAGCTGGTCCGGAGGATCGTCATCTCCATTGGGATTATTGATGTAAAACGGCCAGGAAGACAGATGAACAGGTTCCCTTTTAATAGAAATTCCATAAGTATGGAACATATATTGGGCTGAATTAGGCACGGGATAACTGAATTTGCCATCATTCAGCGATTTATCTCCCCACCAGGGATACCGGCAATATGGGATACGTACAATGTTGGGGTATGCCCAAAGAAAGTATCCGGAATCCTGTAGACTTTCCGACAACGGAAATTTGGTAACAAATTCATAGCTTACCGAAGAACCCTTGGAATACCTGTTCTTGAATGTTCCGGTAAACTGGAAATTAATTCCTTCTTCAATTTCAACTCCCTCATATTCCTGCATGGTTTTTATATCTGTGCCGGCTGTAAACTCGTCTTCAAACGAGCTACCTACCTCAATATCCTGGTCAACGGTGTTTGTTATTACGAGCTCTGAGGGGTCATGCGAGTACTCCGGAGGATAAAGTGAATCCCATGTTTCCCATTTTATGGGAATGGGAGGGGCACCTTCCAATATTCCTACTAGAGTCCAGAGGCTTTTGATCTTATCGGTATATTTCGAAACATTTCCCAGATCATCGCTTCTTGGTGAAACAGAATCGGGAGGGGATAGGTAGAGATCGGAATAAAATCCCACCCCGGCAATGTAATGATCCTTATCTGACGGATAAAACACCCATACGTTCTCACGCATTCCATCTACCGAATCGGAGGAATTATATTGTCCTCCGCTCAATGAATAGGTACCGCTGATGGGAATATAGGGTAGCGTTGCATTATATCGTGTAAGGCCTTTTGGCTGCTCATCTGACGCAATGTAAATCGAATGGGTGTCGTAATGATGAACGACCGAATCGTTCACGAAGTAATATTCGATCAGTTCCAGCCGGCAGGCGTCGGACCCATTGGTATAGGTTGGGTCAGCCATGAATACGGTAAACCGGTCGCTCTGAGCCAGGTCCTGCTCATCCGCCATGGTTCTCTTTGCCTGTATGGTTCCCGGCACGATAGCTGCACCTTGAGTGGTATAGTTGCCTGGCTGTTTGTAATGATCCACTTGCTGAGTCCTGTATATAGTCCCCGAAATATCCAGCTTACATAAGTATTGATCATTCAATCCGGAGTATGTGCAAAGTATCTGGGAGTACTTATGGTTATGGGAATTATATCTTGTTATCATTCCGGCAAGTGCCCTGGAGTTTCCGAAGCAATTAGCCGGCAATTTTATCTGGGAAACCATTTCAAAACGTTGTTTATTAACATCCCAGCTATATTTTTGGATGGCCCAGTCGGTTGAATTGCTGCCGCCATAAGGATCAACATAGTTGCACAAAAAATAGAGGCAGGAATCCATCTGGAATGCACCGGCTTTAAAAGCATAGGTTACTCCCTGTTTATCGAATTTCCAGTCGGTATGATAGGCCAGGCATTTTTTATACGCCTTCTGGCCTGCCTGGGGTAATTGGGCGAAACATTCGTGTATACTGTCGCCATCTTTGGAAATGACATTCTGGAAATACCAGAGGCGTCCCATGAACCGGAAAGTAAAAACCTGGTTGACCAGTTTATATTCATACCCTTCCTTGTAATATCCGAAATAGTCAAGATAATTCTTGTTGTTATCGGAGTTGCTGTACATACAAAGAGGCACCATTTTCCCCTTTGCGTTAAACAAATATACCGACGGGTATTTGTTATTGGTAGTGATGAACGTGTACATAAAACCCAGGTAATTAGTAGAGGCAGTCCCCATGGGATCATGCCATGTAAACCGTTCCCCGATAGAGTCGGTACACTGGGATATTGTATCACCGGGCATGGCAGTGAACTGGGCCTGACTTAAAAATGGTAAAAGGAGAAGGATGATGGCTGATAAATATGTTTTCATAACAAATCAGGATTAAAATTTAAAAAATCAATACTCAGAAATTAAACCGTATGGATGGATGAATGATCAGGTCGTTCCCGATTGTGCCCTTTATACTAACTGTAAGCAGGGGAATGACCCTCCAATCAAGCGAGATCTCAGCGTCAATAAAAGATTTTGAGATCAGACGGCTGTGAATGATCATTTCAAAAATGTCGCTTTCTGTTGGACTGATCCGTTTGATCCGGTACTCATTGGTGTTGTAAAGCAGATAAAAACCCGGTCCGGCCGAAACAGAGAACCCCTTTAACGTATAAGATGCCATAATCCCGACCCTTGAATAAAGATATTGATATTTATTCTGGCGTGTTTCGGTAAAATATTCGATTGGAGGGTACGTATTATCCTCTATATGCTTGACTGTACCGAATGAGTAAGCAAAAAAAGGCGAAAGAACCAATCCCCAGTGCGTGTTAAAATTATACCTGAAAGTAAATGCCAGGCCGACCGATGGCATGGAAAATCCGGAATTGATCTTCATGGCCGACTCATTAGAATTGGAATTGACCATGTTGTAATTTGTCTCTGCCAAGCCAATTGTGATTTTGCCGTCGATAAACCATTTACCTCCGGGCTTATTCAAAAGGATCATACCAAATTCAATGGACAAGCAGTTGAAATTTCTTGAATATTTGTACACCGAATTAAGTGTATCAATCTGGCCTTTGGTCAGTTTATTCACTCCGAAATCCATGTCATTCCATAATGATTGTTTGGTCATGTAGACCAATTTGAGATTTGTCTGCAGATAAGAATAATCCAGGCCTGCGTGAAATTTCTCGGATTTGGGTTCCGTTTTCTGTTCCTGTGCCCGCAGCTGAGGTACGATAAGGATACAGATCATAAATAGTAAAAAATGTTTCATAGATGAGAATTTGGATTATTATATAACATCTGATACTTTTCTATGACAATGTGGGAGGTACTTTCCGTTGCATATATCACAGAAATAATTGAAATTAATAGAATAATGGAAAAAGAGATTTCTCCGCGCAGCGTAACAAACCATCTAAGGAGGATGGCTATCATGTGCATGGTATTACAGGAATGAATCAGCTAATTTCTGCTGACCAGGATTCAAATATAATAAAAAATAATAATATACAATATCAAAAGTAGCTTGACCCGTCCCAGCAATGGGTGCAGAGTTTCTCCTTGGGGAGGCCCACGGATTCCACAAGATCATCAAGTTTCTGGTATTTCAGGTTGGTACATCCGAGTTTCTCACCGATCTTATCGATCATGGCATGATATCTGGCGGTTCCTGGTGTGGCATATTCGTCAAGATGGGCATCTTCCTTCCCCTCTAATTCTTTGATAACCTTTCGCCCGGCAAGGTCGAGCGAAGAGCGGGAGGTGGAGAAGTTCAGGAATTCGCAGGGAAAGATCAGCGTGGGGCAGGCCGGTCTTACGTGTACCTCTTTTGCCTTGTGTTCGAACAGGATCTTAACATTGTCTTTCAGCTGGGTACCTCTCACAATGGAATCATCGCACAGGGCCATGCATTTTCCCCGGATGATATCCCGTATCGGGATAAGCTTCATTTTTGCTACAAGATCCCTTGTTTCCTGGTTCTGAGGCATAAAACTACGTGGCCAGGTCGGTGTGTATTTGACATAGGGACGTTTATAAGGTATCTTTTTCTCATTGGAATAACCGATGGCATGGGCAACCCCTGAATCGGGAACACCGCATACAAAATCCACCCTTGCATCATCCTTCCGTGCCAGAGCCGCCCCACATCGGTAACGGCATTCTTCAACGTTGATCCCTTCGTAGTATGAACTTGGATAACCGTAATAAACCCAGAGGAAAGTGCAGATCTGCATAGCATCTTTGGGCTTCCTCCTTTGTTCCCATCCATCGGCATTAATGAATAGTATCTCCCCTGGTCCAAGGAACTTCTCGATAGTAAAACCCAGGTTCGCAAAAGATGTGGTTTCTGAACTAAGGGCAAAGGCAGATTCTTTCTTACCCAGTATCAAAGGAGTACGCCCCAATTTATCGCGTGCTGCAAAAATGCCGTGGGGAGTCAGGATCAGGATGGTGCATGACCCTTTGATATGATGATAAACATTTTCAATCCCTTCCTCAAAAGATCCGCATTCATTGATGAGGATGGCAACGAGCTCTGTCGGGCTGACTCCCATATTGCTGGTCTCGGAAAAGTGGAGATGCTTTTTCAGGGCTCCTTCGGTAAGTTCCCGGAGGTTGATGATTCTGCTTACCGTCGCAATTGAATATTCGCCCAGGTGCGAATGGATCAGCAGGGGTTGTGCTTCGGTATCGCTTATCACACCAATCCCGCTGTTTCCGTGGAATTGTTGCAGTTCCGGTTCAAATTTCGTTCTGAAATAATTATTTTCCAGGTTGTGGATAATCCGGATAAAAGTTTGTCCGTCATACACTGCCAACCCTCCTCTCCTCGTCCCGAGGTGTGAATTATAATCTGTGCCGTAGAACAGGTTACTGACGCAATCCTGTTTTGATATGGTTCCGAATAATCCGCCCATGATAGAATTTGTTTTACCGGTTATTAATAATATAATCCATACTGACCGGAAGCGAGGCAAGTTTCATAAAAAAAAATAATACCTCAACCAAACGGTGGATAAAATTGGATAATTTTTAAACGGTTACCGATCTTCCTGGTTTACTGCAGGATGGATATCCCGAAAGAAAATAAAAGGGAGAATTTGTATACCTTCACAAAGGTTTCAATGCAATTTTTTTTGCATCGGCATTGGCAACTTTCTCAAAAAAACCGAGTAAATCCTCATAGGCTTCCTTTGGATATTTCCCCTTATAGACTTCAAGGGTTCTGACATACCTTAGAGTATTCCCATTCAGTTCGGAGATTGCCCTGTACCGGCCAAATCCTGATGAGATCGTCTGGCTGATGTGATTCCCGGTAAAGGAAAATTCACCAGGCAATTTATAATAGATGGTATCTGTTTTTGAAATGGAACGCCTGATCTCAACCGGATTATTCCGCCTTATAACCTGACTGGACAACTCATTTTCCCTGGTCAACTGGTTTGGCATGAACAGCATTAACGCTCCTGCATGTATCCCCATATTTGTAATGGTCAGGTTCAGTGTAGCTTCAATGACGGGTTTCCCGGTGTCATTTTCTTTCAGATTGAAATTCTCCAGGATAAAATTGGCTGCAGAAATCCTTTCAACTAATTCTTTCCTCTGATCTGTCTCATCCTGATGCATGATCCCGCAGATCGTATCAAAGAACAACCCTTGGCTGATCGTCCTGGCGTTCATTGTTGCATCGCCATTCCCCTGAAGCTGAACGTTTCCCATCCTGTTCTGGAAATTCATTTTCTGATCATATACAGGGGTATGGCACAGAAATCCACCTGTTTCCCTGATCAGTAATACAGAACGGTCGTCGGTAAAAGTACCCAGGTATCCCACAGGGAGATCCTGACTCGTACATTCCAGCCAGAGGGTGTCATCCTTCAATGGCACACATAAGATCACATGATTAAACTGGGAAGACGGGAATTCCAAGACAATGTCGGATGCATCGTTGCCGGCATTGACCAGGGTATAATAGGAATCGATCCCGACAGCTTTTAACAAGGCTTTCATGTAATTGGTCAACGCTTTGCAGTCCCCATAACCTAACCGATCAACTTCCGAAGCCGGCTCAGGCTGCCATCCTCCGATACCGATCTGAATGCTGACATATCTTGTTTTATCCTGAAGATAATGATAAAGTTTTTTTATTTTTTCCAGGGTGTCGCTTAATTCCGAAGTCAGGGTATTGATCTTTTGCCGGGTCTCTTCATTGAGGTCATCCCGGCCTTGAATCAGTTCATAATACCACGATCCTAATGATTTCCAACTATTGGTGTCCCCCCGTTTCTTTTTCAGCTCAAAGGAACGGGGTGCAAGCAACACGGCAGGTGCAATATCCATGATCGGGGGACTGAAAGGTTCTTTCCGCAGGGAAGGGATATTGTTGAAGCTCCAGGAATAGGTATCAATTGATTTTTGTTTTTCTATTTTACAGGTGGAAGCAATGTTTTTTGGAAAGTACCGTATACCTATGGAATCGGGCACTCGGACAATCAAATCAGCCTGCTCGACAGCGATATTGAAATCACGGACAAGATAATAATCAGGAAAGTCAAGGATCCCGTTGTAAACGATCTCATAATTGTAGCTAACGGTAAAAGGCACGGTTTGATACCGTGGCCTGCATGCAATTACCCGGTTATCATCATAGGTTGCAAAACCGGGTATGGCGCTGAAATCAAAGAACTGATCTTGTTCTACCCGTTCAACTTTATCACCGTTTTTATCGTAAACGATACCCTCCAGATGTCTGATACTGGTGAATTTATTATAACCTGCAAACAGGATTGCATTTTCAACGGCATTGTCTTTCAAAACGGTCAGGGCAAAACTTACCTTCATGACCGCTTTTCCTGCCGACCGGATCTCGAGGACCGTTTCACTGTACCTGATGACCGTGTTGGAATTCTCCAAAAGCGGGGCAGGTATGGCATTGAATGAAAAATTATGATCAGCGGCTGTACACCACACGGATATCAAACTCAATAAAATGCTCATAGTAAGACGTGTCATCTGCGGCTTATTTTCTTTTAAGAATAATGGGCTCTGCATGTTTTGCCAGGATCTGGTTGTAGAATTCCCTGATGTCCTGATATTCATTTTCAGGGAAAATTGTTTTATTGATCCCCATTTTAAAATTGAACTGGATCAACCTTTCCCAGATCTTGATCTGGTATAAAAAATATGCAGCATTTTCCGGCAGCATCATCTTTATATCTTTAGGGAAAGAGACTATTTCATAGTTCTCCGGTAGATTGATAGTGACCGAATAAACATCTTCGATCTTATGGATGAAATCAACTGGATATTTTCGCTGATCGATCTTAAACGGGTTTTCTTTAAGGCGATGAAGCAACATCGGATAAATATACAGGTTCCCGTCGATCTCATCGATCGCATTATTCAGGATGATCTCATATTGATCCTTGACCGGCAGATAAAGACTATCAACATTTTCGATGGTTGAATTCTGAATTCTCAGACCAGGGAATTCTCCCAGCATATTTTCAAGATAAGATTCCTTGCTTGAAAAACTTTTATACTTATTGCGAAAATCGAGTGCGGCATAATCCACCCTTTGATAATTCAAGGTTCCTTTGAGCCGAAAATCGTCCTCCAGGCTGAGCGTGTAGCTGACGATCTCTTTATCCTTCCTCACGGTTGTCAGCTCAACAGGTTCAGTGGTATGCATATCATACGATCTTCCGAACAAATTAAGATCGCGTTCCGGCAATAAATCCCAAGGCGCATTTTCTTCGGTTGCGTCTATCAGGAATTGCTCTCCGTTCATATTAACCCTCGCAATGACATAATTCAATTTGTTCAGGCTTGGATTAACCAGGGGTAAAAAACCATTATCACGAGTACTTAAAAGGACCGGCGCAGCCTGAAAATCAAGTTTATCCAATAATTGTATGAAAGCCAGGTTGATGTCGGCCGAATTTCCCGATTGTTTTTCAAGCGCCCATTTGATGTTTGATTCAGATGTATAGAGACTTTCATATTTATTCCATTTATAGTGTTTTATATACTCATAGGCCAACCGTAATTTGTCCTTCTCTGTTTTGGCTTTTGTGTTAATATCCTTTGCTATGGAATTCATATAGGAGTCGCTACCCAATGGTATCCCAAAATAATTGTCCCTGGCAAGATAGTTGCACAGATCTTCCCAGTTTGTGGTAAAAGCCTCGTAGAGGGTTCTGAATTTGACCTCAAGTATGTCGAACTCCAACCTTGTCATATAGTTATTTGGACTGCTGATATATGGTTCCGGCTTAAAGGCGGGCATGTTTTCTGCAATCCAGTGTCCCTCTTCATTCAACGCCAAAGGTTCAAAGCCTGAAAAATTTTTCCGGATAGATATATATGGATTGTCTCTCAGAATCAGTTCACTATGCCTGACCGGAATTTCCTGCTGAAATTTCCACACATTCGGAATACCGTTGAAAACAAACTTGATATCAATTACCGATCCGACTTTAACATTTGGCATCGCAATCCGGATCCTTTTCATGTTCCCGTTTATTGTTTCCGTATGGATTGACCCGGATTCAAGTTTACTTTCAACGATCTTCCCATTCTCAAGGTTAAAGGTGATCCCCTTCACCTGGGCTTCATGGAAAGGAGGAAATGTTTTATTTGCCCAGGAATATCCTGCCTTTTTAAGAATCTTGATCCTAGTGATCTGTGTAAACGAAAAATCATTGGGATCAAAATATCCGTAATCACAAAGGATGACGGCCGAAGCAGTCGAATCAGCTTCATAAACCTTCATTTTTAATTCTTCCAGACTGACATCGCTAAATTTAATGGGTGGTTTTTCGGCAAAAGATGCACAGGAGAATAAAAAAAATACGATGAGTAAAAAGAATAAAAAATATTTCATAATAAATGGTTATTAATATAAAAACTGCTCACTTGACCACCTCTGGCCGATCTCGTAACACCCCACTTGACCGTTTCAGATCAATTAAGAGAACAAATATAATAAGTTTAAATCTTTGGGATCATAAAGCAGAACTTGCTTCCTTTACCTCCTTCGCTTTCGGCCCAGATCTTTTCTTTATGCTTTTCAACAAATTCCTTGCACAATATCAGACCCAGTCCAGTACCTTTCTCGTTATGTGTACCGGGGTTGAATAGGTTTCATCAATCCGGAACAACTTACTGATGTCATTGTGAACAATGATCAACATGAACTTAAATGGTCATTGTAAGACATTGATAAAGGGCGTAAGAAACGATACCACATTCCCTGCCAGGAATTCAGTATTGTATCCTCCTTCCATCACGATCAGGATAGGGATTTTCAATTCGCGGATCGTATATTCTGCGAGATGAGGGTAAATCTTTGAAGATAATCTGAAGTTTCCGAGCTGATCTTTCTCGAAAGTATCCACGCCCAATGAAATGACAAGATATCGGATGTCAAAATTTTTGATCCGGGAAAGAGCTTCCCTGAAAACTTTAAAATAATCTTCATCGGTTGTTTCAGGAGGAAGAGGAAAATTTATGTTTTTCGATGTATTCTCCGACTCAAAACCGGTAAGATAAGGATAGGAGTAATCCGGATCACCGTGAATGGAAACAAGCAGGATATTTTCCTGTCGCTGAACGATATCCTGAGTCCCGTTCCCATGATGGAAATCCAGATCGAGAATACCCACCTTTACATCGCCATTCAGATTCAATTCACCCTGATCCTGCAAAAATTTGGCTGCCAGGGCAGCATTGTTCACAAAGCAATATCCACCGGCAAAATCATATCCGGCATGGTGACCCGGCGGACGGCACAAAGAAAACGCGGAGGATTCACCTTTCAGCAGATACTCTGCTCCTGTAAGTGCTGTGAATCCCGAGAACCTGACCGCTTCCCAAGTATCTTTTACGATCATAGAGCAAGTGTCGGTCATATAAAATCCCGCTTTACCCTCCGGGCTTTTTGAAGGAGGACGATTGCGAAGCTTACCAAGAGCAAAAAACTCTGGCATGATGCCTTCCGCCCATAATCCGGCCGCAATCCAATCCGCGTATGCTGTCTGCAGGTATTCAAGATAAGCGGAAGCATGAATTTTATAGAAGTGCCCCATATCGAATTGTTCGGCCCGGGTGAGCTCGACTTGCGGGATGTCCATCAACGCCTCATAGATGAGTTCCACCCTTTCGGGTGATTCCCCGTAAGCTTCCACGTGGTTGGAGATAAATTCCTTGGGAGGATTATGCAGGATGTGATGAGGGGAAAAGACGACAATCATGTTTTCGCTGCTTTCAGTCGATGATATTTGGATCGTGCTCCCTGATATAGCTCAGTAACTCTTTGGAAAGATCTGTTACCAGAAGGATTTTACTGTAATCCAGGCTTACATTATTCAAGTATTGCAACATCAGGGCATCGCCAATTCTTGATTCCGGTAAGATACCTGCAAAGAAAAAACCCATTTTTTCAAACTCTGCAGTTAACGGGTATGTAAGGGGATCGCTCAATTTTAAAAACAGGTTGATGGCTGAAATTTGTTGAACACAGAAAACCCTCAATGTTTTGCGAAGCTGATGCATAATGTCGGCTCCATATTCCGCGACAAAGATCTCGGCACAGCTTTCCAGCCCGTTAACGCCGGTTTTCAGAACGGATTCCGGTCGATCGTACCGGATTTCATTGGAGGATGGAACTACGAAATTATGGGCTGCACCCAGGTTGTCATAAAGTTTACGGACAATAACCGCATGATGTTCCGGAACAAAAAGATCATACTTTGCCGGCGGAGACATATATTTAAATGACAGAACTACGCTGATACGCTGGAATGCCTCATCCGAAATGCCTTTGAATTTCCATGAAGCAGGACTGGTAGCCAGAAGGATCCCACAATCGTTGATCTTGAATTTTATCATCGATTTTTGCGTAAATATGTGATTTGTCACTGCGTAAGCATAAACTCCTCTGAGTTCTCTCTTTTTCGGAACCTGAAAGAGATAATCCACCAGCCTGTTCAATGCCCCCTGACCTCTGAATTCGACATTTACAAAAATGAAAGTCAGCTCGGCAATGGTATCCTCGGGATACTGGTAAAGCAACGCTCCATGACCCATGAAAACATGATCCTTTGTCACCGCAACTGCTGAGATCATTTCTGAAGTCCGGTTCATCTCCACCAACCGTTCGGGATAATAGATATGATCATCGAAAAAAGTGTATCCATGTGTCTTATAAGCACAACGTGAGACTTCAATGGCTTCATGTTCATCCAGCCCCCTCACCTGGTATTCAATCTTTTCAGTGATGGTACCTGATTGTTCCTTGGGTGTTCCGGCTTCTGAATGTTCTTTCAAACCGGTTGCATCCGGAAGATACTTGATCATAACCGTTTCTTTGCCCCGGGGTCCGAGGTTGCGAAATGAAAGGTCATCCATCACTTTCTGAATGAGATAAATCCCTAATCCTGCAGTAGAAAGGTCATCCAGGTTTTTCGATAATTCATATTTTTTAATACGCTCAGGATCAAAGGGAATACCCATTTCTTTCAGGGTGATTTTTATCCCGCCGGGTATTTTTTCACACACAATATCGAAGGTGGGATTTTCCTCGTCACTGGCGTGAACCATGATGTTTGAGACCGATTCTTCGATGGCGATATCGATTTGCTCCAGTTCGTCACCGGAAAATCCGATCATTTTTGCAATTTCCCTGACAAACAACTGAACCATAAAGGAATATTTCAATTTGTTGGGAAAGGTCATTCTGATTGATTCGTTCATTTCCATGGATCCACGATGTTATTTATCCTCTTTAACCTGAACGACCTCATACATATTCTTACCATTTTGCTGGATGGGCTGATAATATGTCTCTCCGACTTTAACGTAGGTAACTTCACCGATTTTCACCTCTTTCCCGCCTTCAGGCAAGTTTTCAACAACCGTACCTGCTGTTGGCGGAACAACCGTATATCCCTTATCTGTCTTTTGGTAATAAGTGCCTCCATAATAATAGTTGTTGGTCGTTTCATTGATGACCACCGTTTGGGAACCCGGCGGCAAAGTAACAATTGTTGCCCCCACGGGAGCTGGTACCACGGTATAGCCGCCGCTGCTGGCCACATAATATACTCCCTGGTCATAATGATATTGCTGGTTCGCAACGGTAACAATAATTGCGGTCGCGGCTAATGTAGCAACAAAGAAACCCCACGGATGCCACATGGGTCCCCAATAAAATGGATGATAGGGGTGATAAGCATAAGGATGATAACAATAATAGCTGTGACCGCCGTAAGCGTAGGGAGGCCTCGTGTAGGGCCTGGGATTGGCTACCACAACCGTACTCCGGTTTACATTGACATTCACATCCTTGCTGTTATCAATATTTACGTTTTTCTTGCTGTTGTCAACATTAACATTAGTACCACCTGCGTTGGTCTTAGTCCCGGATGAACTCTTTTCACCGGTTTTCTGACCTCCAGCGTTCTTCTGATCTGTGCCAGTTTTTTTCTCCCCCTGTTTTTTAGTATCAGAGGAAGGCCGCTGATTTGCATTTTCGCGGTTGGATGATTTTTGATCCTTGCTGCCAGGTTGTTTTGATACGGAGGAACGTTCTTTACTCCCGGAGGGACGCTGACCCCCTTTCCTCTGTGCTTCAAGGGATAGGGGTAAAAGAAATGCTATCAGGCCGACAAGTAATCCGGTCTGAATGAGACGGAAATTAATTTTTGTTTTCATGATGTTTTCTTAAGGGTGATTATCTTAAATACATTATCTTTTTACAACCGGATGATCATTATTCGTGAAGTATTTTTATCATTCTGATTTCGGTACTATAAAATTAGGTAAATTTCTCAAAGGCAGATAAAAATGGCGAATGTTTACGAATGTTTTCAACAATTCCTTCCCCGGATTGAGTTTTGTTGATAGTTTTGGTCCCGGATCAGGATTAGATTTTCACCTGTTTTGCCTTTATGTCACTCTACCTCTGCTCACTGAATTCCGGAAGTAACGGGAACTGCTATTACCTGGGAAATCAGGATGAGGCAGTACTTGTTGATGCAGGTATTTCGTGCCGGGAAACGGTACTCCGGCTTGAACGTTCAGGCTTATCAATAAAGAATGTCAAAGCGATCTTCATATCCCATGAACATATCGATCACATCCGTGGAGCGGAGGTGCTTTCCCGTAAATACAAAATTCCGGTATTTATCTCTGCTTCCACACTAAAACATAGCCGGCTACACCTTGAACCTCAGCTTGTAAAGCAATTTCTTCCGATGAAAAAGATAAAGATCGGAAGTCTGAAAGTCATAGCCTTTTCCAAGCAACACGACGGTATAGATCCTTACAGTTTTATTATCACCGGTAAAGGGATCACAGCAGGGGTTTTCACCGATATCGGCAGGATTTGTGAAAACCTGGAAAGTCACATGGGCTTTTGTCACGCTGCATTTCTGGAATCAAATTATGATGAAACGATGCTTGAACAAGGCAGTTACCCGGTATACCTCAAACGACGCATTCGCGGAGGAAAGGGGCACCTGTCGAACCATCAGGCCCTGGATCTTTTCCTGAATCACCGTGCCCCTTTCCTGAAATTACTTATCCTTTCGCATTTATCAGCCATGAATAACAACCCTCGAATTGTCCAGGACCTGTTTATACCCCATGCCAATGGCACACGGATTGAAATTGCTCAGCGCTATTCTGAAACAAGGGTGTTTCAGGTAAGAGGGAAATGAATGTGAAGAGTTAAATTAACTTAAATCGCAGTCCGGTCATGAAATAAATCTCCGGGAAAATGGGTCAACATGTGATTTCGGGTTGGGATTGATATTAATTTTGTTCCTTTAATATGAAATAAGTGTATCTATATGATAAAAGTAAAAGGATATGCTGCTAAGTCAGCAAAAAAAGATCTGGGACCTTTCAGCTTTAAAAGGCGTGATCCGGGCCCGCATGATGTTCAGTTTGATATTCTGTATTGCGGTGTTTGCCATTCCGATGTCCACCAGGCAAGGGATGAGTGGGGCGGTTCCGTTTTTCCGATGGTTCCTGGTCATGAGATCGTTGGCCGGGTGACGGCTATGGGAAAAGATGTGACGAGGTTCAAGATCGGCGACCTGGCTGCGATCGGTTGTATGGTCGGTTCTTGCAAGACATGCGACAATTGTAAGAAGGGGCTTGAACAATATTGCCTCAACCGGGTGATCTGGACCTACAATTCATTCGAAAAAGATGGTAAAACACCGACTTACGGAGGGTATTCCAACAGGATCGTTGCAGATGAGGACTTTGTATTGAACATTTCCGGGAAGCAGGATCTGAAAGGAGTTGCACCCTTACTATGCGCTGGAATTACCACCTACTCGCCTTTACGTCACTGGAAGGTTGGAAAAGGTCACAGGATCGGGATCCTGGGACTTGGGGGGCTCGGTCATATGGCGGTTAAATTTGCTTCTTCTTTTGGAGCGGAAGTAACCATGCTTAGCTCTTCACCCGCCAAGGAGGCTGATGCCAAGCGTCTTGGGGCACACAACTTCGTATTGACAAAAGATGAGACAAGGATAAGATCAATGAACAATTATTTTGATTTTATCTTCGATGCTGTTTCTGCTTCGCATGATTACAACAGGTACCTTAAGCTTCTCCGGACAAACGGTGTGCATATCTGTGTGGGTGTACCACCTGTCCCTGAAGCAATTGCTGTAATAAACCTGATCGGAGGGAGGAGAAGTCTTACCGGATCGCTCATCGGCGGAATTGCCGAAACACAGGAGATGCTGGATTATTGCGCGTCTCACAACATTGTTTCGGACGTGGAGGTCATTGATATCCGGTATATCAATCAAGCCTATGAACGGATGCTCAAGGGTGATGTGAGGTACCGGTTTGTGATTGATATGAGCACATTGGAAAATAATTAACCTGATCCTTGTCAACTCCCCGGCATTGGATATCTATGGAACTGTCCGGGGTTGTACTTTTTATCCGTCAAGGCTTTGTTTTTAAAATGGATTCTCTATTTTTGCCAAAAATTTTTTCTGGCGCCAGGTGAATAGATCCATATTATCCTTCCTAATTTTTATTAGTCTAAGTCAGACTGCCTTTGCTAAATATGATGTAAATGAAAATTGCAAAAAAGTATGGATGCTTTTGATGGATCTGAAAATTGATCGTGCAAAGGAATTATTGGCGGAGGAAATAAAACGAAACCCTGAGAACTATTATGTTCATTATCTGGATCAAACCTGCGATGTCTTCAAATTGATCATCAACTCAAGCGATCAAGAGTATAACACCTTCATTGAGAACTTCTACAAAAAGAGAAAAATAATGGATGGCAAGGACGAAACCTCGCCATATTACCTCTCCTGTTATGCTGAAATGGAATTACAGGTGGCGGTTTTCAGTGTCATGCATGGATCGCAGTTTAACGGTGTGAAGAAAGGATACGCGGCTTACAAAGATGTGTACCGCAATTTGAAAAAATATCCTCAATTCAAATCCAACTGGAAGCTGGATGGCTTTTTCAATGTTGCCATAGCAAACCTGCCCCCATTCGTGAAATGGGCGGCTACTGCTTTTGGCGTTAAAGTTGATATGAACAAAGGTTTCAAAACGTTGTTTGAAAATTACCAGTCACAGAAAAATATTCCGGGAATAAATGCAGAATCAGCCCTATATATCATTCTCGCTGCAAAGATCAATAAAACTCCGGAAATGCTTTATGATTTTACAAAATCTCTCGATAGCAGCATTGCTAAAACATTTATACATAAATATTTTAGGGCAAATATTGCATACTGGTCCGGGAAAAATGAAGAAGCATTAATAACCCTGCAGCAAACGAATCATAGCGAAAATAAATATGCCGACATCATTTACTGTTATTTGATGGGTAAAATACTATTACGAAAACTTGATCCCAGGGCAGACTCTTTTATATTGAGATATCTAAGCCACCTCGAAAAGAAAGAATACCTCAAGGAAATGAATTACAATCTGGCACTTTTCTATCTAATTAATGGCGATCGGTTGAAATATGACAAATATTGTGAAATTGTACGCAAGCAAGGCATGGACATGAACGAACGCGACCGTGAAGCCCTTTACGATGCCAACCTGGATTATAGTCCGGATGTGAACCTGGTTAAAGCCCGGTTACTGCTTGAGGGCGGTTATTATGAAGGATTTATTAAAGCCATAAAGTCCTTTGAAACATCCCATGCTAAGGTTTTAGCTTACGAAATCGAATACCACTTCCTTAAAGGACGATATGAAGTCATTCGGAAAAATATAAATATCGGAGTAGCAGAATTCAGAAAAGTTATTGAACTCGGCGAAAAACAAGATTACTATTTCGCATCGGAGGCTTCCTTAAGGCTTGGAATGATTTATCAGGAAATGGGGAAAAAAGAATTTGCAAAGGAATGTTATAAAAAATCAATAAAACTTTACAAAAGTGATTACTATGAGTATATAGAAGACAAAGCTTCCAAAGCCCTTAAAAGCCTTTAGGGGGTTTCGGGTGAAATTGAACATGAACAATATAAACTAATCAAATACAATATGCATATCGTTATAGTTATAGACTCTTATAATGATGCCAATGGAGGCACCATTGCAACGAAAAGACTGGTCGGGGAGCTTAGAAAGCGCGGCCATAAAGTCAGTATCATCAGCGCAGTTCATGAAGACCCGTCGGATCCGGACTATTACCAGGTTCCCGGGTTTGTACTGCCGGGGACTGAGGCATCGCTGGAAAACATGAAGTTCCTTTTCGGCAGAAACGATGATAAGGTCTATAAAAAAGCTATGATGAATGCCGATATTGTCCAGATTCAGTTCCCTTTTCTGATGGCCAGGGGTGCAGTAAAGACCGCCAAACGTTTGGGCAAACCAGTGGTGGGCGCCTTCCATGTTCAGCCACAGAATATTATGGCGGCTATGGGGAAAAAGAATAAACTACTGGAACGAATATTCTGGATCTTTTTTAAGTTTTTCCTGTTCAAAGGGGTGGACACTATCACCTGTCCTTCCCGATTTGCAGCAGAACTCCTGAGATCGGAGGGAATAAAAGCCAGGATGTATCCAATTTCCAACGGCATACCGTTCGAATATGTTCCCGGTGAATACGAAAAGCCTGCTTGGCTCGATGGCCACCTGGTCTTGCTGAATATCGGCCGGCATGCTGCCGAAAAAAGACAGTCGTTGCTAATTGAAGGAGTAAAACGCTCAAAGTATGCCAATAACATTAAGCTGATTCTTGCCGGAAGGGGAGAAATGACCGGGGAACTCAAAGCCAAAGGAAAGGAATTGCCGGTAGAACCATTCATCGAATATATCAGTTTTGAAGACAAACTGAAGTATCTGAATACTGCCGACCTGTTTGTACATGGCTCTATTGTTGAACTCGAAAGTTTATCCTGCCTGGAAGCCATAGGTTGTGGTCTGCCGTGCATGGTCAGTGATTCAAAATACTCTGCAGCTTCCCAGTTTGCCCTTGATAAACGGTTTTTATTCAAGTCAGATGATCCCGATCATTTAGCCGAGAAATTAAACTTTTGGTATGAAAACCGGGAAGAGCTTAGAAGTGCCGAACTAAAGAAAAAAGTTTTATCAAATGCCGAGAATTATCGTTTCGATAAAGCGGTAAACGAATATGAAGCGTTCATAAGAGAAGTTATAGCCAACCGGCAATCATGAAAATCATCTCTTATTTGATACGGATCTCCATTAATAACAAATCAACCGATTGATGAAAAAATCCAAACAAGTCCGTAAGCAGCAAATCCCCATGGAGTCGGTTTACCCTATGACCATTACTTCCGATTATACCTATATAAAAACCAATTTTACTTATCTTTTTTTCTCGCACATCGCATACACTCTTTTTCACCTGGTACTGGGAATTGGTTTTTTTCAGATTATTGGCAGCCACAAGGTGCAGGGACGTAAAAATCTTAGATCGTTAAAGAAACAGGGATTCATAAGTGTTGCCAATCATTGTCATATTTTCGACACCGTACTTACAGGTTTGGCAGTGCTTCCCCGCCGGCCATGGTATGCTTCAGTGCAAAGAAATTTTGAAGCACCCTATTTCCGGAAAATGTTTCGCATTCTCAGGGGCTTCCCCATTCCCGATGGCGTATTTGGACTTAGAAAAATTATGAACCCGGTACTCGATGCGGTCAATCAAGGTAAAATAGTGCATTTTTTTCCGGAGGAAGAACTCTGGCATCTCTACCAGGAAATTGATTATTTTCAGAAAGGCGCCTTTTACCTGGCACATCATGCAAACTGTCCGGTAGTACCAATTGTCCACCTGTTTAAACCCAGGACTTTTTTTGGGAAAAAAATATCGAATAATATTCTCTCAGTGAAAACCGTCATTGGTGAACCTTTATATCCCCGTGTGCTTAGTGAAGAGAAGAAAAGTATTGACTTGGAATCTGTTCAGGAAATGACCAACAGTGTTCAAAACTGGATGAAAACCATGTTGGCTGAATATCACCATAATAATAAGTAATTAAATCAACAACCACAACATCTCCATAAAATATCTTCGGCGCATTTGTAAAAATCCATAATTTTGTAAAAATGCACCAGCCAGATCACATTTATTATGATCACTGGATTTTTTCAACCAACCTGATAAACTGTAACGATATGAAAACAAAACTCACCCTTGTTATTCTCACTATTTTGGCCAGTTTCCAAATCTCTCCCGCTTGTACAATCTTCCGTTTGGCAGCAGCTGATGGAAGTGTTATCATTACCCGTTCGATGGAATTCGGTATCGATCTTCATTATGATATGATCGTTGTACCAAGGAACAAACTTTTTGTTAGTCCATTTATCCAGGGGAAATCAGGGATAAAATGGAATACAAAATATGGTTACGTGGGGGTTGCATCCATGGGTCGTGAGATTGGTGTCTCGGACGGAATGAATGAAAAAGGGCTTTCACTTGGTTTGCTGTGGTATGAAACTGACATGCGTTGGCAGGATGTAACACCGGCCGACAGCAACCGGGCCCTTGCCGATGCAATGTTCAGTGACTGGATCCTGGGAAATTTTAGAACGGTCGATGAATTGAGAACAGCTTTAAACGGGATTAAGGTTTTCAATTATGTCGATAGCTCGTTAATAAAAGCCATGCTCACTTTACATTATATCGTATATGACACTACCGGGGGTTGTGTAGTAATAGAATTTGACCAGGGTAATTGCAACATATATGACAATCCTCTGGGAATCATGACGAACTCACCTTCTTTCCCCTGGCAAATGAACAACCTGCGACAGTATATCGGAATGAGTCCCGAAAATCCTCTTACAATTAAAGATAAGGGATTAACCCTCCGTGTCACAGGTCACGGCGAAGGAATGATCGGTCTCCCGGGCGATATAACTCCCCCCAGCCGCTTTGTTAGGGTAGCCACCTACACCCGTTTTGTTGACACTCAGCCAGATGCCGTACATAACCTTAACCTCTCTCAGCATGTGATCAATACTTTTACAATCCCCATAGGGATGATCATCGATAAGGACAACAATGGAAAGATCCTTTCCCGCGAAATAACCCAGTGGGTCACATTCAGGGATATTACCAACCGCGTTATCTATTTTAAAACCTATGAAAATCCAACCTTAAGGAAGATCGACCTGAACAAACTTGATTTTTCGTCAAAGGAGGTAAAACATATCTCTATGTACGGGTCAACAGAAACGATCGTGGATCTTACAAAATAATATGTGAAGCGCTGGGTTTTAAAGCTCTTGGAACAACGAGCGCAGGAATTTCATCAACATTGGGATTCCCTGACGGTCAAAATATGAGCCTCCAGGACAATTGTATAGATAAATAGATAACGTGTTATGGTAGATATACCGGTTAGCGAGTTCCGACGAATCTTAAGAAATTTTGAACGGGAATTAAATTTTCAGAATCAGACGGGTTGTTGTTGCGGGGTCACTATTACACAATGTCATACGTTGATAGAGTTGACGTTGAAAGATAATGTAACAATAAATGAACTTGCAAAACGGCTCCACCTGGATAAAAGTACAGTGAGCCGGACAATAGATAATCTTGTTCAGAATAAGCTTGTTGACCGGGAAATCCCGTCATCAAACCGAAGAACAACCCGGATCAAACTCACCCCCAACGGTCACTCAGTTAGCAAAAAAATCAACAAGGGAAATAATCATTATTACTCCCAGGCATTACGCACAATACCTTCTGAAAAACTTGTAGATTTCTTACAAGCTTTTGAACAGTTGACTACTGAGATGATGAGGCTGAACAAAAAATAGCCACTGCAATGGAAAGCCTTTAATACCATTCTCAGTACTTGTTAAACGATTTCATCCGGCGATTCAATGGGTTATAACTACAAATAACCTTAATTTATCCAAAATATTTGCTTATGGATATTTTATAGTTGTATTTTACAACAGTTGATTATTACATCATTAAAATTTTTTTTACAGATTCATTATGAAAAAAGTATTGCTGATTTCATTGATTACGGTTTTTTTATGGTCATTCAAAGAACCGGAAGATCTCAAATGGTATTCATTGACAGAAGGGCTGGAATTAGCCCATAGTGAGAATAAACCCATTTTGCTTTTCATTTACGTTACCTGGTGTGACAAATGTCAACGGATGGAAAAAAAGGTTTTCAATAATAAGGAGGTCTTACCGCTGATCACTGAAAACTTCATCCCGGTTAAATTAAATGCGGAAATCGACACTGCATATTTTCATAATGACAAAACATTAGACCGGAAATATTTTCTAAAGGAAGTCTCTTCAGGTAAGTTTCAAATTGGTGTCCCAACTACCGTGTTCTATCGGGTAAAAGATAATGACCGGGTCATTATGGATGGACTTCAGGATCCGGAGGAATTAACAGCAAACATTAAAAAATTTCTGAAAAAATAACAATCGACCGGATGAAAAAAAGTCTGGTTTTATTGCTGGTCATATCCTTTTTTTATAACGAAGTTGCTGGAAGTGAAAAAGAAATAAATCCAACGCCTGTCCTTATGATAGAAGGCCTTGGTAATGGTTATAGTACTCCTGCAATAACCTCCGACAGGATCTTTGTAACCGGAGAGCGCGAAGGAATAGGATATTTGTCCGCCTATGATTTCAAAGGTAACCTATTGTGGAAAACAACATATGGGAAAGAATGGGCAGATAATTACCCGGGATCACGATCTTCTCCAACCGTCAGGGACAGTCTGATCTATACCAGTTCCGGGTTAGGAGACATCGGATGTTTTAATATAAAAACAGGGGAGAAGCAATGGATCTTAAATATGATTCAAGACCTGCATGGAGTAAATGCGGTGTTTGGTCATTCGATACCTGTTTTAGTTGAAAAGGACAGGATTTATTGTCTTCCGGGTGGCCCGGATACCAATATTGCATGTTTAAACAGAGAGACAGGTAAAGTAATTTGGGTATCAAAAGGCAATGGTGAAACACCTGGATATGCCTCTTTGCTTATCATCCGGCATCATGACCGAAATTTATTGGTTGCCTTTTCCGAATTGACTTTGCTCGGGTTGGATACAGACACGGGTGAACTATTATGGACCTATGAGTTATCGGTAAAAGGAGACGCTCCTTGCAATCAACCCATTTATTCAAAAGGATTTTTATACATTGTAGCCGGTAATGGGAACGGTGCGGTGAAATTTGAAATATCGGAAGATGGATCCCAAATAAAAAAGATCTGGAATAATATTGAATTTGATACTTACTTTGGAGGTGTTGTAATGATCAACAATTTCCTCTTTGGTTCTTCAGATAGTCAGCGGTTATGGTGGAGTATCGATACTGAAACCGGGAAGATTGCAGATTCTTTACCCTTTAGAACAGGAGCTACGATTTCAGCAGGCGAAGATCTGATATTATATAATCAAAACGGCAAAGTAGGTCTTGTACAACTGAAACAGGGCAAAATGATATTGGTCAAATACTTTGAAATAACGAAAGGGACTAAAGAACATTTTTCACATCCTATAATTGCCGGGGGATGGCTTTATATCAGGCATGGTGATGTGTTACTGGCGTATGATTATCAACAATTAATAAAATCCTAACAGGGAGTATCACAGGATAAAAGAACCCATCCAATAAAACGGAAAGGTAAAAGATAGTAAAGTTGTTTTGCCAAGCTCCCGTTCATTCCATATCTTTGTTAATTAAATCTATAAGACTTTTAAATTGATCATATTGATAGATCAGGATTTCGATTTTATCCGTTATTCCCAATGAAACTCCTGCTTATTGAAGATGAAAAAGAGCTCTCGCGCTCCATTACGGAATATCTTGCCAAGGAGAATTATTTATGTGAATCGGTCGGAAATTATGAAGATGCGGTCGAGAAGATCAACCTCTATCAATACGATTGTATCATTGTCGATATTACTCTCCCCGATGGAAGCGGACTGAACATCATTCGTGAACTAAAACACATTAAATCGGAAACCGGGATCATCATCGTTTCGGCTAAAAATTCCCTTGAAGATAAAATTTCCGGTTTGGAGATCGGGGCCGATGATTACCTTACCAAACCCTTTCATTTACCGGAACTCAACGCCCGTATTAAATCGGTCATCCGGCGGCGAAGTTTTGCCGGCAAGAACGAAATCATTTTCAAAGAAATAAAAATCCTCCCTGATCAAATCGAAGTGACAGTGCATGATCAACCAATCACACTTACGAAAAAAGAATATGACCTCCTGATCTTTTTCCTGGCAAACAAAGACCGTGTGGTCACCAAAGATGCCATCGCGGAACATCTTTGGGGTGATGAAATGGATTTGGCAGATTCATTCGATTTTATATATACCCATATTAAAAACCTCCGGAAAAAAATCATGGAAAAAGGTGGAAACGATTATATTCGCACCATCTATGGAATAGGTTATAAGTTCTCTTCAGCACTTTAAGAAACCGATGAAGCTGCTAACCAAGACATCACGCTCCTATATGTTTTTCTCTGTGGTCGTATTTTTAATCAGCGGCCTTATCTTTTTCCGGCTACTTAACAATATCTTCGATCGCCAGCTCGACGAGACGCTACTCGAAGAAAAACTACTGATCGAACAATCGATCAATTATTCCGATAGTGTCCCTGATTTCCGGTCTGTGTTCGGCCATATGATTGACATTACCATTCTCATTGCACCCCATAAGAAAGTTGAATGGATCCGCGATACCGTCATGTACGATAGTGACAAAGGAGAATTTGCATCTTTCCGTCATCTTTTTGTGAAAAATACATCCTTTAAAAAACAGGGCTATATCATCAATATTTACAAGCCTCTTCGTGAATCTGAAAACCTGATTGCGGAAATCGTCATTGCCATAGCAATGCTGTTTATTAGCCTGCTGTTTCTTTTAATACTGGTCAACTACTTTATTTCACGAAGGGTCTGGATTCCGTTTTACCGTACGTTAAATGTACTAAGCCAGTATGAGATCAATCAGGAAAAACCATTGAAATTTGCCCTAAGTGATATTCATGAATTTGAATTATTGAATGATACCCTCGAACGAATGTCGAAAAAGATCAGGCAGGATTACCTGAATCTGAAAGAATTTAATGAAAATGCGGCACACGAGTTACAAACACCCCTTGCAATCATCAAATCAAAACTTGAACTTCTTATTCAAAGCGAAGATCTGGATGAACATCAATTTCAACTGATCAGTTCTGTTTTTGAAGCCACTTCACGCATGGCAAAACTTAACCAGGGTTTGCTTTTGATCTCAAAAATCGACAACAACCAATTTCCCCAAACAGAACAGGTTAACCTGATTCCATTGATCGAAAAAACTCTTACCCATTTTGATGAAATCATTAAACATAGAAACATTTCGGTAACGAAAGATTTTATTGAGCCGGTAGCCATAAAAATGAATTCCGCCCTGGCAGAGATTTTAATTACAAACCTGATCTCTAACGCTGTTAAGCACAATATTTCTCCCGGGTCAATCAACATTAAAGTAAACCGGGAAATGCTGACCATCTCCAATTCCGGGAATCAGCTTCAAACAGATCCTCAGCAATTTTTTGAACGCTTTCGGAAATCAGATCATCACTCCGATTCGGTAGGCCTTGGACTTTCTATTGTTCAAAAGATCACATACTTGTACAACATGCGGGTCGAATATACTTACAATAATCTGACCCATTCGCTGAAAATTTATTTCTAAATTTTCATCTTCTTCAGATTTTATACAGAATCGTATTTCAATTTTGCTCCGTGCAAATGAAAAAATATCACTACTGACCGACTAAAAAAAAGAGGGGTTACTTCCCGAGGGTTTCACCCCATGTTGTAAGTTTGTTTTGCGAACCAAACTAAACAACATGGGTAAAGATACAGAAATAAAATTAGTCGG